>OFGR01001900.1_pt1 | contig 15148 bp, 14 predicted proteins | sample 1521811 | NCBI WGS metagenome assembly OFGR01 (sample SAMEA3504098, study PRJEB24116) | mouse gut metagenome | biome: mouse gut; feature: mouse-associated habitat; material: faeces | place: Denmark | collected 2011
AAATTTCTGGAGGGGGGAGCGCGGGCTTGATGCCAATATTTAAAAAAGTTTATAAAATGTTCACAGTTCTCGACACTCAATGTCGAGAAGAAATTAGAGTCCTGAAAGAAAATCGCTTTTTCCGAACTTTTCATAAAGCTTTTGGCAATAAGCGGCATCGAGAAATGTCGATGTTCGACGACCAAAAAAAATGACGCAAACAGACTTTGATCTGTTTGCGCCATTTTGAAAAATTCGGGTTTAGGTTTCGGCCAAGCTGGTTTATATTGTATCGAAGTCTTAACTCGCGCCACAAAAAGGACGCTCATCATCACATCTCCTGCCCATGTCAATATTAAGGCAGTTAGGTTCCTTTATCCGGAAGATCACCACATTATAGACACTAAAAAATCAATAAGTTAAATCGCTATCTAACAATACCATATAATGGAAAATTCGTCCAGGAGATTATCCAAGTACAGGGGATATTCTATGATTCAGAAAAATAAATTATGGACCTCCTCCAAATAATTGTGCTATAATACATATATTCTATTTGGGGCTGTGCAAGGGTGGGTGGTTGCTTTGAACGACAGAACATATCTTTGTATTGACGCGAAAAGTTTTTACGCAAGTATTGAATGTGTGGAGCGTGGTCTGGACCCACTCACCACAAATTTGGTGGTCGCGGATATCAGCCGGACGGAGAAAACTATCTGCCTTGCCGTTACGCCTTCCCTGAAAGCTTACGGTATCTCCGGGCGGGCGCGACTGTTTGAGGTAATACATCGTGTCCGGGAGGTCAATGCACAGCGGAGAATCCATGCGCCAGGTCGGACATTCTCCGGTTCTTCTTCCGACGATACCAAACTTCGAGCCGACCCAACGCTGGAGCTGGACTATATTGTAGCTCCGCCCCGAATGGCACTCTACATTGACTACAGTACACGGATTTATAATGTCTATCTGAAATATTTTGCACCGGAGGATATCTATCCGTACAGCATTGACGAAATTTTTCTGGATATCACAAACTACCTGGACTTGTACCATCTCTCCACCCGCGAACTGACAAAAAAGATTATTCTGGACGTGCTTCAGACCACTGGAATCACAACTACCGCAGGGATGGGAACGAACCTCTATTTGAGCAAGGTAGCAATGGACATTGTGTCTAAGCATATCAAGCCAGATCAGGACGGAGTACGAATTGCCAAACTGGACGAACATAGCTACCGCCGTCTGCTCTGGGCACACCGACCACTGACCGACTTCTGGCGGGTGGGCCGTGGCTATGCGCAAAAACTGGAGAGTCGGGGGCTGCGCACCATGGGAGATATTGCCCGATGTTCCCTGCACAACGAGGCCATGCTTTACCGGCTGTTTGGCGTAAATGCGGAGCTTCTGATTGACCACGCCTGGGGATACGAACCCTGCACCTTGGCGGACATCAAAGCCTACAAGCCCCAGGACCACAGCACCGGGGCCGGTCAGGTTTTGCAATCCCCCTACCCGTTCAACAAGGCCAAGCTCGTTCTGCGGGAGATGGCTGAACGGCTGGCCTTGGACCTTCTGAACCAGAAATTGGTGACAGACCAGATTGTGCTTATGGTAGGCTACGACCGGGCAAGCAACACAGCAAACTACCAGGGAGAGCTGACAAAGGATTATTATGGGCGCAGCGTCCCCAAACACGCTCACGGTAGTATCAATCTTCCACGGCTGACTTCTTCCGGCAAGCTGATTGTAAATGCCGCCGTGGAGCTATACGAGCGGATCGTTGACCCGGAACTGTTGATTCGTCGGTTGAACATTGTGGCAAACCACACAACTGATGAAGCGAATGCGCCCCAGGAGCTAGATCAGCTGGACTTATTTACTCCCCTGGAAGCAAAGCAGAAAGAAGCTGAATCCCTGGCCCGTGAGCGGAGTCTCCAGGAGGCGATGCTGAAAATCCAGAGCAAGTATGGCAAAAACGCCATCCTGAAAGCCAACAGCCTGCAAGACGGAGCTACAGCGATAGACCGTAACCGGCAGATTGGCGGACACAGAGCGTAAAAAAGCAGCGGGACAAATACTTTGTCCTGCTGCTTTTGGAGAGTTATTCTTCCATTTCAATGCCTAGCGCAGCGGCGATCTCGTCCGGTTTCATACCGCTTTTCTGTGCTTTCTTCAAAATATCCGCGATTTTCTGTTTTTTGGTTTTGCGCGGCTTGCGGGGAGGCTTTGGTGCCAGAATTGCCGCTTTCTTTTCCTCCAGGCCAGCAATCTTAACGCGCACGGCTTCGATCTTGCTGTCAAAATCAGTCATTGCCGCCTGCTTCTTTTCCTCAATGACAGTGATAGATTCTTCCAGGGCTTGAATCTTTTCGTCAACTGCGGCGGCAAGCTCCTGCGGCGTGCGGCGGGCACGTTTTGTTTCATTTTCGGACATTAGGAAACCTCCTGATAATTTGGAATTACTCTGAATATATCACAGCAAATCCGACATTACAATAGCTTGAAGTAAATTATATTCATTTTAATCATTCTTAGGAGGCCCACATGAAAAATCCATTGGAAGTATCCCACCGCTACGATGATATCATTGACTTGCCACACTACACCTCGCCCATCCGGCCCCGAATGCCCCTCCGGGACCGCGCTGCTCAGTTTGCGCCGTTCGCTACCTTGTTGGCCACGGAGCCGCCATCCGGGAGCCGGCCCTTCCATGAAGATAGTAAGACAAATCTGACTGAGAAAGAAGATGCAGTGTATCAGCCATATATTCGATTTCAAAAAGTCGGTGTTACTTTATATCTTTTCGTGGAATAGGAAAGCAAAATACAATTGTTAGTGCCAATAAAATGCTCCAATATAAATCGCCAGAAAATAGTTGTTCCCAGAGAACTTGAAAAAAAAGAGGAATCTTTGTTGAATTGTAAATTCCAAGTGAAACGGAAAGTGTCATATAAATTTCATATACAATACCGTCTATATGCAATAATATACTTATCCCGCTCACATAGAGAAATAGATTCCTAATTTTTTTCCACGTCTGTTCATGGTTAGTATAAACTCCATGATTATTTATTCTGATTATAATCGCAAGTATCATAACAACAGCAAACCGGAGAACACGAACTGCAACATAAATAGAACCACTAAGGTTGCAAGCTATAATTGCATAGAAAAATGGAATAGAGAAGAGAAATACTGCTAGTATTAAAATAATAGTCGATTTCAACAAATTATAAAACGGATGTTTTTTTGTAAACGCTAATGTGTTTTGGTTTAACATAACTATCGTTCCTCCTGGAAATAGAAATACTTTAATTTTACCCTCATCCGTCAAAATTGCATACCAGACGGATGAGGGTAAGAGGATGATAACCGTTATCTCATGAATTGGAAGCAGATACCGGATACTAAGGTCTTGCCCGGATACGCGTCAATTCTCTTCTGCCGAAAAAGCGTTCCAATAATCATCCATTGTCCAAACAAGAACGCAAAGATAACCGCGAGATTTCAAAGCAACGTACCTTTGTTGAACACACTATCCGCTTTGTCAAAAGGTTTCGTATTCTCTCTGAATGCTACCGCAACCGCAGACACCGTTTCGCCCTTCGCTTTTCTTTGATTGCCAACATCTGCAATTTTGACTGCTTTGCCTAATTTCGCAAGAGGTCTATTACAAATTATTGAAATACAGATGAAGATACAATAACAGTAAGAGATAAAAAATCGTTCGCAAATATTATAGTATACATAGCTTTAGGACACGGAACTTTCATATTCGGGTAAAATACAAATCTTGGAACATCACGCAACTGTTCTCTATGCCAATTGACTGCTGTTTCCCATCCATTCCCCCAATCAACATATGACGAAGTTATCCTTCCTTTATCTACCCTTATTGTGCCAGATACTTCTTTGATTACATTTTCAAGCCCTGGACCATCTGTCCACACCAATGTCAATGTAGCCGTTGCATTAACATTTTCATTATTTTTATTTCCACTATTAGAGACAATTTTATCCACACCATCTGATGCTGTAGCATTTACGGTCACTTTATAACTTTTTTGATCGGGTGTATTGTTGCTATAATAGGAGGGTTCAGAAATATCTTCAATCGTTACAACGGATTCAATAGGAATAACTGTCCCATCTTTTTGTTTAATACAGGCATGGGTAGAACTTACGATTTCATCAATTTCATGTGTAGTTATACTATCAGATAAATTTACTACTGTTACAGTCGCATCATTAGTTTGAGAGGGTTGTGCAACTGCATACGCAGACAAATTTATAGAGGACAGTATGGCCAAAATCAGAGCCAAGCTCACAACTTTTCTTATCATCATAATAAACACTCCTCAATAAAACTATTAAGTTTTAAACTACATGATTATACTTTTAATTTTATCATCCTCCTATCTTAAATTCCCCAATCTGGTTTCCTTCCAGATCATACACGGGGATAATCTCAGGCTGTACGCCATTCTCTTCTCGAAGGAAACCGTACATATCGTCATAGCGGATATAGCCTTCTGCTCCGTTGGTGGCAACGGCTGGCATGAGATCTGGGAGGTTACCTGTAATTTCGCTTAGAAAGTCGGGGCCATAGGTTTCGCCCTTTTCATTTACGGGATACTTTCCATCAACCAGCCACTTATTTGCTAAAATTTGCGTAAAGGTATCCGAGGAAAATCCTTCGCCAAGAGCGACAATCTTATAATCGGAATCCCAGGTACACTTTACATCCAGGGCCTTTGCCAAAGAAGCCACAGGCAGATATGTAGTCCCGCCGCCAGTTTCGTCCACATACAAAATACTGGAGGGAACTTTTTCACCGGAGTCCAGCTCTATGAAATCCCCCTTATAACAGACAGCTTCCCCATTTACGGTGACATTCACAGCGTTAAACGTGACCTGACCAGAAAAGGCCAATGCACCAGAGATGAAACCAAAACAGAGCAGAGTCGTTAAAGCACCGGTGCAGAAGGATCGCATATTGTTCTTGCTCATGAAAGCCTCCAATCTAGTAGATTATCAAATCCTTCTGTGATTATTGTACGTCTACCTCATGACCGTTCAAAACAAATGTGTCGATTACTAAGCCATCCAAATCGTATACGGAGATAGTAACATTATCTTCTGGCGGTACATCATAATCAGCTTTAAGCTCGTCTGCACGAACATAGCCCGAAAGGCCATTATTTCCCACCGCTAAAATCAAGTCCGGATCTTCTCCAACAATATCAGCCAGCAAGGCAGAACCATAACTTTCGCCGTATCGATTCACCGGGTAGAAATTATTTTCATTCAAGGATGCTCTAAGCGATTCTAAGATTGCACTTTCTAAGATGGCATTGCGAGATGATGGATAAGCTGGGTTCAAAACCATTGAATAAGTTTTCCCGTCATTTGATTTGTATTCAACAAATCCCCGGCTGAATGCATTTGCTCCCCGCCAAACCGTTGTTGAAACAGCTGGAAGATAATCGGTTGAAACCTTTTCTATTTTAGATGAGGCCACTAGGCCAGTGGAACTAAATAACCTTGCCTGATAGCCAAGATATTTAGTATATACAGGCGGAATTGATGTAAGGGTTCTTGTAACATAAATTTGCGTTGTTGCTTTAAAACCGTCTCCTACAGTTAAAATCGAAAAGCCCTTGTATTCGGTATTGTAACTTTTGATATATGTTTCTGAGCCCCTAAAGTCTGTACTTGCAGCAAACCCGCTTTCACTTGCGAATGCCGCGAATTGAATGGCCCCCACGAAAAGGACACAGCATAGTAAAAGAGAGAAAATCTTCTTAAACTTCTTTATTTTCATGGTGAAAACTCCTTATAATTTATTTTCCTGTCACATAAACGGTTTTACTTCTCGTATCCCGTCCGGCACTGTTCTCAGCAAAAACGGTTACCACAACACGATACTCCACGCCGGACTTGCAGGACCAGCTGATAGAATTGCTGTGGCGAGTTCCATCTGTTCTGCTCATACCCGTATCGTCCTCGTCGAAGCTCGCTACAGAAATCCAACTGCTGCCGCGCTTTTCAGAAATGGTGATACTCTGGCATCCCAGCTTATCCATGGTCACGTTGCCCCATACTGTAAACTGGGTAACAATCTCGCCGCCAGAGACGCTTGCATCAATAAAGTGGTAATAGATTTGATCGCTTGCTCTCATATCCAATGCAGACGCAGGTACAAGCATAGCCATAAGACATAAAGCTACGCATAGGGCAAGTAGCCCTCGACACTTTTTCAAAGTGGCTCACTCCTCGTACATTGAGTTGATGATTTTTTCCAGCTCGGCTGCGGGTAAAGTGGTCCGTATAGAATATTCCAGTTCATTCACCGTCCATGCCACAGAATTTATTTCTCGATTTTGGAAGAAATAGTGGTTCGTGTCATTTTTAGTATAAATCCTAACCTCACTGTTGTCTTTTTCATATAAACCAGCGTGTTTCCCTTTGTATCCGAAAATTGCAAATATAACCATATCGTCTCCATTTGCATATGCCGCAGTGAACTCTATGTATCCATTTTCGTCCACATATAGTTCAGGCGTATCCGCTTGGAAACCCTCTGGGATACAGGTTGGGATTGTATACTCCTCAATTCCACGTTTTTGAAGCTCTGTGACAAGCTCCTGGTACTCCTCTGGAACATCTGCTGGGACCTGATTGCTTACGGAGGGGTAATGGGAAGAATCATTGCCGGACTGGACCGTGCCAAAACTGAACACGTTCTCCGTCCACCGTGCGATTGTGCCAACCACATCAATACCGGCGGCTTGCGCTGCACTGGCGAGCAGCACCGCCAATAATACGGCCACGATTCCCGTGCGGGCGATTCTCCGAAATTTTCTGGTTTGCTTTGCTGGCTTGGACGCACCCTCCACATACTCCTGAAGCTTATCCTGAAAGTCCTGGTAAGAGGACTCCGCGTTCGGGTGCGTAGGCATCGGTGCTTTGCGGTCCAGTGCATCCAAGTACGCATCAATCACCGCCGGGTCATACGTCTCCTCTGTCATGGCGTCCAAGGCCGCTTCCATTGCCTCGGACAGTTCCGACGATGACATAGCCTCCAGCTTTTCCGGTGATACATCTAAAAACATTTGCGATTTCATTTTTTCTGGGTGCTTGTCCATGGGGTCGTTCATGGTCTACCTCCTTTCTTTGCCCTCCACTATATATATGTCGAAAGTGGAAGGTTTTGTTGCATCAAATTTAAAAAATTTTTTTGCAACAAAAAATATGTACTAAAACTACTCTAATTTCCGATTTTTGATAAGTTTTCGACATCGTGAAATTGCTCTGGATACGCGGCTGCGGCAACTGCTTTCCGAAATCCCAAGCCGGTCTGCAATTTCCCGGTAGCTCAAATCCTGCTCAAACCGCCAGATCAGAATGTCGCGGACCGCCTGGGGTAGCTTTTGGGGAAGCAACTCTTCCAGTGGCGTTTTTGGCTCCGCCTCAGCCACTGGTGCAATTTCATCAAGCGAAACAATTTGATGTGCCATAGATCGTCGCCGCTCATTTTGTATGTTGTTTTTCAGCGCAAGCACAAGCCAGCCCTACGGGTTCGGATGCTCCATCAACTTGCTCCGATGAAAGACCACTTGTAGAAATACATCCTGAACGGCATCTCCGGCCTGTTCCGTATCGCCCAGCATTCGGTATGCGATACGAAATAGTTTTTCATATAGGGTTCGGTATAGACTAGCGATAAAATCCTCAGAATGATGCTCCATGTGCTCCACCTCTTTTTCTATATAGTTCTACAGTATCCTACTTTTTATTATAACATATCCCAATATTGGAAGAAAGACATATTATTTCCTCTATATTTTGTAAAAAAATAGACAGAAACTGCTGTTTGGCGGTTCCTGCCTGCTTTTTGAAAGAGGTAACCATTCGTTTTTCACCCTCATCCGTCACCGCCTACGGTGGCACGGCGAAGCCGTGACGGATGAGGGTGAAGCCAAAGGGCTACTCTACGTTACGAATCAAATATATTACTTGTTGAAGAATTTCTCCCAGCTATGGGGATAATTCTGCTTCTTGTTTATACTTTAAGCTAAGACTTTTAATTGAACATTAAAAGCTGATATGGTTCTACTTCAAGAGCCTTTGCAATTCGGTGCAAGGCAAGCATCGACAAGGTATAGCTTGATGTAGATTCAATATGACTGATGGTCGAATAGCTCAATCCGCTACGTTCTGCCAATTCCTCTTGGCTGAATCCAGCTTTCTTTCTGAAAAACTGGATACGAAATCCAATGTTTTTTAGAAACTGAGCTTCTTCCGCAGTGTAACTTTTTTTTGTGTATATGATGGACACTCCTTCACCTAAACGCCTTGATATTATGTTACACTTTCTCCAATTACATTTGAATGTTGTATAGAGGGTTTATATTGTAGTATTTTCGCAACTATGTTATAATAGCCAAGGATATTCTACAAACAAACAATTAGATGGTGGTAGTATGGGCAGTACGTATAAAGAAGTTTTCACTGTTGGGGAGACAACTGTATGATGCGAAAGTGTCATACAGTTGTCTTTTTGCTGTACTGGCTAAATTCCGGGGAAAAACCAATCTCTCCAATAAAATTATAGTGTACGTCAATTCGTTGGACACGGTGGCCGCTGGATTTGTCCGGGGCGTGAACAACCACCTTTTCCACAAACTCACGCAGGAGCGTCGGAGTCAGCTCCGTCGGCTCGGTGTACTTCTTCACGATTTTCATAAAGCTCTGGATATTGACCGTTTGGGCTTCGGCGGCGGCTACAACCTCCTGCAATTCCTCTATGGACTGCTTCAGCTCGGCCAGTTCCTTTTCGTATCCATCGGACAGCTTTGCAAACCGCTCCACGCTCAACGTCCCCGCAACACGATCCTCGTAAAGCCGCTGAATAATCGCGTCCAGTTCGTTTGCCCGCCGCTCCTGCTTGTCCAGCCTGCGCCTGGCCTGTTCCTGCTCCGCTTGCTGTACAGCGGTTTTGTTCTCTATGACACGCCGTACAAACGCATCCTCGTCATCCTGTGCATAGGCAACCACCCTCTGCAAATTTTGAAGCACAAGCTGTTCAAGCACCACGGCCCGGATATAATGGGCGGTACACTGGCGCCTTGTCTGATAATTTGCGCAGATATAGTTCTCCTGCTCTTTAGAATATGAGGAAGTTCGGTGATGGTACAGCTTCGCCCCGCAGTCCGCGCAGTAGGCAAGCCCGGAAAACATACCCATTTCTCCCAGCTTTGTCGGGCGGCGGCGCTGCTCCCGATTCTTCTGTACAAGTTCCCACGTCTCCTTATCAATGATGGCTTCGTGGGTGTTCTCAAATGGTAGACAATACCTGTGTATAACGTCACTTATACGCAGGTTTAATCGAAATCTGGCAAAATTGCTGCAAAATTACCATATAATTTGTTTATTATCACATATTTCAAGATGTTGTATTGCAGGCTTGGGTGAAGTCATTCTCACTTAAACCTGCTTTTATTTGTGTTTAAGAAAGTGAGGTCATCATGAAACTTCCATATGGATACGTTTTAGTTAACGAGGAAATCATTGTTCATGAAGAAAAAGCAGATGCTGTCCGCAGTATATTTGAATACTATCTTGCTGGAGCCAGCTTAGGAAAGATTGTGGATATGCTTTATGCAAAGGGCATCCTTTCCCCATCTGGTAATCCTAAATGGGGTAGAGCGGCGGTGGACAAACTCCTATCCAATGCAAAATATATTCCCATTGTTGGCATGAGGACATATATGGATGCTCAATTCGAACAGGAGCGCCGGTGCAATGTGGATTACGACAAGGCTGGTCATCCTAGAAAAGCAACCAGATACCAATCTCCATCCCTTTAACAAATTAAGGCTATTCAAACCTCGCTTTTTCTGTTATACTGGCAGAAAAAGGGGAGAACTGGATCATGACGCCGGAGGAAATGAGCGATTTATACATACGCATTGCATTCCATTATGAATCTACGATTGATCGGCTTGTTGGGAAGGGACTGTTAGATAAAGACGTTGTAGACACTCACAGAAAGACTTTTTATGATTCGCTGGATGAGGAAAAGCTGCGGGCATCCCAAAAGATTAGAAGTCAAACTGAAATTATGCAGCACTACGTGAGAGCCATGGTCTGTGGGGATATGGTTTCGTTGACAAAAATAGCGAAACAATACACAGATGATTCTCCTGGATATGTTATTCAAAGCTGGATGCGAAGCCGCAATACTTTGGAGTTCCTACGTCAATGGGAAAATGACATGAATGGAGGATTTGATGATAGGGCCTGTGAGGAGCTGATTCATGAGGCACATACGACATCACTGACCGTTACGCCATCTTTGTGGATTCGGAGGACGCACGCCGTTGGAATATATGTGAAACAGGGTAAAGGTGGAGGCGTGAAGGCTTACTCTGAGATTGCGGCAGACTTCCGCTTATGGCTTGACCCAGCGGAGAGATTGGCATTAGTCAGGGTGGTGCGAGATATAAAAGTCGATTAAAAGACAATGTGGTGTAGTTGTTATGGACTAACTATTTATATACCGGATTATTTCGAACGAAACTCTAGACTATAAAAACGAGAACGTTGCCCAGTTTTATATTGTTTGGAGGAAAGAAAATGCCTGACCAGGAAAATTTTTTGAATATAACATGGAGCCAATTTAAAGATTGTAATCCATATACACAAGCGGCCTTTGAAAACATGTGCCGCTTCCTATTTAATGCTTTTTTCTTTGATGGAAAAGGATTGTTTCATTCTGATCCTAACAATCCAGGCATTGAAATTGTTCCAATTCTTCATGAAGAATCAGGGCAGCGGATCAGCTTTCAAGCCAAATACTTTTGCACTACTATTGATTATTCGCAAATCAAGCATTCTGCTGAAAAAGCAATTCAATACTATTCTGATGAGTTGGATGCTATATATTTATATTGTAACAAAGACTTAACTACATCCAGCAAATCATACCAGGATATTTATAATCTGTTGTCTGCCCAAAATATTTCTTTGGTCCCTATAACCAATCAGGCTATACTCGACCAAGTTTTAAGCAATGACACTGTATCATGGCATTATTTTGATTATCGTCGTCTTACTCCAGAATGGTTTGATGAACGCTTACAGTTGAGTTTGGCCGCATTAGGGCCAAGGTATAATGGCGATTTTAATGTTAATACAGGCACAGGGAATCAATTGGATATTTTTCTTTGTAATAATAATGCGGTTACACAAATTAATGAAGCCAAAAGAGATGTTGTTGAGCAACTAAGAGATCTACAGGACAATCCGGAGTTTAACTATCAAAAAAGATGGCCAAAATTTCTCCCAAAAATGATTAGAACAATTTCGTCAATCAGAAATGTTTCACGGACAACAATTTCAGACTATCTGTTATGGCCCGAAATCCTTAAAAATCAATGTGCGGATTGTTTTTCCATTATTCGTGATTTGATAATCGAAAAGAAAAAACAACATAAGACAGCAGATGAAATTCCTGGTCAAGAGAACATGATAGAACTTTACGAGATCATGAGGTTAGAACAACTGATAGAACTTTTTAGTAACATCGGTTTAGATTTATTTAGCCGAACTTTGCTTCAAGAGAAAATTCTTATTATTAGAGGAGAAGCGGGTGTAGGGAAATCGCAGCTTTTAGCTAATGCCGCCGAAAAACTCAATAAAGAAGGACAGTATGCCTTATTGATGCTGGGCGGCAGCTTTTTGAATACCGATCCGGTTGCTACCCAAATTACTCAGCAGTTAGATGTCGATTTCAACTTTCAGGCACTGTTACACAAGTTGGAGATATTAGGAGCGCAGGCCAACTGCTATGCTTGTTTGCTGATTGATGCGATCAATGAAAGCCCATATCGAGATATTTGGAAAACAGGTTTACCATCACTTATTGCTCAAATCAATAAATTTGAGCATATAAAAATAGTGATTTCAGTTCGCTCTGGCTATGAGCGGTTGGTTTTCAACGATTTTATTATTGAGGGAATTGAAACAAATAAAATTTCAAATATCGTTCATAGTGGGTTTAGAGAGGAATCGATAGAGGCTACATTAATATTTCTAAACTATTATGGCATTCCTTTTTTGCCGTCATATTTTTTACAAGCTGAGATGACAAATCCGCTGTTTCTTACGCTATTTTGCAAGCATTACACTGGTGAAAATTTTGATATGTTTACCCTGTTTGATCGACTTATTAATCGAGCAGATGAAGAAGCGCAAAAGGCAGTTGGAATTGCGGTTTTTGTTCCCATACTCCAGCATCTTGTTGAGGAATTGGCAGAGATTCGTCTGGCCAAGGAAAACTGGAATATTACGAAACCAGAACTGTTCGGTCTTCACTTTTGGGATACCTATGGACTTTCCTCACAAAAAATCCTTTTTATAGCTGCATTGGAGCGCTCTGGCCTCCTAAACAACATTATTGCATCTGATACAGAATCTTACTATTTTGGGTACAATCTTTTGGAGGATTTTGTATGTGCAAAACAGATATTCAAACGTTATCATGATAAATCTGCACTACTCTCGTATATTCAAGATGATTTGCTTAAAATAGAGCAAGGCCAAATAAAGAATTATTTTAATATCGATATTTTTATCGTAATTTGCAGCTTATACGCTGATTATTATCATGAGGAGTGCTTTACGACCATTTTTACTCTTGTCACTGATGAAAGTGACCAAAATGATATTTCTGATCGCTACATCAAATCGTTCTTGTGGAGAAAAGCATCTGCCATTAATAGCTCGGATTTTATCACATATGTTAATGAGCACGGTGCCCCTAGGAGCAGTGTGCTAAGAGTACTCATTGAGAACAGCACAAAAGAAAATCATCCTCTAAATGCTTTCTTCCTACACAGCATCTTAAAAAATAAGCCAATTGCACAGCGGGACTATTTATGGACGACCTACATAAACAATCTAGCGAATGGAGAAGAACGTCTATTTCAGCTTGTAACCTACTTTGATAAAGGCAATTTGCTTAACGGTTTGTCAAAGCCTAACACTGAACTGCTCTTAACCCTATTTACGTGGCTTTTGACGTCCTCAAATCGTATTCTTCGCGACAAAGCATCTAAAGCATCTATTGAACTGTTAAAAAGGAACTTTTGTCTTTGCAAACCGTTGTTACAGCATTTTGAGGAAGTTAATGATCCATATGTGACCCAAAGATTATTCGGGGTCGTATTTGGTGCGACTGTAAAGCGCTGTGAACCCGCTATGGATACATATCGAGAACTGACGGAGTATGTATATAATTTCGTCTTTAATCAAGAAATCGTATATCCTGATATTCTACTGCGTGATTATGCCAGATTGATTTTGGAGAGATGGATATATGAGGCCCCGGCTGATTGTGACTTCATTGATGCTACTAAAATCAAACCGCCATATCAATCTCCAGAAATTCCTTGTGTTGAGAGACAAGAATATTATAATAAGGAAAATGTTCATAGCGGATTCAACCTTATTGATTTTTCAATGCGAATCAATCACTCGGAATGTCCAGGTATGTATGGCGATTTTGGCAGATATACATTTCAATCCGCTTTAGAAAAATTCGAAGCAGTAGATGTGATGAATCTATACCATTATGCTATGCAGTATATACGAGACACTCTTGGTTACTCAGATCAGTTGTTTGGTGATTATGATCGGTTTAGATTTCAACGCAACTATAGCAGACATGAAAACAAAAAAACCGAACGAATAGGAAAAAAGTACCAATGGATTGCATTTTATAATATTTTGGCCAGGATATCTGATACCCATTTATTAAAAGATTGGGACGTGGATCCTTATCCATACGAGGGTGCTTGGGAACCTTATGTTCGCGATTTTGACCCTACGCTTAATATTAACTTTCTAAAGCCGGATTTCTTGCCAGCAATACAATATCCGCAATTGACAGAAGGAATGTTTTTGCAAACAGAACCTTTTCCAGCAGATTCGGCAATTCAAGAATGGACAAAGCAACCAACAAGTTTTTTTGATAGCCTTCCAGATAAGCTGGTGTTGGTGGATTTAGACGGTACTCAATGGGTGAATCTTAATCTCTATGATAGTTTTAAGAACAAAAAATTCGAGAATTCTAAAATAGGGTTTTCAAAAGGTTCACAAGAAATTTGGTTAAAGGCCCATGGGTACTTTGTTAAACCAGAAATGTTTGAAGTACTCAGAGAGCAATCTGCTCCAGGTGCCTTTGATACAGATTTTCCTCAAGGCCCTGATGTATACCAATTGTTTAATAGGGAATACTCTTGGTCGCCCGGCTATCGAAGTGTTTTTCGGTCATGCTGTTTTGAAGCAGAAATCGAAGTTGGAGAAAAGAGACTTATAAAAGAAACTGTAGCTTTACCATCGATTGTTTACACAGAAGAAGGAGACTTTGAATTCAAAGTTGCTGAACAGGAAGTTGAAAGGCTCATTCCTGATGATATAATTCGAGTAAAAGTCATACCCGCCTATTCACATCTACTGTGGGAAGAAGAATATGATGCATCGCAAGACGATACTACATCTTTCGATGTCCCTTATAAAGAGATTATTGATTATCTGCATTTAAAGCAAAAGGAGTACGATGGCTATTATTTCAATTCAAATGGAGAACTTGTTTGTTTTGATGCCTCCCTTTCAGAAATATGTAATGGATTGCTAATAAGAAAAGACTGCCTTGAACAGTTCCTTGCGGCAACGGGGATGAAGTTATTCTGGCTGTGTTCAGGTGAGAAGCAGTTCTTTCAAGGAGACCTCAACCAAATCTGGAAGCGATGGGAGGGTTTAGTTTATTACGAACAGAACCAAATTCATGGGAATCTTGAACCTGTAGAGGAGAACTGAATCGATAACTTTGAATAGAGTGGGGATATTGAGGGATGTCAGCCCGAAATATTCCCGCTTTATTTCCCGAGAGTGTTGTTTTGCAATGAGTTTGCAGCTGCATCTTTTTTATCTACAGAAGGAATACCGGGTAGTGTCAAGATTATTTCGCAAATTAGTATGCAGACTCGGTAGTGTCAAGATTATTTCGCAAATTAGTATGCAGACTCTGACCGGAATGAAGTCAGTCGGCAATAGAGGTGTCCTCCAGAGCAGCCTCCAGGTGCCTCATATTCATGTACTT
>OFGR01001905.1_pt1 | contig 15136 bp, 11 predicted proteins | sample 1521811 | NCBI WGS metagenome assembly OFGR01 (sample SAMEA3504098, study PRJEB24116) | mouse gut metagenome | biome: mouse gut; feature: mouse-associated habitat; material: faeces | place: Denmark | collected 2011
CGCGACGGCGTTTGTTTAACATAAGGGCAGTTCGCGGAGCGTGCTGCCCGTTGTTAGCTGCCTCATCGTCTTGTCATATCAACATAATCCCTGTCGGGACAGATGGGCTTGTAAGCCGGGCGGATAATTTTTCCGTTGTTTGCCAGTTCTTCCATACGGTGGGCGCTCCAGCCGCAGATACGCGCCATTGCGAAAATTGGCGGATAAAGCTCCATGGGAAGCCCCAGCATATGATATACGAAGCCGGAATAGAAGTCCACATTGATACTAACGCCCTTATACATCTGCCGTTCCCCGGCGATGATTTCGGGGGCAAGCCGTTCTACCAATGAATAAAGGGCAAACTCCTTCTCCAGCCCCTTTTCGACGGAGAGCTTTTCGACGAAATTCTTGAAAATGACCGCACGGGGGTCAGATTTAGAATAAATCGCATGGCCCACACCGTAGATTAAGCCTGCATGGTCGAAAGCCTCCTTATGAAGAAGGCGCTGCAGGTAATTTCCAACCTCTTCCTCATCGGCCCAATCCTTCACTTCCTGTTTCATTTCCTCAAACATCTGGACCACTTTCACATTGGCACCCCCATGCCGTGGGCCTTTCAGGGAGCCGATAGCGGCGGCAATCACCGAATAGGTGTCCGTGAGGGAAGAAGTAACCACGTGGGTGGTAAAGGAGGAGTTGTTACCGCCGCCATGTTCCATATGTAATACCAGCGCCACATCCAGAAGCCGCGCTTCCAAAGGCGTGTAAGAGCTGTCCGGGCGCAGGATATGCAGGATATTTTCAGCCGCCGAAAGCTCCGGGTCAGGCTGGTGGATAAACAGGCTTTTCCCGTCATGATAATGGCAGTATGCCTGATAACCATAAATAGATAACATGGGAAACAGGCTGATCAGCTGCAGGCACTGCCGGAGCACATTGGGAAGGGAGACATCATCGGCACGGTCGTCATAGGAATAAAGGGTAAGGACGCTGCGGGCCAGGGTATTCATCATATCGCTGCTGGGCGCTTTCATGATAATGTCCCTTACAAAGCTGGTGGGCAGGGAACGGTATCCGGAAAGCAGTTGGCGGAAAGAGGCAAGCTCCGTTTCATTGGGAAGCTGGTCAAAAAGCAGGAGATAGGTGATTTCCTCAAAACCGAAACGGTTTTCACTGGTAAAGCCGTTTACTAAATCTTTTATGTCGTAGCCCCGGTAAAAAAGCCGCCCATGGGCGGGAACTTCAACGCCGTCTACGGTCTGCTTGGCGCGTACATCCGAGATATTGGTAAGGCCTGCCAGTACGCCCTTCCCGTTTAAATCCCGGAGGCCTCTTTTGACATCATATTTAGTAAAAAGCTCCGTATCTATCAGGTCAGCCTGTTCGCTCATTTTGGCAAGACGGACGATATCGGGTGTAATTTCAGAAAAAACATTATGGTCCATACTAAAAACTCCTTTCTATAAAAAATTTAGCCCAGTGGTATTTGCACTGAAGATAATGAATGTCAGGCAATCACAAGAAATGAAAGAACATTTCAGAAAAAAAGTTAACATAACTATATTAACATGTAAAATCACAGAAAACAAGAAAAAAATACTCTGTTAACAAATTGTTTAGAAATTGGATATATTTCCATGGAATATTTTGATAAAAATGAAGCCAGTAAATATTGACTTTTAAAGGCAGGTTTGAGATAATAAACTAGATGTGCGGGACAGTACATTTATGTAAAAAACCACAAATCTGCGGTGATGCACAAGCCGCAGCCTTGGGGTGGAAAATATACACAATCATTTAAGGAGGACGAATAATATGTCAACAAAAGCGTATTATCCAATTTCCGAAATCGGCAAGGGCAAAGTTGGTTTTTCCAAAACCCGTTCCATTATCGAAGCCGCTTTTTACGGAAACAACGTAGTTAAAGTGAACACCTTGAAGGAAGCTTATGCGTTAGCCAAGAATTCACCTGGTACCATCGTAACAGATATGCCGGTGAAAGACGGCGAGACATTTGGCCTTGAAAAGGACGCAAAAGTTCTTTTGTTCAATGACGGCGCAGTTACCGGCCGTTACGCTACCGCACGCCGTATCAAAGGTGAACCGGGCGTTGATGAAGTGAAGCTTGACAAAGTTGTTATGGATGCCGTTTATGAAACACGCTGGAAAACCATGTACCATGCAGAGTGCTTCGTAGGCCTTGACCCTGAATTCATGGTAAAGGCACACCTTCTGATCCCTGAAGGCGAAGAGAACCTTCTTTACAACTGGATGATCAACTTCCAGTATATGTCTGACGAATATGTAAAGATGTACAAAAAATCCCAGCCTGTAGGCGGCGGAAATGAGCCTGACATCTATATCTTCTCCGATCCCCAGTGGGCACCTCATGATGCACCGGACGTTGACTATAGCTGCCTGAGCGATCCTTTGACCCTCTGCTATTTCGATACCAACGAAAACTGCGCAGCAATCCTTGGTATGAAATATTTCGGCGAGCACAAGAAGGGAACCCTCACCATGGCATGGGCGCTGGCTAACAGAAACGGTTATGCAGCATGCCACGGCGGACAGAAGGAATATACATTACCTGACGGTTCTAAGTTTGTTGCATCCGTTTACGGCCTGTCAGGGTCAGGCAAGTCCACACTGACACATGCAAAGCATGGCGGCAAATATCCGATTACCGTTCTCCATGACGACGCATTTATCATCAATACCGATACCTGTGCTTCCGTAGCGTTAGAGCCTACTTATTTTGACAAGACGGCAGACTATCCTACAGGCTGCCCGGACAATGAATATCTGTTATCCGCACAGAACTGCTCTGCAACCATTGACGAGAACGGAAAGATCCAGCTTGTAACAGAAGATATCAGGAATGGTAATGGACGTGCTATTAAGTCCAAATTGTGGTCCCCTAACCGTGTAGATAAGATTGACGCTCCTGTTAACGCAATCTTCTGGATCATGAAAGACCCTACCATCCCTCCTGTAGTGAAGTTAAAAGGCGCAGCCCTGGCATCTGTTATGGGCGCAACCCTGGCTACTAAAACTTCCACCGCTGAACGTGTGGCTGCAGGCACTGACTTAAATGCACTGCGCATTGTGCCTTATGCAAACCCGTTCAGGACTTATCCTCTGGTCCATGACTATGAGAAGTTCAAAAAGCTGGTAGAAGAAAAGAACGTTGACTGCTACATCGTTAACACTGGCGATTTCATGGGAACCAAGGTGAAACCCGCTGATACCTTAGGCATTCTGGAAACTATCGTTGAAGGAAAGGCTGTATTTGAGAAGTGGGGCAGCTTTGAAGACATTGAAATTATGAACGACTGGTCCGGCAAGACCGCAGATTTCACACCTGACCTTAACAATGCAGAATATGCAGCAGCATTAAAGAAAGCAATGGAAGACCGTGTGAATGCTGTTAAGGGATTTGCTGAGAAGAAGGAAGGCTATGACAAGCTTCCTGATGAAGCACTTGAAGCAGTTCAGAGACTGGTTGACGCCCTTAACTAATTTAAGAAAGTATTTGAAATGAAATAATTTAAAAACAGGTATGCCTTGGCGGCATACCTGTTTTTGGGTACCTGAAAAACCGCTTTTATAAATATAGTAAAAGTTTCGTAATTTACAGTTGTATTTTGTACAGGTTTTGGATATAATAGGATTAACCTGAAATGTACGATAATTCCTGTTAGTTTTGAACCTACAGATACTTTAAACGGGATTCCTATATCATCTGGCGGCTGTCAAGCCCTCACTCATTTGAGGATTGGAAGGGAAGGCAAAAGTGCAGGTTGCGGTCACCCACCTAGCTCGGCTAGGAGTCAAAAGGCAGGAACCGGCATTTTGGGATAAACAGAAGAAGAAGCAGCCTGATACAGGCTGCTTTTTCTACGGATAAAATTGTTGCAGGGAGTGGAGGGCGCTGTAAAGGGGAATTTATGGAAGCGAGAGTCAGGATTTTTATAAAGCTTGTATTGGCAGCTGTGCTGGCGGCTTTGTTTATCTGGCTGGTTTACAAAGACCAGAAAGTGCTGCAATTGGAACAGCCAAAAGGGGAGCAGATAAGGCTGGCGGATGTGAGGATATTGGTCCAGGAGCTGGGAGCGGCAGGGGCGGATATAGATGCCCAGGCGCTGGAGGGATTATTTGGACAGGATATAACCGAAGATACCGCTTTAAATTATGATACATATTTAAACTATGATACATATTTGAAAGTAATAAACTTCCTGCTGCCCAAAGAAACACAGGGGGAAGCGGAAGAGAAGTTAAGGGAAAGGCTAAGCTATCAGAAAAAATATAAAGGGGAATTCAAGGTCCTGGAAAAGGACTGGTATGAAAGCTATGGGCAGCTTTTGGAATACTTTGGGCTGAAGGAAGCCATAAGGGAAGAAAAAGTTGAAATTCTCTGTGGCAGCGGGGATTTGGCGGGGGAAGAAAAAATCGGCCAGGGATGTGTCATTGACATAAATGGAAAAATTTATGAGTGCCAGTCAGAGGAGCTTGCCCAGGTAAAGTTTGCCACTGTAAGGGCATATGTACGGGAAAACCGTCTGCTTACCCTGAGGGAAATTACAAAGGATAAAAGCCTGCTTTCCAATGTATGGGTCATGGAAGCCGCAGAGAACAGTATCCAGTTTTTTTATGGGGGATATGAAATCCTGGCGGACACCCGGCTGGCCTCGGAGAACCCTGCCCTTTTCCGGGAGCAGGTAGGGGACATTGGTTTCTGGGAGGGGGAGGCAAGGAGCCTTTCGGTTAAAAATGAGAGAATCAGCGGTAAACTGCTGGGCATATCCCAGGATGCCCTGGAGGTGGAAGGCTATGGAAAGATTCCCATCAGGGAAAATTGCGTGGGATATAAGCTTTATGAGAAATTACGGGAAGCAGACAGGTCAGAACTGCTGATTGGCTATGACTTCTCAGATTTTGTGCTTGAGGACGGGGCGGTGTGCGCTTTTTTAAATACCCGGAAGGAAAAGATGGAAACCATCCGGGTGGCTGTGAAAAATAATGGATTTGCGGGGCTTTATCATGACAAAATCGTCCTTACCAGCCAGGACGATATGGCAGTATATTACGGGACCTATCAGGACAGGAAGCAGGAAATTATCGCCGCCGGGCAGGAGCTGGTGATTGAAGAGGGCAGCAGGTATCTGGAAGGCAACCGGGTGGAGGTAGCGCCTGTGGTAAACACAGGGAAAATTGCGGTTCCCTCTTTGGCACGCAGCCAGGGGACGCCTGCTTACAGGGGACGGATGGAGATTGTCAGAAAGGACCAGGGACTTGCGCTGATCAACGAGGTATTGCTGGAAGAGTATCTATACTCGGTGGTTCCCAGCGAAATGCCAGCCTCTTATCCCATAGAAGCCCTGAAAGCCCAGGCGGTGTGTGCCAGGACCTATGGCTACCGCTATCTGGCTCATCCCGGCTATGGGAGCCTGGGTGCCCACGTGGACGACAGCGTAGGGTATCAGGTTTATAATAACATTGCGGAAAACGTTAATTCTACCAAGGCGGTTAAGGAAACCACAGGCATGCTGCTTTTTTATGAAGGGGAGCCTGTAAGCACCTATTATTATTCCACTTCCTGTGGGTTTGGGACAGATGCAGGGGTGTGGGGCCAAAGCCAGAGGGAGGAAATTCCCTACCTGCAAAGCGTCCATATCGGGCAGGGGGATGGTACTTCTTTTACCCCCAAAGAGCTGGCGGAGGAAGAAAACTTCAGGGAGTACATCACAAACAGGGATGACCATGCTTATGAGAAAGAGGAAGCCTGGTTCCGGTGGCAGTACCAGGTGGAAGGGCTTTCCACTGCCCTGCTTTATGAAAGGCTGAAGGAACGGCAAAAGGCGGGGAAGGTTTTCACGTTTACAGGAGAGAGTACCCCTGAGGAGGAACCGGAAGCCTTTGAAGGCCGGGAAACGAAAAAGTTTAAAGAAGTGTACAATATCCGCTGCTTTAAGCGGAACGAAGGGGGCGTTATAGATGAGCTGCTTATAGAGACGGATGAAGGGGTTTATAAAGTAGTTTCTGAGTATAATGTCAGGTATGTGCTGAACCTGGGCGGTGAGGCCATCCGGCAGGACGGCAAGCCGGCATCCGTTCCCTCCCTTTTGCCCAGTGCCTATTTTGTAATAGATATTGAAAAATCCGGTGGAAGTGTGGTAGGATATACTATTGTTGGCGGGGGCTATGGCCATGGCGTGGGGATGTCCCAGAATGGGGCGAGAGCCATGGGGGCGGAAGGGAAGGAATGCGGGGAAATCCTTTCTTTTTATTACCAGGGCTGCCAGCTTGATAAAGTATATTAACCCAAAGCCCGGGCAGGGCTGCCTGGGCTTTGGGTGCCTGGAAGTTGGCCAGCGGCCTTGAAACAGGCACCGGCACACAGAGGAGAATTTATGTTAAGAAGATTGCTGTTTATCGGATATGATTTTGGAAAACATATGGGCAGGAGAAGCATTGGCGCATTTGCGGCAAGTACGGCGTTTTTCCTTTTTTTGTCGCTGATTCCTGCGCTGATGCTGCTTTGCGCCATTATTCCCTATACCCCCCTGACGGAGGCCAATCTCATGAGCATTGCCAGAAGGGTGGCGCCGGAGGCAGTGGAGGCGCTTGTGATAGGGATCATTTCTGATGTTTATAACAAATCCATCGGTATCGTTTCCCTTACTGCCATTGGTACTCTCTGGTCCGCAGGGAAAGGGGTCCTGGCATTGATGGAGGGGCTCAATGCAATAAACGACGTGGAGGAAGAGCGGAATTATATGCTGCTGCGCCTGGTGGCCAGCCTGTACCTGATCCTGATGCTGGTGGCAGTGTTGGTTTCCCTGCTGGTAATGGTCTTTGGAAAAGCGCTGATTGGGATGATAGAAGGAATGATTCCCCAGAGCGCTTACCTGTTTGACACATTGATGCATTTCAGGACACTATTTGTGTGGGCGATGCTTACAGTAGTGATTGCCCTGATGTACGCCTATGTACCGGGAGTCCGCACAGGCTTTAAGCTCCAGCTCCCGGGAGCCGTTTTTGCGGCGGTGGGGTGGAGTGTTGTCACCTGGGCGTTTTCAATATATGTGGAGGAATTTAATGGCTTCAGCGCCTATGGCAGCCTTACCACTATCATTATTTTAATGCTCTGGCTTTATGCTATTGCCTATATTATTCTGGCAGGCGCATTTATCAACCGGTACTTTAAGCCGGCATTTCAGTTTTTTGTGGGAAAAAAACATATTGACAAGAAGAAAGAGATTGGCTAAAATGGAAGCAGTTAGATAAAGAAAAAGGCTAGGAAGGTGTTGAAGCTGTGGAATCATCCCTGGGATTGTTCCGGTGCAGCTTCCAGTAGCGGATTATTTTCTGGCAGAGAGGGGAAGTCACCGGCTGAAAGCTTCCCTGAGTTCAAATAATCATACCTGCCCCGGAGTACGGCTCCCCATTGTTTTGGCGGAACCGCAGGACGTAAGGCTGGCTGGCGAATTTCCCACCGGAGCCGTTAAACGAAACACAGTTTTTCCGTTACAGGAGGGAAACTGTAAGTATGTTTAAACGTGGCACGCGTTAAGTGTACAGAGAGCCTGTCCCCAGACAGGAAAGTGGGTGGTACCGCGGAGAAATTCGTCCCTTGTGTATTTGATACACAGGGGTTTTTTGTGCATACAAAGTAAAACCGGGCCCAGAAACCAGTATACGGCCGAGAGCGGAACTTAAAATCAGCGTAAGCGGAACTGAAAATAAGGAGAGAATGATGAGAGAAAAATTGGAACAGATTAAGGCGGAAGCCCTAAAGCAGATTCAAAACAGCAGTGCATTGGATAAGCTCAATGAGATCAGGGTAAGCTACCTGGGCAAAAAAGGGGAGCTTACTGCCGTGCTGAAAAGCATGAAGGATGTGGCGGCGGAAGACCGGCCGAAAATTGGCCAGATGGTAAACGATGCCAGGAAGGAAATTGAGGCGGTCCTGGAAGAGACTATGGCGAAAATGGAGGCGGCAGCGCTGGAGGCCAGGTTAAGGAACGAAACCATTGATGTAACCCTTCCGGCGAAAAAAGACCGCATTGGACACCGCCATCCCAACACCATTGCCCAGGAAGAGGTGGAGAGAATATTTATCGGCATGGGGTATGAAGTAGTGGAAGGCCCAGAGGTGGAGACGGACTATTATAATTTTGAGGCGCTTAACATCCCTGCAGACCATCCCGCAAAGGACGAACAGGACACCTTTTTCATTAACGGCGATTTCCTGCTGCGTACCCAGACCTCCGGTACCCAGGTGCATGAGATGGAAAAGGGGAAACTTCCCATCCGCATGATTGCACCCGGCAGAGTGTTCCGCTCTGACGAGGTGGATGCCACCCATTCCCCTTCCTTCCACCAGATAGAGGGGCTTGTGGTTGACAGGCACATTACCCTGGCGGATTTAAAGGGAACCCTGGCAGAGTTTGCAAGGGAGCTGTTTGGGGAGGATACCAGGGTGAAGTTCCGCCCCCACCATTTCAATTTCACAGAGCCAAGTGCGGAGATGGACGTCTCCTGCTTTAAGTGCGGCGGGAAAGGCTGCCGTTTCTGTAAAGGCTCCGGCTGGATTGAAATTTTAGGCTGCGGCATGGTCCACCCCAATGTGCTTACCATGAGCGGCATTGACCCGGAAAAGTATTCCGGTTTTGCTTTCGGTATGGGGCTGGAGAGGATTGCCCTTCTGAAATATGAAATTGACGATATGCGGCTTCTTTATGAAAATGATATCCGTTTCTTAAAACAGTTCTGAGGGAAGAGGGGCTGCGGACAGGAAAACAGGTTTGTAAAGACAAAGCGCTGAAGATAGAAAGGAAGGTAACCAAATGAATACAGGATTATCTTGGATTAAAGCCTATGTGCCGGGGCTTACATGCACAGGCCAGGAATATTGCGACGCTATGACCCTTAGTGGGACAAAAGTAGAAAATTTTGCAAGGCTGGACAAAAATCTGGAAAAGATTGTCATAGGGCAGATTGAAAAAATAGAAAAACACCCGGATGCCGATAAGCTCATCGTCTGCCAGGTAAATATCGGGGAAGAGGTGGTCCAGATTGTAACCGGGGCGCCCAACATAAAGGAAGGGGACAAAGTACCGGTAGTCCTTGACGGCGGGAAGGTTGCGGGGGGACATGAGGGCGGCCCCTTGCCGGAGGATGGCATCACCATTAAGGCAGGAAAACTGCGGGGAATCCCATCGAACGGTATGATGTGCTCTATTGAGGAGCTGGGCTCTGACAGGAATATGTATCCGGAAGCGCCGGAGCTTGGCATTTATATTTTCCCGGAGGACGCCCAGGTGGGGGCGGATGCCGTGGAGGCCCTGGGCATGAGGGATACGGTGTTTGAGTATGAGATTACCTCCAACAGGGTGGACTGCTACAGTGTCCTTGGCATTGCCAGGGAAGCGGCAGCCACCTTCCGCAAGCCTTTTGTCCCTCCTGTGGTGGAGGTGAAGGACAATGGGGAGGATGTAAGGGATTACATTTCCGTGGAGGTAAAAGACCCTGACCTGTGCAGCCGGTATTGCGCCCGGGTATGCACCAATATCAAAATTGCACCCTCTCCGGATTGGATGCAAAGAAGGCTCCGGGCCAGCGGCATCCGTCCTATTAATAACCTGGTGGATATTACCAATTATGTGATGGAAGAGTACGGGCAGCCCATGCACGCTTTTGACTTAGACACAGTAGCAGGGCATAAAATCATTGTCCGCCGCGCAAAGGATGGGGAGGAATTCCAGACCCTGGATGAACAGGTAAGGAAGCTGGATAAAGATATCCTGATGATATGCGACGGGGAAAAGGAAATCGGCATTGCAGGCATTATGGGCGGCGAAAACAGTAAGATTACCGATCAGGTGAAAACGGTCCTTTTCGAGGCGGCCACCTTTAACGGGCCTAATATCCGGAAGTCCGCAAAGCGGCTGGGGCTGCGCACGGATGCTTCCGGCAAGTTTGAGAAAGGGCTTGACCCCCACAATGCAGAGGCTGCCATTAACCGTGCCTGCCAGTTGATCCAGGAGCTGGGCTGCGGGGATGTAGTGGGAGGCATGGTGGATGTATGCCAGCCCATGAAGGAGCGGGCAAGGATTCCCTTTGAGCCGGAGCGCATTAACACGCTGTTGGGAACGGATATCTCCAGGGAGGAAATGATGGAGATTTTCGGCAGGCTGGAGATCGCATATGACCAGGGCAGGGAAGAGCTGATTGTACCCACCTACCGTCAGGATCTGGAATGCGGCGCGGATATTGCGGAGGAAGTGGCCAGATTTTTTGGCTATGATAAGATTCCCACCACACTGCCCACAGGGGAGGCTACGGCCGGGAAACTATCCTATAAGCTTCGGGTAGAGCAGAAAGCGCGGGATATTGCAGAATACTGCGGTTTTTCCCAGGGGATGAATTATTCCTTCGAAAGCCCCAGGGTGTTTGACAGGCTGCTTTTGCCCAAGGATTCACCCCTTCGGAAAGCGATTGTGATTGCCAATCCGTTGGGAGAGGACTTTTCCATTATGAGAACCATTTCCCTTAATGGAATGCTTACTTCCCTTGCCACCAATTATAATAGAAGAAACAAAGACGTAAGGCTTTACGAACTGGGGAATATCTATCTGCCCCACCAGCTCCCCCTCACAGAGCTTCCTGATGAGAGAATGCAGTTCACCCTCGGTATGTACGGGGAAGGGGATTTCTATACTATGAAAGGGGTGGTAGAAGAGTTTTTCGAAGCTGTGGGCATGGCCAAAAAGGCTGTCTATGACCCTGCCTCCGGGAAGCCTTTCCTGCATCCCGGCCGCCAGGCGGATATTGTATACGAAAAGGAAACCATAGGGTATCTGGGAGAGATTCATCCCCAGGTGTGCAAAACCTATGATATTGGTACCCGGGTTTATGTGGCTGTGCTGGATATGCCATGTATTGTGGCAAAGGCAACCTTTGACAGGAAATATGAAGGGATAGCCAAATATCCGGCAGTTACCAGGGATATCAGCATGGTGGTCCCCAGGGCAGTGATGGCAGGGCAGATTGAAGCCATGTTGGAGCAAAGAGGGGGAAAACTTCTGGAGGGATACCAACTGTTTGACGTTTATGAGGGAGAGCAGATTAAGGAAGGGTTCAAATCTATGGCTTACTCCATTACTTTCCGGGCCAAAGACCGGACACTGGAAGAGAGTGACGTTGCCACGGCAATGAAAAAAATACTGAACGGGCTGGAAAGCATGGGAATTGAATTGCGGCAGTAAAAGAAAGATATTACTATCAAGTTAGGGCCGGCGCGGTGCCCGCAAAACAAAAACACACAAAAAGCCGCGCAGAAAAGAGGAAAAGATGAAAAAGAGAAATACCTGGGAAACTTACGATGAAGATCAGATGAAGGAAGTGGATCTTTTTGCCGATGAGTACAGAAACTTCCTGGATGAAGGGAAGACAGAAAGGGAATGTGTGGATTACATTATAAATGCCGCACAGGAGCAGGGCTACCGGGAGCTGCAGGATGTTATGAATAAGGGGGAGGAATTAAAAGAAGGGGATAAGGTCTATGCGGCCTGCATGAATAAAGCAGTGGCACTGTTCCGCATTGGGAAGCGTCCCATGGCAGAGGGAATGAATATCCTGGGCGCACATATAGATTCCCCTAGGCTGGATATCAAGCAAAATCCCCTCTATGAGGACGGCGGGTTTGCTTATCTGGATACCCATTACTATGGCGGCGTGAAAAAGTACCAATGGGTGACCATCCCCCTTTCCCTTCATGGGGTTATCGTGAAAAAGGATGGGACCACAGTGGAACTGAACATTGGGGAAAACGAGGACGACCCTGTGTTCTTTATTTCCGATTTGCTGGTACATCTGTCACAGGAACAGCTTGAAAAGAAGGCATCCAAGGTAATTGAAGGGGAAGCCCTTGACCTTATCATAGGAAGTAAGCCCTTTATTTTTGGCAGGGAAAAGGCTGAGGACAAAGAGGGAACAGGTGAGGATATTCCCAAGAAGGACAAAAAGGCTAAGAAAAACAAGAACCGTGCAAAGGAAGCCGTTAAAAAGGGCATCCTGGAGATCCTGAAGAAAAATTATGACGTGGAGGAAGATGATTTCCTCTCTGCAGAGCTGGAAGTTGTTCCCGCCGGTAAGGCAAGGGAAGCCGGCCTTGACAGGAGCATGATCTTAGGCTATGGGCAGGACGACCGTGTGTGTGCCTTTTCTTCCCTGAAAGCCATGTTTGAGGTGGAAGAAAGTGACAGGACAGCCTGCTGCCTGCTGGTGGACAAAGAGGAAGTGGGGAGCATTGGGGCAACGGGAATGCGGTCACAGTTCTTTGAGAATACTTTGGCGGAGGTGATGAACCTGACGGGAGAATATACAGAGCTGAATTTAAGAAGATGCCTGGCTTCTTCTTGCATGCTTTCTTCCGATGTCAGCAGTGCTTATGACCCCATCTTTGCAGCAAGCTTTGACAAGAAAAACGTAGCGTACCTGGGAGGCGGCATGGTATTTAACAAGTTCACCGGTTCCGGCGGTAAATCTGGTTCCAATGACGCCAACCCGGAATACTTCGCACATCTCCGCCAGATTTTTGAAGAGGAGAAGGTAAACTTCCAGACAGCGGAGCTTGGCAGGGTAGACTTAGGAGGCGGCGGAACCATCGCTTATATCCTTGCCCTTTATGGTATGAACGTGATTGACAGCGGGGTAGCTGTTTTGAATATGCATGCGCCCTGGGAAGCTACCAGCAAGGCGGATGTGTATGAAGCGAAGCGTGGTTATGTGGCATTTTTAAAGGGAGCCAATATGTAATGGAGCTGAAAACTTCGGATTTTTCTTTTGACCTGCCAGAGGAACTGATTGCCCAGGATCCCCTGGCAGACCGGAGTGCTTCACGGCTTTTGCTTCTTGACAAACATACCGGGCAGACAAAGCATGAAGTATTTAAAAATATAGGAAATTACTTAAACCCTGGGGACTGCCTGGTGCTGAACAACACCCGGGTGCTCCCTGCAAGGCTCCATGGGGCCAGGCAGGGAACCGGGGCAGCGGTGGAAGTGCTTCTTTTAAAAAGACGGGATGGGGACATCTGGGAAACCCTGGTAAAGCCTGGGAAGAAGGCAAAACCCGGCGTAAGCCTTACCTTTGGGGACGGGCTCCTTACAGGGGAGGTCCTCTCTATTGTGGAGGAGGGCAACCGTCTGGTCCGGTTTTCCTATGAAGGGATTTTTGAACAGGTTTTAGACCGTTTGGGGGAAATGCCCCTGCCCCCTTATATCACCCATAAGCTTCAGGACCAGAACCGTTACCAGACTGTGTATGCCAGATATGACGGCTCTGCGGCGGCACCTACGGCGGGGCTTCATTTTACGGAGGAGCTGCTTCATTCTCTGGAGCGCAAGGGTGTTAAGCTGGCCTATGTGACCCTTCATGTGGGGCTGGGGACCTTCCGCCCGGTTAAGACAAAGAATATCCTGGAGCATCATATGCATTCCGAGTATTACCAGATCACCGCCCAGGCGGCGGAGGCCATAAACCAGGCTAAGAAAAACGGGAACAGGGTAATATGTGTGGGGACCACAAGCTGCCGCACGCTGGAAAGCGCGGCGGATGAAAACGGCATGTTAAAGGAAAGCTGTGGGAATACGGATATCTTTATTTATCCGGGCTATCAGTTTAAAGTGCTGGATGGGCTGATAACCAATTTCCACCTGCCTGAGTCCACGCTGGTAATGCTGGTTAGCGCCCTGGCAGGGCGGGAGCATGTGCTTGGGGCTTACAGGGAGGCCATAGAAGAAAGATACCGGTTTTTCTCATTTGGGGATGCCATGCTGATTAAATGACACCAAAATTTAACTTTTGTAAAATGAAAGACAGAATCAAAAAAGAATATTGTAAAAGAAATCTGCGTATGCTATAATGCCAGTAGGCAAAAGGTGATAATGAGTCCATGTGGACAACGAACGAATCCCCCAACCGTGCTGCAACACGGCCGAGGGATTCTTCCTGACTTTTATAGTGGTCAGGCATCCACTAGGTTATTTGTTGTCCTTATGGTCACCGTCTAACCATTTGATGATGTAGTGGCAGGCTACACCAGCCGCAACAGCGACTAAAAAAGTGATAATGATTTCCATGTGAACACCTCCTCCCGTTGCCAGGTATCGGTAGGACAACAAAGTGATTATACCACAAAGTTTTCAAGTATACTATACACACTTTAAGAAAAAAGAATCTCCAGGGGTTTAGTTATCTAGGGATTCTTTTTTGTTATTTAGAATAAATGAATTTATGCATGAGCCTCAGACTTCCTTACAAGGTGCTGGCAGAGCCACGGGTTCCGGGTGAACGAGAAATGGTCACACCAGAGGAAAAGAGGGTTATTAAGACCGGCCACATAAACAGAAATTTTGATAATGCAAAAATAGTACTGGCATGGTATAATATGGACTTACAGGAGGGAAAACAGATGAAAAAAGTAGTCGTTATATTACTTGTGGCGTTCGGTGACAGCTTTGAACATAGGATGAAAGACGCCATGCTGATTAAATGACATATAAGGAGTCCAATAGCGGTTGAGAGTTCATAAAGTAAAAAAGATCTATACATTTACAGCGGGTATCCTGCTGATTATATTGTATATTGTCATTTTCTGTTTTTCAGCGGAAGACGCCGAGCATTCTTCAAGAGCCAGTGTTAAAGTGACAGAATTTCTGCTCCGCCTATATTACGGTACGGCCAGCGGCAGCGGGGGAGGAGGCAGTGGCGGCGGAGAAAGCATTGCCGACATTGTGCCCCTGGTGGAAGGCTTTGTCCGGAAGCTGGCGCATTTTACGGAGTATATGTGTATGGGGCTTTTGTCTTATAGTATTGTGGCTTTATGGATCCGTCCTGTGTGGAGAGGCTGGCTGATTGTTGTGGTGCAATTGTTCCTTTCGGCAGGGCTGGATGAATTTCACCAGTATTTTATTCCCGGGAGACATGCATCTTTTAAGGATGTGCTTATAGATGTGGCAGGGGGCGTTACCGGAATGGTTTTGCTGGCTGTGGGAAGAGGGATTTTTTTACGGCTTTTAAGGCGGAGGTAATTTTTCCATAGAGGGCTCAATGTTGGGGCCGGCTGGCCAGTTAATGGCAG
>OFGR01001906.1_pt1 | contig 15118 bp, 10 predicted proteins | sample 1521811 | NCBI WGS metagenome assembly OFGR01 (sample SAMEA3504098, study PRJEB24116) | mouse gut metagenome | biome: mouse gut; feature: mouse-associated habitat; material: faeces | place: Denmark | collected 2011
GAAGTCCTAACAACTTATTGTTCAATTATCGGTAAACCTATTTCAGGACAAGACATATTCGAGGCCAAGAAAACAGCATGCGAGGATATCCTTAAAGAAATACGGGCAAGTCTTTCAGAAGGGGAGGACTGCCCTTTGTGCGGCCAGAAAATAGCTCGGCTTACACGTGACGAGGAATTTGAGTCTGTTCTTGAACCGGAAAAAAAGAAAAAAGACGAATTATGGGAGGCTGCACTTCTTGCAAGACAAGGCGCAGATTCATGTCACGCTGAGATTAAAGAGGCTGGCAAGACTCTGGAGGCTGACAAAAAGCATGAGAGTCTGGCTGCTGCGGAGCATCAGAACTGCCTTAGGAAGCTCAAGGAACATGCTTTATATGGTGCCTTTCCTGAAGCGTCCATGGTTGCTGAAGCATCAGCCCCAGCCGAAGATAAGGTCAAGGCATTGGCTGGACAGATTGAAACTGCAATGGAGCAGCAGAAAAAAGTGAATATCCTGCAAAAGCAGAAGGACGGCTCAGATGATGAAATCAGAAAGACAACAGAAGAGGCGGAAGCGATAAGCAAGCAGATTGCCGACAGGAAGGCATTGGCTGCATCTTCCGTTCAGGCGGCAGCTGAACTGGCAGGGAGATTTGAAGAAAATGTGGCCGGAGCCGATGCCATTTTGGGCAGGATAAGCGACTGGAAGACGCTCTGGAAAGCCAATCACGGAGAATTCATGGAAAAGTTTGAGGCCTCGGCCCGCAAATATGAAGAGGAATGCGCCAATGCGGAAAAGACAAGGAACAATATACTTCTCACAAAATCCGCATATGGCTCAGCAATGTCATGCAAGGCGGAAATATCGGCCCTGCGCCCAGAATGGGGTAATTTGGCCCCCTTGCCTCCGGCAAAGGCGGAAGGTCTGCCGGAAAGATGGAACAAGCTGTTCGCAGATGTACAATCGCTTCATGACGAGCAACTGAAGGCGGCAGGAGAGCTTGACAAATTACGTAATGAGTCGGGAATCGGTGATGAAAAGGGCCTGATGGAGGCGTCATCTGCCATTGCTGCAAAAACCTCTGCAATACGTGCGGCATATGACGAATGCAAGGCCATGCAGGGCGCGGACATGGAGAAACTGTCGAATGATGATACCCAGCGCGAAAGGCTCGGAAAAGCTGTAGCGGAAGCGGAAAAGGCCAGAATCGGGTATGAGCAGTGGCACAAGTTGTACGAAATATTCGGAAGCAGCGACGGGAAGAAGTTCAGGAATATCGCGCAGAGCTATGTGCTGCGCCAATTGCTTGCCGGAGCGAATGAATATCTCCGCCAGCTTACCGACCGGTATGAACTTGAAGCCCAGCCAGGTTCCCTGACGATTCTTCTGAAAGACAAGGAGGCGGGTGGAGTGCTCAGGCCTACATCCACCATTTCCGGAGGAGAAAGTTTCCTGACGTCCCTGGCTCTTGCGCTCGGTCTGTCTTCATTGGGCAGCAGGGCTGCATCCATGGACATTCTTTTCATCGACGAGGGCTTCGGTACGCTTGACGGAACTTATCTTGAGACCGTTATGGATGCACTTGAACGTCTGCATCAGATGGGAGGCCGCAAAGTAGGTATTATCAGCCATGTGGAAAGTCTCAAGGAAAGGCTGGCCACACAAGTTCGGGTTGTACGTGTGAGCAGTACGTTGAGCCGCATTGAAATCAAAAACACATTATAGGAGAACAATTATGGACACAGAAGGAATCGTGATAAGGAATGCCGTGCAGGAAGATGCGCCTTTCATTGCAAAATGCGTTGTGGAAGCAATGGGGATGCCGTGCTTCAATCCTGAGAACATGCAGGAAGATACTGCAGTTCTTTTGGAAGTCATGGAAGAGTTGTGCCGCATGGAGGAGAGCCTGTACAGCTGGAAGCATGCCGACATGGCGATTGACGCAGCTACAGGAGAGCCGGCTGGATGCCTGATAAGCTATGATGGCGGCTTGTATGCCGGTCTTCGCCAAAAGACATTCTCATATGCCCGGCAGCGCATCGGAAAAGAGATGCCTGAGTCCGGCATGGAAACCCAGGCGGGTGAGTTCTATATGGATTCCCTTGCCGTGCTTCCGGAATATCGCGGCTTCAAGACCGGCAGAAAGCTTATGCTCAATGCAGTCAGAAAGGGCTGGGAAGCCGGAATAGATAAAACAAGCCTGATTGTGGACAAGGAAGCCCCCGGACTTCAGGCCTATTACGCGTCAGCAGGCTTTGTTCCGGACGGGGAAATGATTTTCTTTGGACACCCTTATGTCAGGATGGTTTCACAGAAGTAAGCATCATGCCAGTTGCCGGACTTGTTCTTCATCAAGTCCGGTAATTGATGCAATCTGCGCGGAAGGCATGCCCGCTTCAAGCATTTTCTTAGCCACTTCCAATGCCTTGTCCTCCCGGCCTTCTGCCAATCCCTGCTCATGCCCCTGCTGCCTTGCGAAATCAATAGTATTTTCGTAATCGTAAATCATCTTCTGAGATTCTTGATAGTTAATATATTGTTCCGCGGTAAAGTTACATAATTCCGCCATTTCAAACAAGCGGTCAAATTCTTTTCCGTCAAATATGACCGGCCGGCTTTTAAGGCGGGACATGTTCTTCAAAAGATACATCCACTTGTCAGAGCCGGTATCGTCCTCACGCAACCTGTATGAAGAATGATACCTTTCGGCATCCCAGCCGGCCCCATGCTCCATTCTGAAGTTAACCACAGCAATGAAACGTATCGGCTTGAGGTTGAAGTCCCATCTGAAGCATGAAGGATCTCCATTCTTCTCAATATGCCTTTCCTTTGCCAGGACTGCCTGATTGATTACCGGGTAGCTCGTATAAAACAATGCCCTGTCACGGAAATGAGCCTGCTGGGCAAGCTACATCAGCAGTCGGGCCGAGATGTTCCGTATTCTGAAATGTGACATCTGCAATCTTGCCGTTTCCCACAATACGGTTAAGGAATGAGATAAGTATGTCCTTGCATTCCTCGCTCCCGAATATTCTCTTGAACATGTAATCATTGGTCAGATTGGCATATCCGCCATGCTGCGTGACCTCTTGTGTTTCCATATTTATCCGTTTTGATGTCAGTGACACGGCAAACATATGAAAACGGCAACCGAAAGCAGCATTTTTAAAGATTTTTTAATCAGATTTTTCTTTTTCTTTAAAAAACCTCCTCTTCTGATGACATGCCCAGTAAAAATCCGGCATTACTGTCAATATTCGCTCCAGCTTCTGATGGCTATGTCGTCCGGACCCATGGTGCAGAATGCGCCGATGAAAGCACCGGCCAGACGGGCATTGGTCAGCAGTGGAATATTCAGGTCTATGGCAGCGCGGCGGATACGGTAGCCGTTACCCAGTTCGCCTGCAGTCAGATTCTTCGGGATATTCACCACCATGTCAATCTCCTTTCTGTGCAGCATCTCCAGCGCCTGAGGCTCACCTGTCTCGCCGGGCCAATATACAAGAGTATTCTCCACACCCTGCTCCGTAAGGAACCTTGATGTTCCGCCTGTCGCAAACAACTTGTAGCCTTTCTCCACAAGCATCTTAGCGGCACCGAGCATTTCCGCTTTCTGCTTGGCATTTCCTGTTGACAACAAAATGTTCTTACGAGGGATACGATATCCTACCGAAAGCATGGCTTTAAGAACAGCGCAAGGGGAGTCCTCACCGATACAGCCGACTTCACCCGTCGAAGCCATGTCGACTCCGAGCACCGGGTCCGCCTTCTGGAGACGGTTGAAGGAGAACTGGCTGGCCTTTATCCCCACATAATCCAGATCAAACAGGCTTGTGTCAGGCTTTTGGACATCCAATCCCAGCATTACCTTCGTGGCAAGCTCGATGAAATTATATTTCAGCACCTTGCTCACAAAAGGGAAAGAACGTGACGCACGCAGATTACACTCTATTACCTTGATATCATTATCCCTTGCGAGGAACTGTATGTTGAACGGTCCGGATATCTCCAGTTCCTTGGCAATCTGACGCGAAATCCTCTTGATGCGCCTCATTGTCCCCACATAAAGCTTCTGAGGAGGGAACTGTATCGTGGCATCTCCCGAATGCACTCCGGCAAACTCGATATGCTCACTAATCGCATAAACCAGAATCTCACCGTTGCGCGCGACCGCATCCATCTCTACCTCCTTCGCGTGCTCAATGAACTGGCTGACCACAACAGGGTGCTTCTTGGACACATCCGCAGCCAGTTTGAGGAAACGTTCCAATTCCTCATGGTTGGAACATACGTTCATTGCAGCACCGCTGAGCACATAAGACGGGCGCACCAGCACAGGAAAACCGACTTCCTCTACAAATGCACCGATATCCTCCATGGACGTCAGCGCCCTCCATTGCGGCTGGTCAACCCCTATCCGGTCCAGCATGGCAGAAAACTTGTCCCTGTCCTCGGCATTGTCAATGCTCCTTGCACTTGTCCCGAGAATGTTCATCCCTTGCTCATCAAGGCGCATTGCCAGGTTGTTCGGAATCTGCCCTCCTGTTGAAACGATGACACCATGAGGAGTCTCTTTCTCTAAGATATCCATGACCCTCTCAAACGTCAGCTCGTCAAAATACAGGCGGTCACAAATGTCATAATCCGTAGAAACCGTCTCAGGATTGTAATTTATCATGACTGAGCGCCATCCGTTGCTCCGTACTGTATTGAGAGCCTGCACACCGCACCAGTCGAACTCAACCGAAGAGCCTATCCTGTATGCTCCGGAGCCGAGAACAACGACCGAGCGTCCGTCATTCTCATACTCAATATCGTCAGCGCATCCCTTGTAAGTCAGGTAAAGATAATTTGTCATTGCAGGATACTCGGCACCGAGTGTGTCAATCTGCTTCACGACAGGCACAATGCCAAGGCTCTTGCGAAACGCCCGCACTTTCAGGGCAGCCTCCTCCATGTCATCGCCCAAACAGGCCGCACGGGCAATCTGAAAATCACTGAATCCCTGCACTTTGGCACGTCTGAGCAATGTGGCATCTGAAATTCCTGAAGCATGCAGCTGCAAGGAAGTCTTCATTATGCCCTCCAGCTTGTACAGGAACCACTTGTCAATCTTTGTCAGCTCATGTATCCGTTCCACGTCATACCCGGCCCTAAAAGCCTTGCTTATAACAAATATGCGCTTGTCAGTAGGCTCACGCAATGCCTTGTCTATATCTGGAATCACAAGTTCCTTATTCTCCGTGAAACCATGCATGCCCTGTCCGATCATCCTCAGGCCTTTCTGGATGGCTTCCTCAAAAGTGCGTCCGATTGCCATAACCTCTCCCACGGACTTCATGGATGAGCCGAGTTCGCGGTCAACCCCATGGAATTTTCCCAAATCCCAGCGAGGAATCTTGCACACTACATAATCCAGTGCAGGTTCGAAAAACGCGCTTGTTGACCTCGTTACAGAATTTTTCAAATCAAACAGCCCGTATCCCAATCCGAGCTTGGCGGCAATGAAGGCAAGTGGGTAGCCCGTCGCCTTTGAGGCCAGGGCTGAAGAACGGCTCAGACGCGCATTCACCTCAATCACACGATAATCTTCCGACTCAGGGTCAAGCGCATACTGGACATTGCACTCTCCGACTATGCCGATATGCCTGATGATGCGGATTGCCAGCTCACGCAGCTTGTGATACTCGCTGTTAGTCAAAGTCTGGGAAGGAGCGACCACAATAGATTCACCTGTATGGATGCCAAGAGGGTCGAAATTCTCCATATTGCAGACCGTTATGCAGTTGTCATGACAGTCGCGCACCACTTCATATTCCACTTCCTTCCATCCGCGCAGACTTTTCTCCACAAGCACCTGTGGAGAGAAAGCGAAGGCCTTTTCCGCAAGCGCGTCCAGCTCGGTCTCATTGTCGCAGAAGCCGGACCCCAACCCTCCGAGTGCATATGCGGCGCGTATGATTACAGGATAGCCCAGCTCTGAAGCAGCCTTTCTCGCATCAGCGATATTGTCAACCGCATGGGACTTGATGGTACGGACATCTATTTCATCCAATTTACGGACGAAAAGTTCCCTGTCTTCTGTATCTATGATGGCCTGCACAGGAGTACCGAGTACCTGCACGCCGTATTTTTCAAAAATCCCGCTCTTATAAAGCTCCACACCGCAATTGAGGGCAGTCTGGCCTCCGAAAGAAAGCAGGATTCCGTCAGGACGCTCCTTTGCGATGACTTTCTCGACAAAGAATGGCGTGACGGGCAGAAAATAAATCTGGTCCGCGCTTCCTTCACTCGTCTGCACGGTAGCGATATTCGGATTGATGAGAACCGTGCTTATGCCTTCTTCCCTCATAGCCTTAAGGGCCTGCGAACCGGAATAGTCAAATTCTCCGGCCTCACCGATTTTCAATGCTCCGGACCCGAGCAGCAGCACTTTCTTTATTTCTTTAAGCATTTTGCCGATAATTTAATTGCACAGGCATCAGATGCCCTTGTGCAGCAGATTTACAAATTCGTCAAACAGAAACTCCGTGTCAACCGGACCGGAAGCCGCCTCCGGATGGAACTGGGCTGAAAACCAAGGCTTTGACTTATGCCTGATTCCCTCATTTGAGCCGTCGTTCATGTTGATGAAGAGCGGTTCCCAATCCTTTCCGAGCGTATTGCTGTCCACAGCATAGCCATGGTTCTGGGAAGTAATGAAACATCGTTCTGTCCCGACCATCCTGACCGGCTGGTTATGGCTCCTGTGGCCGTATCTGAGCTTATATACGGAAGCCCCTCCAGCCTTTGCGAGAAGCTGGTTTCCCATGCAGATTCCGAATATCGGCCTGTCGCCTGCAGCCATGGCCTTCTGTATATTGGCCACAGCCTCGCCGCAATTGTCAGGGTTTCCGGGGCCGTTGGAAATGAAGAGGCCGTCATATTCCAGCTGCGTGAAATCATAGTTCCACGGAACCCTTATGACCTCGACATCGCGCCTGAGAAGGCATCTGATTATATTTGCCTTCACGCCGCAGTCCACAAGCACGACTTTGAGGGGTGCCCCCGCGTTGTATCTTATGACCTCCTTGCAGCTGACCTTGTCGACATAATTGATTCCGGCATAATCCGCTGCCTCTGCACAACTGTCTCCGGTGCCCTCAATAAGTATTCGCCCCGTCATTACTCCATGCTCCCTGAGCACCTTCGTCAGCTGCCTTGTGTCAATGTCCGTTATGCCGGCCACCTTTTCCTTGCGGAGCCACTGGCCAAGGCTTCCTGCAGCATTCCAATGGCTGTAACCGTCACTATAGTCACTGACAATCAGAGCTTCCACGTGTATCTTGCCGCTTTCCATGAACAGAGGCAGTCCGTTTGGCGCGGAATCTGACGCCGGAACGCCATAATTGCCGACAAGGGGATAAGTAAGCGCCATTATCTGCCCTGCATAAGAAGGGTCGGTAAGGCTTTCCGGATAACCTGTCATCGCCGTGTTGAACACGACCTCTCCACTGACGGCCTTCTCATATCCGAATGACCTGCCATGGAACTTTGTGCCGTCACCGAGTATAAGGACGGCTTCTTTCATATAATCAGATGTCATAATATGTCTGAGTTCTCCACATAATCAATAAATGCCTTGTTCACAAGATAATTTCCTCCCGCAGTAGGGTAGTCACCGCTGAAATACCAGTCTCCGGGATGGCCGGGACATGCCTTGTGCAGGCCGTCAATTGTCTGATATACAATCTGTACCTTGGCCTTGGTGCCGGCCGGAGTCAGCAGGCGCACCATTTCCTCAGAAATCTCTTCATCCGTGAACGGTGCATATATTTCCTTTACATGATTCACTATCATATCCTTCTGCAGCGAAAGCTGCGCCCTGGACTTTTCGTATGTCCTGCGTATCAGAGAAGTCATGCCGCGGCGTACAAGAAGGCTTATGGCTGCCCTGAACGCGATGAACTGGTCCATACTTGCCATGTCAATGCCATAATAGTCCGGATAGCGCACCTGAGGGGAAGATGAAACTATCACAATCTTCTTTGGAGACAGCTTGTCCAGTATCCCTATTATGCTCTGCTTGAGGGTCGTTCCCCTGACGATGCTGTCATCTATTATGACAAGATTGTCAACTCCGGGCCTCAGGCTCCCGTATGTGATGTCATATACATGTGCGGCCAAGTCATTGCGGCTGTTGCCCTCGGCGATGAAAGTGCGCAGCTTGATGTCTTTGATTGCCACCTTCTCGCTTCTTATCCTCATGGACAATATCCTCTCAAGTTCCTCGTGGTCAGGATTATGTCCGAGAGCCTCGATTTTCTGTACCTTAAGTTCATTGAGATAATTGTCAAAACCCTCCAGCAGGCCATAGAACGCCACTTCCGCAGTATTCGGAATAAACGAGAACACGGTATTCTCCACATCGTTCCCCACAGCCTCCAGCACGGCGGGCACAAGCAGCTGACCGAGCATCTTACGTTCACGGTATATGTCCATGTCGCTTCCGCGGCTGAAATAGATGCGTTCAAAAGAACATGCAGAAGGTTTGCGAGGAGAATTTATCTGCTCCAGCCGCATGCGTCCATGCTTGTCCAGCAGGATTGCCTGTCCGGGGTTCAGCTCGCGTATGCTCTCGGCAGGTACATTCAGCGCAGTCTGTATGACAGGCCGCTCAGAAGCGAGCACCATCACCTCGTCATCCATATACCAGAACGCAGGCCTTATGCCCCAAGGATCGCGCACGGCGAATGATTCTCCGCTTCCCGTAAGCCCGCATATGACATATCCGCCGTCCCATTTCGCACTTGAGCTCTTCAGCACATTAGCAATGTCTATACGCTCCTCGATTGCATGCGTTATATCCATGCCCGACAGGCCCTCATTTTCGCATATCCTATACAGACGCTCCACCTCGCGGTCCAGACGGTGCCCCACCTGTTCCAGCATTATGTATGTGTCCGCATATCTTCGTGGATGCTGGCCGGCTGCCGTTATTTCCGCAAATATCTCATCAACGTTCGTCATGTTGAAATTACCGCACAGGGCAAGGTTCTTTGCCCTCCAGTTGTTGCGGCGAAGGAAAGGATGGACATATTGTATCCCGCTTTTTCCCGTGGTGGAATATCTCAGATGCCCCATGTACAGTTCTCCTGCGAAAGGAAGGCACTTCTTCGCAAGCTCCGCATCATGAAGCTGCTCCTGCGACATGTCGCGGAAGTTTTCATGTACGGCCGCGAATATCTCCGAAATCGCTCCTGAGCCAAGCGCACGCTCGCGGAACATATATTCCTCGCCCGGCGCAGCCTGAAGTTTTACGCATGCCAGGCCGGCCCCTTCCTGTCCGCGGTTATGCTGTTTTTCCATAAGGAGGTAGAGCTTGTTGAGCCCGTACATCCATGTCCCGTATTTCTGCTGATAATGCTCGAGAGGGCGGAGAAGGCGTACCATCGCCACACCGCACTCGTGTTTCAACGGTTCCATATAATACTATTTGTCAAGTCGTTCAATTAATGGCCGCACAATGACGGCATATCGTATTTAAGGGAAACTCAGTCAACATGAGACCTTGTTTCCCTTTTATATATCCAGTGGTTTACTCCCACTCTATTGTTGCAGGCGGTTTTGAAGAAATGTCGTAGCAGACTCTGTTGACCCCCTTGACATGGTTTATTATGTCGTTGCTGACCTTTGCCATGAATCCGTAAGGCAGATGTGCCCAGTCAGCGGACATGGCGTCAGTGCTTGTAACCGCCCTCAGCGCTACTGCCTGCTCATATGTGCGCTCATCGCCCATCACTCCGACGCTCTGGACAGGAAGCAATATCACTCCGGCCTGCCATACCTGGTCATAAAGGCTTGTCTGTGTCCCGTCCGGATTTTCCGTTGTCCACTCCCTGAGACCGCGGATGAAAATGTCATCGGCTTCCTGAAGCACCGCCACTTTCTCCGGAGTTATGTCTCCGAGAATACGTACCGCAAGTCCCGGCCCCGGGAAAGGATGACGTCCAATGAGGTGCTCCGGCATACCCATCTGGCGTCCTACCCTGCGGACCTCATCTTTGAAGAGCCATTTGAGAGGCTCACACAGTTTGAGGTTCATTTTCTCAGGAAGTCCTCCCACATTGTGGTGGCTCTTGATGACCTTGCCCGTGATGTTAAGGCTCTCAATCCTGTCAGGGTAAATCGTGCCCTGTGCAAGCCAGCGGGCATCCTTTATCTTCATGGCCTCGGCATCGAACACGTCGATGAACCCCTTGCCTATTATCTTGCGTTTTTTCTCCGGGTCAGACACCCCCTTAAGCTCAGAAAAGAATTTCTCGCTCGCATCAACCCCGATGACATTGAGTCCGAGACACTCGTAATCTTTCATGACATCCCTGAACTCATTCTTGCGGAGAAGACCGTGGTTAACGAAGATGCAGGTCAGCCTGTCTCCTATGGCCTTATTGAGCAGAACCGCAGCCACGGAAGAGTCAACACCTCCTGAAAGCCCGAGTATGACCCTGTCGTCTCCAAGCTCTGCCTTGAGCTCTGCCACGGTAGTCTCGACAAATGAGGCCGGGCTCCAGTCCTGGCGGCTTCCGCAGATGTCAACCGCAAAATTACGGAGCAGGAGGGTTCCCTGTGCCGAATGGTATGCCTCAGGATGGAACTGAACGCCCCAAAGAGGCTCATCAGCCGCCTGATATGCGGCATACTGCACCTTGTCGGTGGAAGCGATGCACCTGAATCCTTCCGGAATCGCAGTTATCGTGTCTCCATGGCTCATCCATACCTGTGAATTTTCGTCAAATCCCTTGAACAATGGATTGTCATGCTCGAATGACCTGAGGTTGGCACGCCCGTACTCCCTTGTGCCTGCCGGCTCCACGCGTCCTCCATAAAGCTGGGACATGTACTGTGCTCCGTAGCAGATGCCGAGAATCGGATATTTGCCGCGGATACGGCTCAAATCCACTTTGAATGCCTCCGGGTCATAAACGCTGTAGGGAGAACCGGAAAGGATGACACCGATGACCGAGGGGTCGTCATGAGGGAATTTGTCATACGGCAAAATTTCACAGAAGGTGTCAAGTTCACGCAGACGGCGGCCGATCAGCTGCGTAGTCTGCGAACCGAAATCAAGAATGATGATTTTCTGCTGCATCGTTTAATGTATGTATTTTTTCGTCGGCGCAAAAGTAGGGCATTTTATGAAAAAAATCAATGTTTGCAACTTAATTATTTCGTATATTTAATGCTTTGCACATATATACGCCTGAGTCTCGGCATAATCAAAGTAAACTTTGCTTTTGCTCTTAACTTTTGCTATATTTGCACCGCTTTAAAATCTTGACATCAGATGAAGAAATTTTCTTTGCCTAAAGACGGCGGCCTTATCGAGGCCGGTCTTTCAAGAGGCATCCTTCACAGCTACGAAAGGATACCTGCTCATGTTTATGAAGATGAGGAAATTGCGAGTTCGCGCATTGCCGATGAGGTGGTGGACGCTGTCAACTCAGCACAGGGGACGTTCAAACTTGGACTTACGACAGGTTCGTCTCCGGTGGCATTATATAAGGAACTTGCCAAAAGGCACTCGGAGGGCAAGGTCTCTTTCAGCAATGTCGAGATTTTCAGCATTGATGAGTATTTTCCGGCTCCTGCAGACCAGTTCAGCCGCAACAGCCGTCTCTATGAGGACTTTCTCGCACATGTGGACGTGAAGCCGGAGAATGTGCACATACCTAAGTATGACGGATCCTGCGGCAATGTGAGCGATTTGAATACGGCATTCGATGCAAAAGCTACCGGTCTCGACCTGCTCATAATGGGTGTAGGCGAGAAAGGCCAGGTGGGATTCAACGAACCGGGCACATCTGAAAAAAGCCGCACAAGGACAATCCTGCTATCATATGGCTCGAGGAAAAGGCAGGCGAGATATTTCAGCGGCAACCTTGACGTGACGCCGCGCAAAGCCATCGCAATGGGCATATCCACGATGCTGAGCGCAAAGAAAATCATTCTCATGGCCTGGGGAGAAGACAAGGCCGAAGCTGTCAAGAACATTGTGGAGGTGAAGGCTGACTACTCATGTCCGGCATCACTACTCCAGAAGCATGACAACATATCATTCTATGCGGACGAGAATTCCGCGAGCCTGCTCACACGCAATGTAGCGCCTTGGCTGGTGGGACCTTGCGAGTGGACACCTAAATTCCGCAGGAAAGCCGTAGTATGGCTCTGCGAGACTGTCGGAAAGCCTATCCTCAAGCTTACTCAGAAAGACTATCTTGCCAACGGGCTGAGCGAGCTTCTTGAGCAGCACGGTCCGTTCGACAAAATCAACATTGACATATTCAATGACCTCCAGCACACAATCACCGGCTGGCCCGGCGGAAAGCCGAATGCTGATGACAGCACAAGGCCTGTGCCTTCATCACCGTTCCCTAAGAGGGTGGTGGTGTTCTCTCCGCATCCGGACGATGACGTGATATCAATGGGAGGAACTTTCATCCGCCTGGTGCAGCAGGGCCACGATGTGCATGTGGCTTATGAGACATCAGGAAATGTAGCCGTACATGACGACGTGGTGCTCCAGCACATGGATGCCGCACGTGAAATCGGATTCGGTGACCGCTTCGACGAGGTAAAGGAAATCATCGCTTCAAAGCGTCCCGGAGAGCCGGAGCCTCGCGCGCTTCTCGAGCTCAAAGGAGCCATCCGCCGTTCAGAGGCCAAAGGTGCAGTAAGGTCATTCGGACTAAATGACAGCACCAACACCCACTTCCTTAACCTTCCGTTCTACGAGACAGGAGGAATCAAGAAAGGCGAGAGGACACAGAAGGACATAGACATCATAAAGGAGCTTCTCCAGAAAGTTCAGCCCCACCAGATTTATATGGCAGGCGACCTTGCAGATCCGCACGGCACCCACCGCGTATGTACTGAGGCCGTAATGGAGGCTCTGCGCCAGCTCAGTGACGAGCCATGGATCAAAGAGTGCCACGCATGGCTGTACCGCGGGGCATGGATGGAATGGGAACTCGGAAGGGTTGACATGGCCGTTCCGCTCAGCCCGGACGAGGTAATCATGAAGCGTCATGCTATATACAGGCATCTTTCACAGAAAGACATCGTCCCTTTCCCTGGTGAAGACCCGCGTGAGTTCTGGCAGAGGGCCGAGGAGAGGACTGAGAACACCGCACGACTTTATGACGAGCTCGGAATGGCAGAATACCAGGCCATAGAGGTTTTTGTAAAACTATTTTAAAAGATTCAAATGAGACTTATTATTGAACAGGACGCTCAGAAGGGCGCAATTTGGGCGGCAAGATACATCGTATCGCGCATCAAGGCAAAGGCGGAGCTTACGGACAAACCGTTCGTGCTCGGACTTCCTACAGGAGGCACACCTATCGCCACTTATCAGGAACTCATCAGGATGCACAAGGCCGGTGAGATTTCATTCCGCAATGTGATAACATTCAATATGGACGAATATGTGGGACTTCCTGAGGAGCATCCGGAGAGCTACCACTCTTTCATGGCAAGGAACTTCTTCGACCATGTTGACGTGCCTAAGGAGAACATCAATATCCTTAACGGAAATGCGGAAGACCTCGCTGCGGAATGTGCCGCATATGAGGAGAAAATCAAGGCTGCAGGCGGAATTGACCTGTTCATGGGCGGAGTAGGCGAGGACGGCCACCTGGCTTTCAATGAGCCTTTCTCGTCACTCGTCTCACGCACAAGGGTAAAGAGCTTGACATATGACACTATACTTGTCAATTCAAGGTTCTTCGACGGAGACATCAGCAAAGTGCCTACGACTGCGCTCACAGTGGGAGTCGGCACGGTAATGGATGCCAGGGAAGTGCTTGTGCTCGCATTCGGACACAAGAAGGCAAATGCAATCAGGACTGCTGTAGAGGGAGCATACTCACACACCTGCACCCTTTCTGCACTCCAGGCTCATCCTCACGGCATAATCGTGGCTGACGAGCTTGCAGTAGGCGAACTCAAGGTAAACACTTACCGCTACTTCAAGGACATAGAGAAGGATAACCTTTAGTCCTGCTCCATAAAATTTATCCCCTTCCTTACTGCGGAAACACGTCCACGGCATGGAAGGGGATTTTATTTTTAATATGGAACGTCAATAAAGGCCTCCGTTTATAGAAATGCATTCTCCGGTGATGTAGCCGGATTCTGCCGATGCAAGAAACGCCACAAGCGCGGCGACCTCTTCAGGTTCACCGAAGCGGTTCAGAGGGACAGTCTTCTTCAGCTGGGCCTCGTCAAGCCCGTCAGTCATCTCGGTACGGATAAATCCCGGAGCCACGGCATTGACAGTGACACCTTTTCGCCCGACCTCCTGGGCAAGTGCCTTTGTGGCAGCAATCAGGCCTCCTTTTGCCGCCGAATAATTGCACTGGCCCGGAAGCCCTTTCAAGCCGGACAACGATGCCATATTGATTATCCTGCCATGCCTTTTTACCAGCATAGGCTTCACAAGCAGCCTGGTGACATTGAAGAACCCTTCAAGTCCGGTCCCGAGGACACTGTCCCAGTCATTGTCTTCCATCCAAAGCAGCAGATTGTCCCTGCGTATTCCGGCATTGTTTACCAGCACGTCAATCCGGCCATATTTCGCCGCTACATCGTCCACCATTTTTTCAATGGCGTCCGCATCGCTCAAGTCCACCATCATGGCCTCAACCGGGCCCAGAGGACGCAATTCCGCTACGGCGTGTTCGGCGTCGTCCTTATTTTTTCCGCCGATGATGATAACGGTGGCCCCTTCTTCCAGGAAACGCTTTGCAATTCCCTTGCCGATGCCGCGGGTGCCGCCGGTGACGATGGCGACCTTGTTGTTGAGCATGGTGGATTCCTCCTTTTTTATTGGTAAGTATATGCCGGAAAATCCGAAATTTTCCCGAAAAGACTTTGCCGCCTGCATTTAGGTACATGCTGGTGTTCTTAAAAAACAGCGTATTTATAAATAGTTAAATGGATCTACAGCAGTACCATTCTTTACAATCTCAAAGTGACAATGAGATCCGTAGCTGTTTCCTGTATTTCCTACTTCTCCGATTTTCTGACCCTGATATACTTTGTCACCCACGCTGACATTAATTGCACTGCAGTGTCCGTATCTGGTCCTCATTCC
>OFGR01001909.1_pt1 | contig 15109 bp, 13 predicted proteins | sample 1521811 | NCBI WGS metagenome assembly OFGR01 (sample SAMEA3504098, study PRJEB24116) | mouse gut metagenome | biome: mouse gut; feature: mouse-associated habitat; material: faeces | place: Denmark | collected 2011
AGTCTCGAGGTAGAGGCTGCCGCGTTTCTTTATCGTTTTGCCGCTCCGGGGGCCTTTTTCTCGGAAAAAAGGGGGAAAAAACGAAGAAACAGCACGAAAAACATAGGACAAGTAGGAATTCCTCCTGTAGAATAGAAATCCAATCCAACCAACCTGAGGAGAGAATGGAGGAACTTCCATGGTGGGAAACACCTACGGCTACATCCGGGTATCTACCCAGGAACAGAACGAGATACGTCAAATCACTGCCATGCGGGAATTTGGCATACGGGAGGATAACATCATTATTGAGAAGCTGTCCGGAAAAGACTTCAAGCGTCCCTGCTATCAGCGCCTGATCCGGAAGCTGCGGCCAGAGGATATATTGGTTGTAAAGAGCATTGACCGGCTGGGACGGAATTATAATGAGATTTTGGAGCAGTGGAGTGTCATTACAAAGAAGCGGCAAGCCGCTATCGTTGTGCTGGACATGCCGCTTCTGGATACCCGGCAGGGCCGGGATCTGACCGGGACGCTGATCGCGGACATTGTGCTCCAGCTGCTCAGCTATGTGGCGCAGACGGAACGCGAGAACATCCGCCAGCGGCAGGCGGAAGGCATCGCGGCGGCAAAAGAGCGGGGCGTCCGGTTTGGCCCAGCGCCCAAAAGCCTGCCGGATAACTTTGAAGAGCTTCGGCAGGCGTGGCGGGGCAAACAGATGTCCCTGCGGGCGGCCGCCAGCGCATGCGGAATTCCCAGATCGACATTCTATGACGCTGTCCTGCGTGTAGAAGCAGCAGCGGAGGAACGCTAAAAATGACCGAGGATGTATACAACTCCGGACTAAAAAATATTTTTCAAAAGTCTTATTTTCTCGGCCCATATGCCGATATGAAGGTCAGAACAGGGTAAGAACTGCTCTGTGTATCAATGGCCGGGATAGTATACAACTTCGGACTTTTTGCTGGCAGTTGGAAGGGAGGCGGGCAGCTCATGGCAGGAAAAAAGCGTGACGGAACAGTCCAATATACAACCATCAAGGTCCGGCTCTATCCGGACGACGTCCAGATTGAGCTGTTCGAAAAGACCTTCGGCTGCTGCCGATACATCTGGAATCAGATGCTGGCCGACCAGCGGCGCTTCTATCTGGAGACGGGAGCCCATTTCATCCCCACCCCGGCCAAGTACAAAAAAGGCGCTCCCTTCCTGCGGGAAGTGGACAATCAGGCGTTGATCCAGGAACACAACAAGCTCTCCCAGGCCTTCCGCGTATTTTTTAAGAATCCGGAATCCTTTGGTCATCCAAGCTTCAAGAGGAAAAAGAACGACCGGGACTCCTTCACCGCCTGTAACCATGTGTTTGAGTCCGGACCTACCATCTATATCACCAGGGACGGCATCCGCATGACCAAGGCGGGGGTGGTCCGAGCCAGGTTCTCCCGCCGTCCGCGAAACGGCTGGAAGCTGAAACGCGTTACTGTGACAAAGACCCGCACAGGGAAGTATTACGGCTGTATTTTGTATGAGTATCCGGCGAAGGAGCAGAGCCCTGTGATACCAACACCGGAAAAAACACTGGGGATCAAGTACTCCATGCAGCATTTCTATGTGGCGGACGACGGCAGTGCGGCGGATCCTCCGCGCTGGCTGAAGCTGTCCCAGGAGAAGCTGACAAAGCTTCAGCAGCGGCTCAGCCGTATGAAGCCAGGGTCCCGCAATTACGAGGAAGCCGTTCAAAAGTACCGCCTGCTCCACGAGCATATCGCCAACCAGCGGCATGACTTCATTCATAAGGAATCCCGGCGGATAGCCAACGCCTGGGATGCCGTGTGCGTGAGAGGTGACTCCATACAGGAGTTGTCCCGGAAAATGACGCTGGGCAATGCTATGGAGGCCGGATTCGGGATGTTTCGGGAGTGCCTGAGGTATAAGCTGGCGCGGCAGGGCAAGACGCTCATCACAGTTGACCGCTGCGCACCTACCTCCCGAACCTGCTCCGCCTGCGGGCTGGTTCTGGACAGCGGGGTGGACTTCAAAAAATCGCTCTGGAAATGCCCCCGCTGCGGCGCCGTCCACCAGCGGGAGGTCAATGCGGCAAAGAATATCAAGGCCCAGGGACTGGACCAATATTACCAAAAGCAGGAGCTGCGTGTGAGTGCGTAACTCAGAGCATGTTCCCTATCGCGCTGCGTGTGGGCGTCGGGCAGACGTACAGCAGGCGCTTGAAGCACTGTGCCGGTCGGGACGCCGGTGAAAGCCCATGCTTCCGGTCGGGGAGCGTTGATCGAAGCGCAATCAGGATATCGCGTTTCGGTCAGCGTTTTCAGACCGCAGAGTGGGAAACGAGAGGATGCCCTCCATCAGGGATCGCATCTGAAGCCCTCCGGGGCGTCCAAAATATTATGACGATGTGCTTGCGGACAAATGGATTGTTGTACCGCCCTGTAAAGAAGGAGTTGAAGAGAATGCTGTGCTTGGCGTTCGCGCCAGGGGAATATATGATGATCGGTGACAGTGTGGTGGTCCAGATGGAGAAAATCACAGGGGACCGCTGCCGGCTGGCGGTCCATGCGCCCAAGGACGTCCCCATTGTGCGGGGCACGGTCCTGGAGCGAACCGGGGGCGAACGCCCCGAATGCGTACTGGACGCGCCCCGATGGCACAGGAAGGAGATTGTCTGGAATCGAAGCAAAGCCCAGGCTCTGGCCGCCATGCGGGCGCTGCTGTCCGAAATGGACAGCGAGGACGCCAACGTAAGGACCCTCCGGCGGCAGCTGAACCACATCTTCCCACTTGAGCCAAAAGCAGAGCAGGCCAATCAGATTTCAAACGGCTGACGAGCCGGGTGAAATATTGTTCCGTACCGGAAGAAGGACCGTTGTGCACGGCGGACTGCCGGAAGGTACCTCACCCCGCGCTGGTAAAGGGATGATCCGGCGCACCGGAACCGCAAATTCCAATTTATCATTTTATTGAAAGGAAGATTATAAAATGAGAATCCAGCATAACATCATGGCAATGAATGCCTACCGCAACTACAACAATAACACCAAGGCCCTGTCCGGCAACCTGGAGAAGCTGTCCTCCGGCTACAAGATCAACCGCGCCGGTGACGACGCCGCTGGTCTGGCTATTTCCGAGAAGATGCGCGCTCAGATCACCGGTCTGAACGCCGCCCAGAAGAACGTCAAGGACGGCATCTCCCTGGTGAAGACCGCCGAGGGCGCCATGCAGGAGATCCAGGACATGCTCAACCGCATGGATTACCTGGCCACCCAGTCCGCCAACGGCACCTATGACAACGAGGTGGACCGCGCCAACCTCCAGAAGGAAGTAGACGCGCTCAAGAGCGAAATCAACCGTATTGCCGACTCCGCCAACTTCAACGGCATCAAGCTGCTGGACGGCTCCCTGGCCGCGGAGGACAATACCACCGGCATCTCTGGTACTGGTCAGGCGACTGCGGACGGCGTGTTTACCATCGTGGCCGATGGCCAGTTGGGTGTGGAGCCTCAAGCTGGCGAGTTCGAGTACGACCTGTCTCAGCTGAGCATTGACCTCAAGGTTGGAGATGACGGCACGATCACCGCCAAGAGCGGTCGGGCGGGCAAGACCAGCGCTGTTTCCACAAGCGGCACCTCCTCCTCCACTGGCGGCACCACTGGCCCTGGCAACACCGGCGCTGTTTCCGGCAGCACGGTGGCGGTTTCCTTCTCCATTGGCGGCCTGAATATTCAGCTGACCGCAGATGAGGTTAACGAGATTCTGGGCGAGAACATGGAGAAGGGGAAGACCTACACCATCTCCGGCGACAAGATGAACAAGTTTGTCAGCAAGTTTGCTGATAAGCTCAATACTGCAATGACTACTGCCGCCGCTGGCAGCGCGGGTGCTACGCCCAGCACGGCCGCCGCTGGCAAGATGGGCCGGGCAGGAACCCCCCCGACCGCTGTCGGCGCTTGGGGCGCAGCCGGCAAGCTCGCCGGCTCTAAGGTGACGGTCAGCGATAATGGCAAGGGCGTCCTGACTGTCAAGATGGATAGCGCGCCGACCCAGCCCTGGGGCAATATTGACATGACGCTGCGGTTCAGCAATGGCAATACCGGCAACGGCGGTGAGCAGTTCGCGCCCACGGTCATAAAGGAGCCGGTGGACAATACCCAGAAGCGTCAGTACGCCGAGGCGAAGCTGGATCTCACCAAGATGGACATCAAGGACGGCACTACGCTGAAGATCGGCAACAGCACCTATACCTTCGCGGTCGGCAGCGACAGCAAGTTCAAGAGCTCCTCGAATGTGGTGGATCTGACCAACGTGACCGCCACCGGCGATGATCTGGCTAAGATTGCCGCCAACCGGCTGTCCGAAGTAGCCAAGAATAACAAGCAGTTCATCGTGGGCTCCACCACCCAGGGCGTTGTCAGCCTGACCGAGCGCGAGGGCGGGATTGACTACACCAAGAACAATCTGGCTGGTAAGGACAACAAGGGAACTCAGGGAACCAACACGGCGAATAACGGCACCAGCACCAACGCCAACCAGGATGCCACTGTCGATGACTGGGCCGGTTTGATCTCCTTCGGCCAGGCCACCAAGGCGGGCGGGCTGACCCTGCAGATTGGCGACACCGCTGACAGCTTTAACCAGATGAGCGTGGTGGTGGGCGACATGCACACCAAGGCCATGGGGATTGCTGACATTGATATCAGCTCCCAGGAGGGCGCCGCCGACGCCATTGCGACCATTAAGGACGCTATCAACTACGTTTCCGGCGTGCGCGGCGATCTGGGCGCTGTCCAGAACCGTCTGGAGCACACTGGCAACAACCTGTCCGTGATGGCTGAGAATATCCAGGACGCTGAGTCCACCATCCGCGACACCGATGTAGCCTCCGAGATGATGAGCTACGTGAAGAACAACATCCTGGTACAGTCCGCTCAGGCTATGCTGGCTCAGGCGAACCAGGTTCCTCAGGGCGTTCTCCAGCTCCTCGGCTAATTCAGGCGATACGCACGATCACTGCAAAGGAAAAAAGGGGACCGGGCGCAAACCCGGTCCCTTTTTCGGATAAAAAGGAGTCTGTGATGAATGCTATTGACATCGCCAGAAAATTGGCCTCGCTGGGTCAAACAGAGGACGCCTGCGCCGCTTACCGCTTGGCTATTCAGGAGGCCCAGAACCCCGCCGGAGAGTTGGAGGCGGCGCTTTATATTTTCCAGAAAGGCGGGGACTACAAAATCTCGTACACCTGCTTCCTGAACCTCTACAGGAGAGGGTGCTTTCAGGAACAAATCCTGTCCATCCTGGATCAGGCGTTCTATACGCCGAATCTGAATCTGCTGAAGGGACGGTACGCAAAGAACTGCAGGCTGCTGGCGAAGTATCCCTATCTGTTCCGGAAGGACTTCCTGTCCTTTGAAAAGCTTCCTGTCCGCTTTTATCCCTTCGACGACGTCGGCTTTATCCCGTTCTATGTCGATGAGAAACGATTCGGAGACTATATTAACTTCAAAAATCCCGTTGTCAGCCGGCCGTTCTTTCAGACGCTGGAGAAACCGATTCTGGCGGACGACGTTTATTCTCAATATGAGCTGGAATATCTTGTCGACAATGTGCGCAAAAGTGAATTCGTCGGCAGGGAGAATCATATTTATCTGCACTACACAGACTGGGCGGCCTTCTGCGCCCACCTACAATGTCTGAACATGCGCCCGCTGCTGGAGGGCAGGAAACTCGTGTTTCTGATCGGCGGCGAGATCGAGCGCTATCCGATCGATTTCAAAAAGGAGTTCGGCATTGATTACAGCACATATCCGGTCAAGCCGGTGGGCATCCGGGAGCTGAACCGGATCATCTGGCATACGCAGCTGGCCACCCACAATGGCGGAGACCTGTTCAACGAGGTGTTTGACGCCCACCCCAATCTGCTGGCCGACAGCTCCCTGCTGTTTGACAGCGTGGAAAATGCTCTTCAGCAGATCGAGGATATTCTGAGGAAATGCAGAACGCCGCGGGAGGCTGTGCAGCAGTTCGGCGGCTGGGAGCCCCGGGTGATCGCGGAGCTCTATCTCCTGCATGACCGGACAAAAAAGGACCTTCTCGCCGCAAAATACCTGAGCGACACAATCCTGCGGGGGAGAAAAGTTGACCAACCCTGGCTGGACGAGGCGTCGAGGATTGTGCCGGCGGTTTTTTTTCAGCCCCATTTCCACAATGTTGTTTACCGGATTTCCTCGGATGAAAAGGGACGGTCAGTGCTCGACTGCGATCAATATGACCGCATACAGAAATCCACCCTTATCAGCGGCTTCAAATATATCAAGACGTTTACGCCCCTGCGCCGGGTGACCACCAGCTATGGCGGGACCATACGCTTCATGTACAGAATGTCAATGGATCAGCAGAAGCGTATTGAGGATGACGTTATCTCGCAGCGTCTTCTAAACCGCAGCTTTATGGTGGATTCCCAAGACCCACTGTACAAGGACAGTGTTCTAGTCCGCTTTGAGGACGCGAAGCTGAATCCGAGAGCGGCGTTTACCGCCCTGGCAAAATTTTTGGATATTCCGTATACGGAGAGTATGACCCAGTGCACCCAGTATGGGAAGCCGCTCAGAAGGCGGGACGGCGTATCCGGCTTTGATCCCGCGCCTGTCTATAAAAGATATGAGGAGTACGTCAACGACAGTGAACGGTATTTGCTGGAATATTTCCTGCGGGACGTCTATGTGTTCTATGGCTATGACTTTGAGGTGTACGACGGGGCGGAAATGGACGAGGCCCGCGCAGAGGAGCTGGTGGAGAGATGTACAACCTTTGCCCGATATATGCAGGACACCGGGGTCGAGTTTATTATGCGGCAGATAAAGGACGAGGAGACACCGGAAAACGAGGCGGAGTTTAACATCCTCCGCCAATACGCGCAGGAGCACACCAGATTCCGGGTGCAGACGGCCAAGGCAAATCAGCTGCAAAGCGTGAAGGCACTTCTGCGGGGGCTTTATTTTATCAACAGGAACGGGCAGCCGCTGCGGATGATGCCGAGGCTGGAGCTGGATCCAGCACTGCTGGAGCAGCCGCTGTATCACTGAGGAGGAAGAAATGGGGAAAGGCACAGTATATTTTTTCACTGGTCTGGCCGGCGCGGGCAAGACCACGATCGGGGGGCTGTTCTACCAACGGCTGAAGGTCATCAGGCCTGACGCCATTCTGATTGACGGCGATCAGGCCCGGCTCAAGGCCGGATATTGTACGGCAGACGGCAAGGTTCTGATGGAGGACCGCTACACCACGGAAGCCCGGAAGGCTGGCGCGCTGCGCCGGTTCCGCAAGTGCCAAAAGCTGACAGATGAGGGACGGGATGTGGTTGTATGCAGCATATCCATGTACACCGAGGTCCGCGCCTGGAACCGGGAAAATATTGAAAATTACCGGGAAATCTATCTCAAGGTCACACGGGAGACGCTCTATCGGAGGGATCAGAAGAAGCTGTACTCCTCCGGGGCAAAAAATGTGGTGGGGGTGGATCTGCCCTATGACGAACCGCAGCACTCCCATATCGTGATTCAAAACGACGGGCAGGAGACTCCGGAGGAGATTGTTGCACGGCTGGAGGATTTGTTCGGAATAACGGGGAGACCCCTATGATCTGCCGGGCGGATCTCCACACGCACAGCACGGCTTCGGACGGGCAGTATACGCCGGCAGACCTGGCGCGCCGGGCGTGGGCGCGGGGCATAGAGGTTTGGGCGCTGACAGATCACGACAGTCTGGACGGCCTGGATGAGGCTGCCGAGACCGGCCGGGCACTGGGGATGCAGACCGTCCGGGGGGTGGAGCTGAGCGCGGAGGACTATCCGAACCTGCATATCCTGGGATATGCTTTCCCGGCAGGTTCGCCGGTCCTGGAAAAAATGACAGCTGAATTGAAGGCGGGCCGGAATGACCGCAAGTACCGTATCCGCGATTTTCTGCGCGCAAAGGGCGTGGATATCCCGCTGGACGAGGTGGACGAGGCCGCCGGCAGCGGGGTGGTCGGCCGTCCCCATTTTGCTCAGGTTATGCTGCGGCATGGTTATGTGGCCAGCCGCAGGGAGGCGTTTGACCGCTATTTGGACACGCCGGAATTTTGGGATCTCGAAAAGGGGCGCAAGCCCAGTGCCCAGATGTGCGTGGAGCGCATCAAGGCAGCCGGCGGAAAAACCTCTTTGGCCCACCCCTATCAAATCTCATTGTGCGGGGAAACCCTGGAAGAATTGGTTCTGCGGCTTAGGGAATGTGGACTGGACGCCATGGAATGCTATTATCCGATCCACACGCCGCAGCAAACAGCCGACTATGTCAGGATTGCCCGAAAATTTGCGCTGCATGTTACCGGAGGCAGCGATTTCCACGGAGAAAACAATAAGCCCGATCATCCGCTGGCCGCCTGGGAACTGGAGCTGGATTGGCTGCTGGCGTAGAGCCGGACTGGATAACGGAGGAGCGTAGGCATGAATTATGCGGTGATTTTGGCCGGAGGGCGCGGAGTGCGATTTAATTCCGTCAATATTCCTAAGCAGTTTGTAGAATTAACAGGGATGCCTATTCTGGTATACTCCATGAAGACCGCGCAAATGAACAGGAATATCGACGAAATCTGTGTGGTGACACTGGAGGAATACATTCCGCAGGTCCGGGCCTGGGGAGAGCAATATCATATTTCAAAGCTGAAATACATAACAAAATCTGGAAAAATGCGCTTTGACTCCGTATATAACGGACTATGCGCCATACCAGCGGCAGAGACAGACACCGTAATCATTATGACGGCGGTCTGCCCGCTGCTGTCCCAGGAGACAATTGATAAGCATTACGCCTGCATAGAGCAGTATGCAGGCGTCATTACGGTCGTCCGAGCAACAGATGCGATCACATTCAGTGAAGACGGCAAGAGCGCGGCGCAGACGCTACAAAAGGAGAAGCTTTTTGTGCAGCAGGGGCCGCAGACATACCACTATGGCGTGCTGAAGCGGGCACATGAGCTCTACCGAAACACGCCGCAGGCAAAGGAGGTCTATGAGGACAGCGAGCTGGTCCTGCGGACGGATGCGCCTGTCACTATGGTGCAGGGCGACCGATTCTGCATCAAAGTAACCTACCCGGAGGATCTGGCTATTGCAAGAGCTCTGTATCCGCTCTTTTGCGAAAAGGAAAACAGAAGGGAGTAGTGGAGATGGAACGGATCATCCAAGAGGATATCAGCAGAATGCTTGCAGAGCGGCAGGATTTGGCGGCCCTAGAAAATAAGACAATCCTGATCTCGGGCGCAAACAGTTTTCTGATGTCCTATCTCATTTACTTTCTTTTGGAGAACAACCGCCGCAATCACAGCAATACAACTGTTGTGGCGCTGTGCAGGAGCGCCGAAAAGGCGCGGGCCCGGTTTGGATACTATTGGGGGGATCCGTATCTGAGGGTCCTGATTCAGGACGTACGGGAGCCGGTGGACTGGAGCGGCGCTGTGGATTTCTGCATCCATGCTGCCAGTCCTGCGGGTATCCAGTCCAGACAGGAGAAGCCGCTGGATACCTTTGCGGTCAATCTGTTTGGTTGTCAGAGACTTCTGGAGCTGGCGCAGAAAAGGAAAAGCGAGAAATTTTTGCTGCTGAGCAGTGTGGACGTCTACGGAGCCTGTCAGGAGCAAGCGCGCAGGAAGGAAGCGGATATCGGTCTGCTGGACTGGACCTACCAGCGCAGCGCCTACTCCTGCGGAAAGCGCGGCGCAGAGACGCTGTGCGGACTCTATTACGCTCAGTGCGGCCTGCCCTGTGTGAGCACAAGGCCGTTTCAGGTATATGGACCTGGTATGTCGCTGACAGACGGACGGCTGCACGGCGATTTCATCTGCCAGCTGCAAGAAACAAATCAGATCACACTGAAAAGCAACGGCCTAGCGGTCCGTTCCTTCCTATATCTTGCCGATGCAACCCTTGCCCTGCTGGACGTGCTGCTCCTGGGAACGCCCGGCGGGATATACAACATCTGCGATGAATCGGGAGAGTGTTCGGTCCGTGAGCTGGCTGACCTGTACGCATTGCAGTGGGGAAACGGAGCTAAAGTCGTTTTCAGATACGATCAGAGGGAGACTCCGGAGGTCAAAGAGGCATTAAGCGTTGTGACCGGAGACAGCAGCAGACTGCGGGCGCTGGGATGGAAGAATATGACCTCTCTGGAAGAGGGCGTCGCAAGGACGCTGGCGTTTTATAGCCGCACACCTGAGAAGAGGTAAAAATAACGTCTCCTGAGGATCCCATAAATCGGCGCGCACAGTACGATACCGGGAAAATAGAAAGGATGGATTAGAGTGACAAATGAAAAAGCAAACCACATGCTTCGAAGCTTTATTCAGGAATGCTTTCACCAGAACCTGGACGACGTTCATCTGGTTATCTGCGGCAATGAAATGCGGACATGCGGCGGAATACTGGACTGGATTGATCCTAACATACCAGTGACGCTGATCGACTTCAATTTGCGGCGTGTTGGCAGGATTTATGATGGACATGAATGTCATATGCCAGAAATGTGCATACCTTTCAGCGAAAACACTGTGGTGCTTGTCTCTATTCTGTATGCGTATCAATATGAGGATGCAGTAAAGAAATTAGTGGCGCTGGGCATTCCCGAGGACCATATTGCGTGGGGGCGCCCTCTGGCCCAGGAGATGCTGATCGAATATTCTGATTATTTTGCGGCTGCGCGAATGGATCAAAAGGTGAAACAGCTCTTTGACCACATTGGAAAGGACATCTCGTCCATTCGGTATATGGATATTGGCGCCAATAATTTTTGTTTGTATAATAACACATATTTATTTTACCGGGCCGGAGCCAGCGGCGTACTCATCGAAGCAAATCCTGATTTCGCAGACCCCCTCCGGTCAAACCGGCCCAGGGATGTCCTGCTGTCGTGCGGATGTACAGCGGGCAGTCAAAAGGGCGTCATGACCTACTATAAAACGAACCGCGCAGGATATAATACCTTTGTCAAAAGTATAGCTGAGAAGTATGGAACTGCTCCCGAAGGGACCGGGGGCGTTTATGTAACGGAAACGCTGTCAGTGCCAATCTACCCCATCAACATGATCCTGGCAGAGAATTTTCCGGAAAAGCATGTTGACTATATTTCTGTGGATATCGAGGGGATGGGGTGTGAGGTAGTATCTGATATTGATTTTGACCAATATCAGATTGATGTTATATTGCTTGAAATGAATCCAGATTCCCTTGAGTCACATCAGCTCTATAGAAAGCTCGCCGGCCTGAATTATCAAATGGTTTACAAGGGCATCGGCGGGAGAGGAGATTTTTTGTTTTATCGGAAGGATGTTTTTGGTGAACCAGCAATTTTTTGAAAGCGCGCATTGATGCAGATCAGTCCGTCTATATGTGCAGATCGCTGCTCTGTTGACCAAAATGTCTCCAGCCCAGCTCTCAAGCATGGTCCCGAACAACAAATATACGGAAAGGGATGTTTATCATCATGAATTACGTTTGTTCAACGATGGAAAACTTCAAAAAGCTTGCGGGGGAAAGAGATGTCGTTCTGTTTGGAGCAGGTGAAGGCTGTATGCGTTTCCTGAACCGCATGGATAGTTCTTCCCTCCAATCTGTCAAATATATCCTTACCAACAATAGGCGTAAAATAGGCGGCGCTTTGTACGGCATTCCAATTGCCTCCCCTGATCTGCTGCAATCGCTGGATGCCAGGAAAACACTGGCCGTTATCACCGCGAAGCGCGCTGTTGTTGAGATCTATAAGCAGATAACCCAAATTTCCAGCTGTCCCATTATGGTGAGCGAGATATTGACACATCCAGTATTTGCTGCGCTGACCGAGGACTTATACATACACCAGGAGGAGCTCAGGCAGGTATCGGACATCCTCTATGATGATATTTCGCGGAAGGTTTATTCCGAGGCGATCCGCAGGCGGATGCTTTACGGGACATGTGATTTTTCGGATTTAATGGTTAAGAATGATATAGAGTACTGCCCTGCGTTCTGGTTTGCCGACAGTAGACCGGAGAACGAAATCATTCTGGATTGTGGGGCTTACAATGGTGATACACTAAAAAAATTTACAAGAATATATGGGCCAAAGCTGAAAAAGATTTACCTCTTTGAGTGTATGCCCCAATCACTGAAGGCTCTGGAGGAAATAAAATTCCGTTTGGCAAATCAGGCATATACACCGGAAATCACCATTATGCCCTATGCGCTGTCCAATCAAGAGGGAAAAACTGCGTTTGCATCCATGGATGCGGATCCTACCGCGTCATTTGTCCTGGAAAGCCGCTCACTGGCGAAGACAGATCTCTACAACCGAGAAGAGATCCAGGTAAGCGTCAGCACGATTGACCGGCTGGTTCCGAAGGAGGAGCGGGTTACTCAGATCAAAATGGATATTGAGGGGAGTGAGTATAACGCGCTCTTAGGAGCCAGAGAAACGATTCTGCGCTGCAAGCCAAAGCTCGCAATCTCCCTTTATCATAATGGTGAGCACTATTACCGTCTGCCGCTGCTGGTAAAAGAGATGGTCCCGGAATATAAAATTGCCATCCGGCACCATCACCGCAATCACGTCGACACGGACATGTACTGCTGGATTTAAAATTCAATCGTAAGCGGGAGTCAAAATCTATGTTATTTGTATTTATGTCACAGCCTGATTTTGCCTGCAATCCTCATGCGCTCTGGAAATACATAGAGGAGAATACAGAACATGAAACAGGGTGGCTCCTAAAAAAGGACGGCCATTATGAGGCGCTGAAGGAACGCGGGATACGCTGTGCGCTATACGATACCTTGGAGGGCAACAGACTGCTGAATGAGGCAGACTATGTCATTACAAATTCCTATACGTTCGAGCAGCTGCCCAAAAGAGAACACCAGATTTTTGTAAATTTGTGGCACGGAAGCGGAGTAAAAGCACACGACTACTTTAACCACAAGCTTTCTGGGCGGCAGGCCGAAAAGCTGCGGATTTTTTTTGATAAAATCGACTTGATGTGTGTACACAGTCTGGACGACCGCTTTCGCTTATCCGCAATGCTGCATTATGATTTAAGGCGGTCCTTTGTTACAGGACAGGCACGGCTGGACTGCGTAAAGCATTCTGACGGAAGGAGCAGGCTGGTGCGGCTGCTCGGCCCTGAGATTGCCGCGTTTGAGCATATAATCTTTTTTGCACCGTCGTTCCGCGCCAATATGAGCACTCACGATGGGACACTTTGCAGCGATAATATTTTCCGGCTGGCGGACTATGATGACAGGGTGCTGTCCGATTTTCTGCGGGAGCACCACGCAGCTCTTATTTACAAGCTCCACCCGATCGAACAGACGGCATTCTCTGGCCGGGAATTCAGAATGAACCCAGATTGCTTTGAAATAACGGACGACATGCTGTTTGATGCGGATATTCGGTATGGGGAAATTCTGAATGCATTTGATGTCATGATAAGCGACTATTCTTCGATTGCATATGACTTCCTGCTGCTGGATCGGCCAATCGTATATTTGATCCCTGATTATGAAGAATACCGAAGGTCGAGGGGATTTGTTTTCCATAATGTTGATTATTATATGCCGGGTCAAAAAGCTTTCTGCTTTCCGGAAATGCTGTCTGCACTGGACGCTGCGTTCGTTTCTCCAAATGATTACGCGCCAGAACGGCAAAATGTGAGGATGCAGAGATTTGACTTTGCAGATGATTGTTCGGCGGAGCGCTGCTACCGAACCATTATGGAATTTGAACCTCCCGAGAATGGTTATACACCTTATGAGAGTCCACCGTCCCTGAAAATGCCGTCCAGCGCAATGCAGCTGCAGCCATACGTCCAGAATAAAAATGTCGTACTGATTGACAGCACCCAATTGATACCATGCCATGAACAGCAATTGGAATTCTGTCGGAATGGCAGGAGGGGCATCTATATAACAGGCGAAATACCGAGCGCATACCGCCGGATCAGCGGTAAGAACTGTTATAAGATTGCAGACCTTGCGTTTTATCACAAAGTACAAAATGAGCCGAGCATATCCATAGCCTTCGTGGAAGGGGGCGTGGATTATGACAAGTTTTCCGCTGATCCCAAATGTACAAAATCATCCGATAAAATTAGAATTGGTTATGCTGGAACGATAGATAACCGAATTTACTTTGCTATGGTGCAGTATCTGTGTGAGGCTTTTCCGGACTGTGAGATTGTATTTGCAGGAGATATTATTGGAGATTTCCCTGGATGGCTGTGTGGATATGATAATTTATACTACATGGAGGCATCTTATGATGAACTCCCAGACATGATCCATACGTTTGACGTGGCGATTCTTCCGTTTTTTGGGGTACACAAGGAAACTGTGCCTACAGAGCTGTTCCAATACCTTGCGTGCGGTAAATTGGTTGTGGCATCTGATATGCCGAATTTGCCCATCTGCGATGCAATATATATCAGCAAATCTGTTTCCGATAGTGTGGTACAGATCAAAAGGGCGCTGGAGCATAGATTTGATGGAGCGATTGTAGAATCAGGCAGACAAGCGGCCCAAAAGGCTGATTGGAAAAGAATTGCCGAAAAGATTCTCAGCGGAATGTACTGCTGTAAGCAGTCAAGTAAAATGGGGCCAATAGGGGGTGCGGACATTTACTTGGACCTAAAAGGCCAAGCAATGGGCCTGTCAGAAAATTTAGTGTAAAAGGAGACAAGCTTGTAGTCAAGGGAACGGGAGCAAATCAGAAGATTTCCCGAGCTGGACACAACCCTGCTTAACTCGGAATGCCCACCTGTGTTCCAGGCAGGGAGACGGTACGCGCGCACAGCATGAATGCCGTCTCCCTGCCTGGAAACACTAAAAAGCTGTACCAATAGCTAAAGAGATGATATAATGCAGCAATGTCATTAAGTTAGAACTCCAGCAAAAGGGGTTGACAAAGGAGGAAAAATGTGCGGCGAAGTCCTGAAAAGTAAACTTGCTTTTCGGGCAGCACACATGAAATACACATCAAAATTTTTGCAGGGAATGCTGCTTTCTGTGATCCGGAAAATGGGGGAGCACCCAGAACAATACGTCAGGCAGCCGGGGCGGGA
>OFGR01001918.1_pt1 | contig 15034 bp, 11 predicted proteins | sample 1521811 | NCBI WGS metagenome assembly OFGR01 (sample SAMEA3504098, study PRJEB24116) | mouse gut metagenome | biome: mouse gut; feature: mouse-associated habitat; material: faeces | place: Denmark | collected 2011
AGGCGGTGCTGGAGGAAGCGGCGGAGATTTATGAGCTGTACACCATCGCCCTGTATGACCTGGATGGGCGGCTGGTGCAGGGAATCGACGGCGCGCCGGAAACGCTGGACAGCGGATTTTTTGCCCTTTTGAAGGAGACGGACTGCTCCATCCAGGAGATCTCGACCTCTGTAGGCTTTGAGGACCCGTTCTATTTCTCCAGAGCGTTTAAGGAAGTCAAGGGCGTCTCGCCCCGGCAGTATGCGGCGCAGCACAGGAGCGTGAAGGAATAGTCCGGGGCGGGAAAAACGCGATTATGAGGCCCCGGTAGCCGCCGGGGCCTCATTCTGACAAAAAAATAGGTGCAGATGATCAAAAAATCCATGTTCATTGTGAAGCTGCCTATTTATAATAAGTAAGAATAAGTAAGAATAAGTACCCCACAATAAAATCAAAACAGGAGGCTGCTATGGATTGTACATTTTCTCCCGAGAAGGATTTTCAGAAGCTGGAGCAGGCGGCTGCCGCTCTCTGCGGCGCCGGCCAGCTGCCCGCGCAGATGGAGCGTTACCAGAGAATTTTGAAGGGCTTGACGGAGACGTTCGGCCCCTGCGACCGCGCGGCCGTATTCTCCGCGCCAGGCCGCACGGAGATCGGCGGCAACCATACCGACCACCAGCACGGCCGGGTACTGGCAGGCAGTGTGAATCTGGATATCATTGCCGCCGTCGCCCCCAATGGGGAGAACGTCGTCCGGCTGCAAAGCGAAGGGTTCCCCATGGACGTGGTGGAGCTCAGCGATCTGGAGGTCCATCCGGAGGAGTACAACCGCTCCGTCTCCATCCTCCGGGGTATCGCCTCCTGGTTTGCCGGACGGGGCTGCAGGCTGGAGGGTTTCAATGTCTACACTACCTCCAGCGTATTTAAGGGCAGCGGCCTCAGCTCCAGCGCGGCCCTGGAGGTGCTGCTGGGGAATATTTTCAACAGCCTGTTCTATGAGAACCAGTGCACGCCCGTCCAGCTGGCCCAGATCGGACAGTACGCCGAGAACGTCTATTTCGGCAAGCCCAGCGGACTGCTGGACCAGATGGGCTCCTCTGTGGGCGGCATGGTGACCATCGATTTCGCCGACAACGACCACCCGGTAGTGGAGAAGATCGACTTCGACTTCGCCGCCGCCGGACACGCCCTGTGCATCATCGACAGCGGCGCGGACCACGCGGACCTGACGGACGAGTACGCCGCCGTCCCCGGTGAGCTGAAAAAAATCTGCGCCCACTTTGGCAAGCGCGTCCTGCGGGAGGTCCCGGAGGAGGACTTTTACGCCGCCCTGCCCGCTCTTCGGAAGGAGGCCGGCGACCGGGCCGTTCTCCGCGCAGTACATATCTATGACGAGAACCGCAGGGTAGAGGGGCAGGTCGCCGCTCTCCGCGCCGGCGATTTCGACCGCTTCCTATCGCTGATCCGCGCCTCCGGCCTCTCCAGCTGGCGATATCTGCAAAACGTTGTCCCCGCCGGGTACAAGGAGCGCCAGGAGGTGGCGCTGGTCCTCAGCCTCGCCGAGCGGCTGCTGGGAGGCAGGGGGGCCTGCCGGGTCCACGGCGGCGGCTTCGCCGGAACCGTCCAGGCGTTTGTCCCCCTGGATATGCTGGACGCTTTCCGCACGGAGATAGACCGAGTCTTGGGCGCGGGGATGTGCCATGTGCTGACGATCCGGCCTGTGGGCGGCGTGCGGCTGGTCTGACGAATATGGATTTTGGAAATATGAGGGAGGAATAGATTATGGTAGATCGTGAAATTGCCGCTCTGGTACAATATGCCCTGGACAAAGGGCTGATTCAGCCCGCCGACAGGACTTGGGCTGTCAACCAGCTTCTTGCCGCTTTGGGCCTGGATTCCTTCGAGGAGCCCCAGGAGGCTCCCGCAGGTATGGAGCTGGAGACGATCCTGGGCCGTATTCTGGACGATGCCGCATCCCGCGGCTTTATTGAGGACGGCGTCACCAGCCGGGACCTGCTGGACACTAAGCTTATGGGCATCCTGACGCCCCGTCCCAGCCAGGTGATCGACCGCTTCCGCAGCCTGGAGGCGCAGGACAAGAAGGCCGCTACCGACTGGTACTATACGTTCAGCCAGGATACCGACTACATCCGCCGTTACCGCATTGCCCGGGACGTCAAGTGGGTTACCAGGACCGAGTACGGCGATCTGGACATTACCATCAATCTCTCCAAGCCGGAGAAGGACCCCCGCGCCATCGCCGCCGCCAAGTCCGCCCCCCAGGGCGGCTATCCCAAGTGCCAGCTCTGCCGGGAGAACGAGGGCTACGCGGGCCGCGTGAACCATCCCGCCCGAGGAAACCACCGCGTGATCCCCGTCACGATTGACGGCAAGGACTGGTTTCTCCAGTACTCCCCCTATGTTTACTACAACGAGCACTGCATCGTCTTCAACGGGGAGCATACCCCCATGAAGATCGACCGCTCCGCCTTCCGCAAGCTGCTGGACTTCGTGATGCAGTATCCCCACTATTTTGTCGGTTCCAACGCCGACCTGCCCATTGTCGGCGGCTCGATTCTCAGCCACGACCATTTCCAGGGCGGACGCTACACCTTCGCCATGGAGCGGGCTCCGGTGGAGAAGGAGGTGCGATTCCCCGGCTTTGAGGATGTTTCCGCCGGTATCGTCCATTGGCCCCTGTCCGTTCTGCGCCTGCGCAGCGCTGATGACGGACGCCTGGTAGACCTGGCGGAAAAGATCCTTACGGCCTGGCGGGGCTACACCGATGAGGCCGCTTTCGTCTATGCCGAAACCGATGGGGAGCCTCACAATACCATTACCCCCATCGCCCGGATGCGGGACGGCCAGTACGAGCTGGACCTGGTGCTCCGCAACAATATTACCACTCCGGAGCACCCCATGGGCGTCTACCACCCCCACGCCGAGCTGCACCACATCAAAAAGGAGAACATCGGGCTGATTGAGGTCATGGGACTTGCGGTCCTGCCCGCCCGCCTGAAAGGGGAGCTTTCCCGGCTGGGAGAAATGCTGGTTTCCGGCGGCGACCCGGCGGCGGACGAGGAGCTGGCCAAGCACGCCCCCTGGGCCGCGGAACTGCGGGAGCGGCACGCCTTCACATCGGACAATGTGGACGGTATTCTCCGGGACGAGGTTGGGCGCGTCTTTGCCCAGGTTCTGGAACACGCCGGGGTATTCAAGTGCGATGCGCAGGGGAGGGAAGCCTTCCTGCGGTTTGCGGCATCGGTGCAATAAAGGTTCCGTGCGGCCGGCAGGACTGGAGGGGCTCCTGCGCGGCCTGCAATGCTGATTTTTAGATAAGAGGAGGAATTTTAATTATGTCTATGCAGATTTTTTAATACCGACATGGCCGTTTGGCTTATCTCTCTGAAAATGAAATAGGAAAGGAGAATTCTGCCATGCAGAATATCTTGAGAGATATGAAAAAAACGGACATGCTGTGGTATCTTCTGTCCGCCCCTCTTAGCATTGTGGCGTCGACTCTGTTCGCCATGTCTTTGCAGCCCGTCATTGACGCTGGGCTGTCCGGCGACCTGTCCGCTTTTGCCCGCGCTTCCGTCTGGGCGGCCGCGCTGGTCCTTGCGGACGTGTTGGCCGCTTATCTGGAAGATGTGCAGAGGCTGAAGATCAAAACGGCGTGTACCAGACAGCTGCGTTTACAATATTTCAGCAGCTTCTTCCGGCAGCGTGTTCAGCGGTTTCTTGAAACCGACAGTGCCGAGCGGCTGTCGAAGCTCACCGTGGACGCGGAGGTTATCGCGGAAAAATACTGCGAGAATCTTCTGCATATTTATCGGTATATCTGGAGCCTTGTGATCTCTGTGGCCGCCATTATAACCGCGCGGTGGGAGCTGGCGGTGTATGTGGTCGTGTTTTCCCTGGTATCCGTCAATCTTCCGAAGCTGTTTCAGAAAAGGGCGGATACCGCCGAGCAGGATTATCTGGACGCCAGCAACGCCCACCTTGCCGCCGCCCAGCTGAAAAAGTATGGGGAGGCCGCTGCAGGCGTGGAAGCGGCGGACCGAAACCGGCAGAAAAAGAGTTTCGCGGTCAACTCGGCCGCTGCCGGGATTTCCCAGATGAGCTTTGTCCTCATCATTATTTTCGCCATGCTCCTGGTGATGCAGGGGAAGCTGACGGTTGGGTACGTCATGTCGGTCAGCCAGCTGCTGGGCGGGATCATGTTCCCCTTTGAAATGCTACCGGGCTGTATCCTGTCCTACCGCACGGGCCGGAAGCTGTTCCAGGCCAACGCGGCGCAGATACGCGAGGCTTCCTCGGTGGAGGGGGCTGCCGCCCTGCCGCCGGCTCGGCGGACAGACCGCATTGCGCTGGACCGCGTCTCCTTCGCTTACCGGGAGGGCGCGCCGGTTCTGAACGGTGTCAGCCTTTCTCTGGAGTGGGACAAGAAATATGCCCTGGTGGGAGCCAGCGGGTCGGGGAAGAGCACCCTGTCCAAAATCATCATGGGATTTCTCCCGCCGGAGGAAGGGACGGTGACCGTCAGCGGCCTGCCTCTGCCGGAGCTGGACAAGGAAGCCTTCTATCGCGCCGTTTCTTATCAAAGCCAGAATGTCACGTTCTTTACCGATACCATCCGGAATAATATCCTTCTGGGAAAGAAACTGCCGGAATCCGCCTGGGAGCAGATCATCCGGTGCGCCCGCCTGGAGGAGTTCTTGAAAAAACAGCCGGATGGGGAGGGCGCGCTCATTACGGAAAACGGCAAAAACATTTCCGGGGGAGAGGCCCAGCGGATCGGGCTGGCCCGGTGCCTGGCGATGGGGCCCCGCTTCATGATCTTCGATGAGATTGCGGCGTCTCTGGACAACCAAAATGCGCTGGAGGTGGAAAAGGCCGTTCTTTCCCTGGAAAATGTCGGGATGCTGACGATTACCCACCGGATCTATGAGGAAAATATGCGGCGTTACGACAAAATCTTTCTCCTGAGGGACGGCAGGATTGCCGAGCAGGGCACATGGGAGGAGCTGATTGGCCGAAAAGGCGCTTTCTACCAATTGGCCGCCGCCTTCCAGGAGGACAGCGCACATACCGAACCTGATTAACCTGTTTTGGGCGTATCCCTCATATCCCTTGGGGGATGCGCCCTCCTTTTTTGTACATAATTTCCAACAAACCATATTGACAAAACTTTAACAATATAGTATACTGTCCACAGTGAGATCGTTAAATGATTAACAACCAATCCAATTGCTCACAGACATTTGATATGGAGGAAATTGAAATGGCTGACAACAACATTCCCGCCGTTATTGATACCGCCGAGGCGCTGTCCGCCCGTCTGGCTGCCATGCGGCAGGCCCAGCGGACCTTTGCCGCCTACTCCCAGGAGCAGGTGGACCGCATCTTCTTCGAGGCTGCCAAGGCCGCCAACATGCAGCGCATCCCCCTGGCCAAGATGGCCGTGGAGGAAACCGGCATGGGCGTGGTGGAGGACAAGGTCATCAAGAACCACTACGCCGCCGAGTACATCTACAACGCCTACAAGAATATGAAGACCTGCGGCGTTATCGAGGAGGATAAGGCTTTCGGCTTCAAGAAGATCGCCGAGCCCGTGGGCCTCATCGCCGCCGTTATTCCCACCACCAACCCCACCTCTACCGCCATCTTCAAGGCCCTCATCGCCTTGAAGACCCGCAACGCCATCATTTTCTCCCCCCATCCCCGGGCCAAGGCCTGCACCATCGCCGCCGCAAAGGTGGTCCTGGACGCCGCCGTCAAGGCCGGGGCTCCCGAAGGAATCATCGGCTGGATCGACGTGCCCTCCCTGGACCTGACCAATCAGGTCATGCAGGAGGCGGACCTGATCCTGGCTACCGGCGGTCCCGGCATGGTGAAGGCCGCTTACTCCTCCGGCAAGCCCGCCGTAGGCGTGGGCGCGGGCAATGTGCCCGTGGTCATCGACGACAGCGCCGACATCAAGATGGCCGTCAGCTCCATCATCCACTCCAAGACCTTCGACAACGGCATGATCTGCGCCAGCGAGCAGTCCGTCACCGTCATGGACTCCATCTATGATGAGGTGAAGAAGGAGTTTGCCGCCCGGGGCTGCTACTTCCTCAAGGGCGACGAACTGGATAAGGTCCGCGGCGTCATCCTCATCAACGGCGCGCTGAACGCCAAGATCGTGGGCCAGCCCGCCCCCAAAATTGCCGAGATGGCCGGCGTGACGGTTCCCGCTACCGCCAAGATCCTGATTGGCGAGGTGGAGAGCGTGGATATCTCCGAGCCCTTCGCCCATGAGAAGCTGTCTCCGGTGCTGGCTATGTACCGCGCCAAGACCTTCGACCAGGCTGTCGCCAACGCGGAGCAGCTGGTAGCGGACGGCGGCATTGGCCATACCGCCTCTCTGTACATCAACCCCAGCCGCACCGACCGCTATGACCAGTTTGTGAACGCCATGAAGGCCTGCCGTGTGGTGGTTAACACCCCCTCCAGCCACGGCGGCATCGGCGACCTGTACAACTTCAAGCTGCGCCCCTCTCTGACCCTGGGCTGCGGCTCCTGGGGCAATAACTCCGTCAGCGAGAACGTGGGTCCCATGCACCTCATCAACATCAAATCCGTGGCCGAGAGGAGAGAGAATATGCTCTGGTTCCGCACCCCCCAGAAGGTTTACTTCAAGAAGGGCTCCATGCCCGTTGCCCTCAATGAGCTGCGGGACGTGATGGGGAAGAAGAAGGCGTTCCTGGTTACCGACTCCTTCCTCTATCAGAACGGCTACACCAAACCCATCACCGACAAGCTGGATGAGCTGGGGATTACCTACACCGTGTTCTCCAACGTCCAGCCCGACCCCACCCTGGCCAACGCCCAGGAGGGCGCCAAGGCTATGGCGGCTTTCCAGCCGGATGTCATCATCGCCTTGGGCGGCGGCTCCGCCATGGACGCGGGCAAGATCATGTGGGTCATGTACGAGCACCCCGAGGTGGATTTCCAGGATCTGGCTATGCGGTTCGTGGACATCCGCAAGCGCGTCTACACCTTCCCCAAGATGGGGGAGAAGGCCTACTTCGTCGCCATCCCCACCTCCTCCGGCACCGGCAGCGAGGTAACGCCCTTTGCCGTCATCACCGACCAGGAAACCGGGGTGAAGTATCCCTTGGCGGACTACGAGCTGCTGCCCAATATGGCCATCGTAGACGTGGACAACATGATGAGCCAGCCCAAGGGACTGACCTCCGCCAGCGGCGTGGACGTACTGACCCACGCCCTGGAGGCATACGCCTCCATCATGGCTACCGATTACACCGATGGCCTGGCTCTGAAGGCCATGAAGAATGTGTTCGAGTACCTGCCCCGGGCCTATAACGACGGCACGGACCTGGAGGCCCGGCAGAAGATGGCCGACGCCTCCTGCATGGCGGGCATGGCTTTCGCCAACGCCTTCCTGGGCGTGTGCCACTCCATGGCCCACAAGCTGGGTGCGTTCCACCACCTGCCCCACGGTATTGCCAACGCCCTGCTGATTTCCCTGGTGGTGGAGTACAACTCCGCCGAGGTCCCCCCGAAAATGGGCACCTTCTCCCAGTATCAGTATCCTCATACCATGGCCCGGTACGCCGAGTGCGCCCGTTTCTGCGGCATCAGCGCCAAGAGCGATGAGGAGGCCGTGAAGAAGCTTATCGAGAAGATTGAGGAGCTGAAAAAGTCCGTGGGCGTGAAAGCCTGCATCAAGGACTACGGCGTGGATGAGAAATACTTCCTGGATACCCTGGATGCTATGGTGGAGCAGGCATTTGACGACCAGTGCACCGGCGCGAACCCCCGGTATCCGCTGATGAGCGAGATCAAGGATCTGTATCTGAAGGCTTACTACGGCAAGTAAGCGGTATAAATGATCGGAGGCCCCCAGCATGACATGCTGGGGGCCTCCAGCTTTGCTTTATGCGGCGGCAATTTACAATTTTCTGCTGTCAATGCCCAGGAGCGTCTGGTTGAAGAAATCCCGGAATTCAATACCGCAGGCTTGCAATATTTGTAAATCTGTCTCATTTCCCGCCGTTTCATCATGTAAAATACGGTGAATCAATTCAAATGCCTGTTGATTTACCAGCGGAGGGTCGTTTTGAAGATATATTTCAATTGTTTTAAATTTGTTGAATGCAAATATATGCTTTTCTATCATCAGGTACCGGCGCAGAATTCCCAAGATGCTGTTCACACAGCCGGTTACTTGCAGCTTGTCAAACATCGGATAGCCAAATTCGCGGTGAAACCAGTTTTCCATGATGCAGGCATCTTTGATAAAATCGGATCTGTCCGGCATCTTAATGTCGTCCAATTTTAATGAGCCATACACAGGCTTTCCCTGTACCTTTAGCCGGGCAATCTCTACTGTGAATTCGAACTCATCCGTTTCGCTTTTCGTATAGGGAGGCAGCAGCTCGGAGCTGCGGATCAGAATTGCGCCAAATCCCTTTGGAACATGATATTTTTCCTGATACCTCTCCGCGATTTGGTCGACTTCCTCCTGAGTGACAGCGGCGTTGTCACAGACGATAATGGCGGTATCAATATCGCTCTGCCCCGGCCTGTAATAACCTCCGCCAAGGGAGCCGATCACGTACAGCGCAAGAACGTCCTGACTGGTCTGCAATATATCCGTGAGAAATTCCTGTACGATCTTGAATGCTTTTTCTTCTGAAATTACATGTGTCATTTTAATATCCTCTGTAAGGTTGTTTTTATCAATTTATTGTAGTTTAGAGTATAGCATTCTGTCATGAAACTGGCAAGAAAGATTTTCGCTGGAAATCCCCAAACCCAAGGCTTTCCACGCATAAAGAACATTTTGATATTTCGGAGGGAAGTAACAGTTTGGTGCAACAGCGCCATGCTGTTACTTCTTTTACCTGCGAAATTCCGGGGAAAAATCAACCTCCCCGATAAAGTTGTAGTGTACGTCAATCCGCTGGATGCGGTGGCCGCTGGACTTGTCGGCTTCGTGGACAACGATCTTGTCCACAAATTCATGCAGGAGTTGGGGAGTCAACGCTGTCGGCTCGGTGTACTTCTTTACAATTTTCAGAAAACTTCTGACATTGACAGCCTGCGCTTCGGATGCCTCTACAATGACGCTCAGACTTTCAACGGACTGTTTCAATTCTGCCTGCTCCGCTTCATAGGCTGCGGACAGTTTGGCAAATCGTTCGTCTGTCAGCTTACCTGTCACATTGTCCTCATAAAGTCTCTGTATAATTGCGTCCAATTCCGTAATACGCCGCCTTTGCTTCTCCAGCTTTCTTTTGGATTGCTCCTGTTCCGTGCGCTGAACAGCCAATTTGTTTTCTATCACGCGCCGGACAAACTCATCTTCGTCCTCCCGCGCATAGGCCACAACCCGCTGTAAGTTTTGCAATACAAGTTCTTCTAAAACTACTACGCGGATATAGTGTGCGGTGCATCGGTTGCTAAAGCGGCGGTAAGTACCGCAAGTGTAATTCTCCCGTTCATGCGCTGTGGAAATTCCACGACTATGATATAACCGCTTTCCACAATCAGAGCAGATAACCAATCCAGAAAACAATCCGATCTCGTCCTGCTTCATGGGCCGTTTCCGTTGCTCTCTGTTTTTTTGCGCGATTTCCCAGGTATCAGGGTCAATAATTGCTGGATGTGTATTTTCAAAGAGCATACGTTTTTCGGGAGGATTACGGGCGATTTTTTTGCTCTTGAATGAGGGCTTGGAATACTTGAAATTCGTTGTCTGTCCTAAATAGGCGTCCTGCGCTAAAATGCCCGATATAGTCTCACCACGCCATAAACAAGGATTATCGGGGTGGTATCTCCCTGCCCGGCCTGTCCTCTGGAAGATGATAGTACCAGGAGTGGGTATCTCACGTTCCTTGAGTATTCTCGCAATCTTCCCGGTGCCATTGCCCTCAACACAAAGCTGGAAAATTAACTTGACTATGGGGGCGGTTTCCTCATCAATTACGAGTTGTCCAGTCTCGTCTTTGATATACCCATACGGAACGATGCCGCCCAGCCGCTGGCCAGACATACCTTTATTGCGGAAAACCGCCCGTACCTTTTTGCTGGTATCTTTTGCATACCACTCATTAGTCAATCTTACATAAAGAATGACATCACAGCAGTGCATTGGCGGTCGGTTACCTCCGGCGAGATGGAGCGGTGTATTATCGGTAGCGGCTACCGATAATCAGACCAGACTATCATATGGGAGGTAAACACAATGGGCGAACTGAAACCGAGAATCCATGAAGAAGCAACCGGCCTTGATTATGTCCTTGCCGGTGACTACTACATTCCGGCCATCGAACTGCCGGAGGACGATGATCGTCCCATCGGAAAATGGGGGCGGATGCACCAAGCGTGTCTGGAAAAAACGAACCCGCTTTTGTTCAACCACCTTGTCCTGACGGGCAAGCTGCACAACTACCTTGCCGACCTAAACGAGCAGGCGCAGAACCGCTACCAACTTATCGTAAAACAGATGGCCGATTCCGAGGGCGTGACCGGGGACTTGAAACGGCGGTCGCAGTGGGACTGGATCAGAGCCATGAACAGCATCATCAATCGGGCTGAGGAGATTATCCAGCACGAGATGATCTGTGTGTGATGCCTGTTCGGAACTTTTCACAACACAAGAGATATAAAGTGGTCTGGGGCAATTCGGCCCAGACCACTTTTTTAAGGTGCAGAAAAAAGAAGAAAAACTCGAAATTCAAATTGAAAGCAACAGCTCGGCGTGGTACAATATGCTTTAAGAAATCCGAGTTCAAATCTATAGAGCGGGGTATGCTGCTATGAAAGGTTCAGAATGCAAGTTTGTAAAATATATGGAAGGATCGGACAAGCGCTTTGTCATTCCGGTTTACCAGCGAAATTACGACTGGAAGATGGAGAACTGCAAGCAGCTTTTTGATGACCTTGTGAAAATTATTAGAGGCCACCGTAAGAGCCACTTCTTTGGCAGTCTTGTTTCTGTCTATAATCCAGACGGTCATAATGAGGAATTTCTTGTCATTGATGGTCAGCAGCGCCTGACTACTGTTTCGTTGCTGTTCCTTGCCATGTATAACCTGATGGACAAAGGCATCATTGTGCCGCAAACAGTGAATCTGAAACAGCGTCTCTATGAGGAATACCTTGTAGACAAGTGGCAGCCGGAAGATACTCGCATTAAATTAAAGCCGGTCAAGAACGACCAGCGCGCTTTTGGCAAACTTTTTTCTGACCCGTCAGAACATATTCGAGAATCCAACCTGACTGTAAACTATGATTATTTCTACAATCGGATTCAGAAGCAGGAAATCACGATTGATGAGCTTTACGATGCGATTTGCTGTCTGGAAATCATCAACATCCGGCTGGACATGGAGGACAACCCGCAACTGATTTTTGAGAGTTTGAATTCCACAGGTCTTGATTTAAGCGAAGGTGACAAAATCAGAAACTTCATCCTGATGGGTCTGCCATCTAAAGAGCAGGATGAGTATTATGATAAATACTGGAATAGAATTGAGGTTTGCACAAAGTATGATGTCAGTGCTTTTATCAGAGATTATCTGAGCGTGAAACAACAGGCTATTCCACAACAAAGCAAGATTTACATCAATTTTAAGGATTATGTAGAACTTGGCAATATTCAGACAGAACCGCTTTTGATGGAAATGCTGGCATATGCTAAGCGGTATCAAATTCTTTTGGATGGCAAGACTGGCAATGCCGCTCTCAACGCCTGCATCTTCCGTTTGAACCGACTGGAAACAACGGTCACGAGACCGTTCTTTCTTGAGGTGCTTCGGCTGTACGATGAGAGTAAGTTGTCAATGGAGCAGGTCACAGAAATTTTTCTGACCGCTGAAAATTATCTGTTTCGTAGGAGCATTTGTGATTTGCCTACCAATGCTCTAAATAAAATCTTTCTGATGCTGCATCGGGAAATCATGCGCTATGATGGTACGGAGACAGACTATGTTGAAAAATTTAAGTATGCGCTCCTGTCCAAAAAGGAACGCGCCCGCTTCCCGGATGACGAGGAGTTTGCAGAATCTTTTATCAGCAAGCCGGTTTATCTGATGAACAGCAAAAACAAGGTTTATATCCTTGAGAGACTGGAGAACTTTGGGACAGTCGAGGACAAGGATGTTTACCGCCATTGTGATGAAGGCACTTACTCAATCGAGCATATCATGCCACAGCACCTGACTCCGATATGGCAAAAAGAATTAGGTGTGGACTATGAGCAGATACATGAGGCGTGGCTTCACCGAATTGCAAATCTGACGCTGACTGCTTATAATTCCAAATACAGCAACAGCTCCTTTTCTGAAAAGAGAACTATGCAGAACGGATTCGATGACAGTGGCATTCGTATGAATACTTGGATTGCCAAAAAGGATAAGTGGACGCTGGCAGAACTGGAGGAACGAAGCGAATATTTGAGAAATCGCGCCCTGACGATTTGGACACTGCCCATGACCGAATTTCAGCCAGAACAAAAGCAGATGGACTCTTATACCTTGGATGATGATGCGGAACTCACAGGCCGTCTGATTGCCCGGTTTACTTTCAAACACACAGAGCAGCCGGTCGCAAGCTGGGTGGAGATGTTTCAGAAAGTCATTCAAATCCTCTATGCTGAGGACAAGGCAATCATCACTAAGTTGGCACTTTCCGAGGAAGACAATATTGCTCTACATTTTAGTACAAAGCCAGATACCTTTACCAAAAGTGTGGAAATTGGCGATGGCATCTATGTATGGACGAATACCAGCACACAAAGCAAGCTGTCTGTGCTGAGCCGTCTGTTTAAGCTATACGACGAAGATCCGGCAGACTTAGTATTTTATCTTCGAGACGAAAGCGAATTGACTACTGACGAACCAGGCAGCAGGCACGAACTTCGGAGGCGGTATTGGACATATGCGCTTCCGATCATCAAAGAGGCTCATGGCAAAGATGGTTCGTTCTTCAATGTCAGCCCAACCAGAGAAAACTGGATCAATGGCTTCTTTGGTGTCAGCGGATTTTCTATTTGCTGTGTTGCAAACTATGACAGTGCCCGTGTAGAGATTGTTTTCCAAAAGAGTGAGAAAGACGAAAACAAGAAAGCCTTTGATGCTCTGATGACTCATCGAGCAGAAATCGAGAGCGCATTAGGTATTGCCTTGAACTGGAATCGTGCCGAGGACAAAAAGGCATCAAAGGTATATACACAACTTTCTAATGTCAGCATTGAGAGCGAGGTGGACTGGCTACAGATGGCGCGGTTCCATGCAGAGTGGAGCAAAAAATTCTACGATGTAATAATTCCGCTTGTCATCGGAGCTTAAAGAGGGGAATCTGCCGTATATTTTGTAATTTTCAGAACCGTCCTTGCTGTCAGCGGTCGGCTTCCGAACGCGCAGCCAGCCCCGGCAAGGGGCTGTTCAAAGGGTCTGGGGTGCTACCCCAGCAAGCAAAAACGGATTTCCGGCGGCAACGCTGGAAGTCCGTTTTGAGCGTTTGTATATACAAACGCCCTGCTTGCCCAGTAGCGCACATTGGGTCAGATGGCCTCTTACCAAAAGTGGTGATGACCATATTGGTCACCACCAAAATCAACGGAAACATTCTGCCCGTTGGTGGCGGTTCACTTACCTTGCAAGCAGTGTCTTTGTTCCCACAAATTATGTTCAATATTGGGGTGCTTCTGCGTGTCCCTCCGTAGCCGCTAACCGTTGCAATTCAACGAGTTCAATATTTAATAGCCCCACAACGCCGGTAGACGCTGGAGGCGTTTGCAACACATTTGCAACAGTGAACAGGGGGTTGAAAATTAACTTTCAAGGGGCTAATACACCCTATCCGGGTAGGGGTATAAATCCACCACGGGGAAGGTTTTGGGAATCAGATTCTTTCCTTGCTTCAGGCTGTCCACCATGACGGCTTCAACCTCTGGCGTGAAATCGTGCAAGTGATAATCCCGGCCCCGGTAGTGGTACACCAGCCCAAAACCGGGCATAGCATAGCCCATGGTTCCACCAAAACGATCTATGAATTTTTGGGTGGTTTCATCCCACATATTCAAGGTTCCCTTCAAGAAATTTAACCATGTTCAGTATAACACAGCATCGGGCAAAATGGAACCCCGGCCCACTCCTTACAATGGGCCGGGGTTCAGCATGACCAAAGAAAGTTTAGTGGCTATGGGCCTGACTGAAGAACAGGCCACGAATACGGTCAAGGGGGCGGACGTGCGTTTTCTGGATGTTCCATTTTATGCCCACCTTTCAAACAACTTCAGCATGATTTCTTGGTGCGTGGGGTATTTTGCCGGAACCCCGCTTGAAGAATATTCAGTGGTTACGCCGTTTTGGGTGACGGTGATTTTCGATCCCGGCTTTATGCTCACATCCGGGGACAGAAACAGCTTCACGCCCTGGGTCATAACTGCCACATTGCCGGTGGTCGTGGTGGTGTCCAGCGCCTTGAAGGACAGCTTGCAAGGCTGATCCTCTAAAACGGTAACTTCCTTGAAATCGGTCAAGAAGGTGTCCGGGTCCCTCACTGACTGATATTCATACACGGTGGCCCGGCCCTCATAGGTACGTTCCAGGGCCTTTCTTGCGGCCCTCCTGGCCTGTTCAATTCCCACGGTGTCAACCCCCATTCTCCAAAAGCTGGTTTAATTGGTCAATGCCCTTCCGGTGGTATCTGAAGATTGAGTGTCGGCCATAATTCATCAATTCTTCCATATCAATCCATGGCACTTTCTGGCCCTCTGAACCCACCAAACCATAACGCAGTTGTATAACCGTCCGGGCGGTCTGATCCGGTATCAGATTGACCAACGCCACCGCCTTTTCCCGCTGGGCGGTCAGTTCGTCAATATAGGCTTGCAAATTGCCACGCAAGGCCGCTATATTGGCTTTTGTAACCTGGGACGGGCCAACACCCACAAAAGGAACCGGGGCCTTTAGAGCGCCTTGTAAACGCCTTATCAGACGTTGGGCCGGAACCAGGGAATCCAGCATGATTTCAG
>OFGR01001920.1_pt1 | contig 15021 bp, 17 predicted proteins | sample 1521811 | NCBI WGS metagenome assembly OFGR01 (sample SAMEA3504098, study PRJEB24116) | mouse gut metagenome | biome: mouse gut; feature: mouse-associated habitat; material: faeces | place: Denmark | collected 2011
GAGAGCCGATGGAGAAATTCCCCATGAACCTTAAGGAATACGGCAACACATCTTCCGCAAGCATCCCGATCCTTCTGGATGAGATGAACCGGGACGGACGGCTTAAGCCGGGACAGAAGCTTGTGATGGCAGGATTCGGCGCAGGGCTGACCTGGGGCGCCGCGATCCTAGAGTGGAGATAAACTGGCAGCGCCGGTTTATATAGATTCCGATACATTTTATGTATCAGAGAAGTGAAAATCAAAAAAAGATCAAAGGAGAATGTATCATGTTAGAGAAAATCAAAGAAATCGTATCAGAAAACCTGGGAGTTGACAGCGCACAGATCACAGAGGATTCTTCCTTTAAGGATGACCTGGGTGCAGATTCATTGGATTTATTCGAGATGGTAATGGCGCTTGAGGATGAATATGAGATCGAGATCCCGACAGAAGATCTGGAGAAGATCCTTACGGTGGGCGACGTCGTGAACTATATCAACGCACATAAAGAATAGAACAGGGACTGTTACAGTAAGACAGGCATAACACAGAAATAAAACAAGAAGTGGGGTTTATACAATGCAGACAGAAGTAACCAGATTATTAGGAATTGAATATCCGATCATCCAAGGCGGTATGGCATGGGTTGCAGAGTATCACCTGGCGGCGGCGACGTCCAATGCAGGAGGACTGGGGCTGATCGGCGCCGCAAGCGCTCCTGCCGAGTGGGTGCGGGAGCAGATCCAGGAAGCGAAGAAGTTGACGGACCGTCCGTTCGGGGTGAATATCATGCTGATGAGCCCATATGCGGACGAGGTTGCGAAGATCGTTGCCGAGGAAGGCGTCAAGGTGGTGACCACCGGAGCAGGGAATCCTGAGAAATATATGAAGATGTGGAAGGAAGCAGGTGTGAAGGTGATCCCTGTGGTTGCTTCTGTCGCACTGGCAAAACGTATGGAGCGCTGCGGCGCCGACGCGGTAGTTGCCGAAGGCTGCGAGGCGGGCGGACACATCGGAGAGAACACCACGATGGTCCTCGTGCCGCAGATCGCGGACGCGGTGAAGATACCGGTCATTGCGGCGGGCGGTATTGCAGATGGAAGAGGAATTGCGGCGGCATTTATGCTGGGAGCAAAGGGAGTACAGATGGGGACTCATTTCGTCGTGACGAAGGAGTCACAGGTTCATGAGAACTATAAGGACAGGATCATCGGTGCGAAGGACATTGACTCAAGAGTCACAGGAAGGACCACGGGACATCCGGTCCGCGCCCTTCGCAACGATATGACGAAGAAATATATTGAATTGGAAAATAAAGGTGCAAGCTTTGAAGAATTAGAGCAGCTGACCCTCGGCGGGCTTCGCAAGGCTGTCGTGGACGGCGACGTGAAGAACGGAAGCGTGATGGCGGGACAGATCGCCGGCATGGTGAAGGAGAAGATGTCCTGCAAGGAGCTGATCGACAAGTTGGTAAGAGAGACAGACGCATTGATTAAAGGAGCGGGATTTTATGTCTAAGATTGCATTTATCTACCCGGGCCAGGGAGCGCAGAAGGCTGGCATGGGAGCGGATTTCTATGAGAAGAGCGAGACGGCAAGGGCGATCTTCGACCAGGCGGGAGAAGCGCTGGGGCTTGATATGAAGGCGCTCTGCTTTGAGGAAAATGAGAAGCTTGACCTTACAGAATATACACAGGCGGCGCTGGTCACAACATGCCTTGCTATGACCAGGGTTGTGGAAGAAAGAGGGCTTAAAGCCGATATCACGGCAGGCTTAAGCCTTGGAGAATACTGCGCGATCGCCGCGGCAGGCGGGATGGAGGACATGGACGCCGTCCGTCTGGTGCGCAGGCGGGGGATCCTTATGCAGAACACTGTGCCGGCAGGCGAAGGCGGTATGTGCGCGGTGATGGGATTGGATGCGGCTAAGATAGAGGAAGTGCTTGAGAAGCCGGAGGGCGAAGCGAAAGACGTGACGATCGCCAACTACAACTGTCCGGGACAGATCGTGATCACCGGTAAGACCGCGGCGGTGGAAGCGGCGTCCGAGAAGCTTAAGGAAGCAGGGGCGAAGCGCGTGATGATGCTGAATGTCAGCGGGCCGTTCCATTCACCTATGCTTGTACCGGCAGGAGAAGAGCTTGGAAAAGAGCTTGAGGCGGTCAGCCTTCATTCTCTGCAGGTTCCATACGTGACTAATGTGACGGCAGAGAAAGTGGAGGATATCGCAGAGACGAAAGCTCTTCTGACAGAACAGGTCAGCTCTTCGGTACGCTGGATGCAGAGTATGGAATACATGATCCGGGACGGCGTGGATATCTTTGTGGAGATCGGGCCTGGAAGGACCCTTGCGGGATTCATGAAGAAGATCAGCAGGGATGTGAAGGTTTACAATATCGCTTCATGGGAAGACATGGAGAAGGTGACGGGAGAGCTGTGCCAATAAAGATACTAGATCATTATTCTGGCATGGGGAAATGGCGAGGTAAAATATGTTTACAGGAAAAGTAGCAGTAGTGACAGGCGCGTCAAGAGGGATCGGCAGGGCAATCGCCGGGAAGCTGGCATCCATGGGCGCGTTTGTGATCATAAATTATAACGGCTCAGAGGAAAGAGCCATGGAAGTAAAGCAGGAGATCGAAGCGGCTCACGGTGCGGCGGCAGTCTGTCAGTGCGACGTGTCCGATTATGAGAAATGCGAGGCATTTATCCAGAATGTGATCCGGGAATATGGACACATCGACATCCTGGTGAATAACGCGGGGGTTACCCGCGACGGTCTTCTGATGAAGATGACGGAGGAAGCATTTGACCAGGTGATCGATACGAACCTGAAAGGGGCGTTCAATACCATCCGGTTTACCAGCCGTCAGATGCTGAAGCAGAAAAGCGGGCGTATCATCAATCTGTCTTCTGTCGTAGGCGTGACGGGCAATGCGGGGCAGGCGAATTACGCGGCGTCCAAGGCAGGGATCATCGGGCTTACCAAGGCGGCGGCAAGAGAGCTTGCGTCAAGAGGGATCACGGTCAATGCTATTGCGCCCGGATTCATCGAGACGGATATGACGAGCGTACTGCCGGAGAAGGTAAGGGAAGCGTCTGTGGCGCAGATCCCCCTGGGAAGCTTCGGGAAGCCGGAGCAGGTGGCTGCGGCTGTGGCATTTCTGGCATCGGAAGATGCGGCTTATATTACCGGACAGGTGCTGCATGTAGACGGCGGCATGGTAATGTAGATGGAATGAAGAAGGAGATAAATAAAGAATATGAAGAGAAGAGTTGTAGTGACCGGGCTTGGCGCCGTAACGCCGATCGGGAATACGGTGGAAGAGTTCTGGAACAACGCAAAAGAAGGAAAAGTGGGAATCGGTGAGATCACAAAGTTCGACACTTCTGATTATAAGGTAAAGCTTGCGGCGGAGGTGAAGGGCTTCGTAGCGAAAGAACACATGGACTTTAAAGCGGCAAAGCGTATGGAGCCATTTTCTCAGTACGCGGTAGCGGCGGCGGAAGAAGCGTATAAGGATTCCGGGCTTGACCTGGAGAAAGAGGATGTGTTCCGCGCGGGCGTGATCGTCGGTTCCGGGATCGGGAGTCTCCAGGTGGTAGAACGAGAGTACGAGAAGATTCTGACGAAGGGACCCGGCAGGGTGAATCCGCTGATGGTGCCGCTGATGATCTCCAACATGGCGGCGGGGAATATCTCGATCCAGTTAGGACTCAGAGGAAAATGTACGAATGTCGTAACAGCGTGTGCATCCGGTACGAACTGCATCGGCGACGCCCTGCGCGCGATCCAGTACGGCGATGCGGACATCATGTTTGCAGGCGGAACAGAGAGTTGTATCTGTCCCACAGGAGTTGCAGGATTCACCAGTCTGACGGCGCTGTCCGCTTCTTCTGATCCTATGCGGGCATCCATTCCGTTTGACAAGGACCGGGACGGGTTCGTGTTAGGAGAAGGCGCAGGCGTGGTGGTCCTGGAAGAATTGGAGCACGCGAAGGCAAGAGGCGCAAGGATCTATGCGGAGGTTACAGGTTACGGCGCGACGGGAGACGCATACCACATCACTTCCCCGGCAGAGGACGGGGCGGGCGCGGCTATGGCTATGACGCTTGCGATGAAGGAAGGCGGGATCGAACCGTCCCAGGTGGATTATATCAATGCGCATGGGACCAGTACCCATCACAACGACCTGTTTGAGACGAGAGCGATCAAGAAAGCATTCGGCGACGCGGCAAAGGATGTGGTCGTCAACTCCACCAAATCAATGATCGGACACCTGTTGGGCGCCGCAGGAGGCGTTGAGTTCATCGCCTGCGTGAAGTCCATCCAGGACGGATTCATCCATCAGACCGTGGGCACAAGCGAGACAGATCCGGAGTGCGATCTGAACTATGCGGTGGGCGCGCCGGTAGAGAAGGATGTCAACTATGTGCTCACCAATTCACTGGGATTTGGCGGACATAATGCTACATTGCTGTTGAAAAAGTATATATAAATTGGCAGTTCGCCAGGGAGGCTCACAGAGTATGGAGATAGAGAATCTTATCAAATTAATAAAGACAGTGTCCGAGTCTGATCTGACCGGATTGAAATACGAAGAAAATGGAGTGAAGCTGCACCTGACCAAGAAGAAGGATCAGGTACATGTGGTAACACCTCCGGCGGTAAATATGCCTCCGCATCCCGTAATGGCGCCGGCGCCGGTTCCGGCGGCAGCGCCGGCTGCCGCATACGGAGCGGATCAGGTAGTATCAGATATAAATGTGCCGTCTGCGAAAGAAGCAGAGAATACAGAGGTCACAGCCAGCCAGAAGCCGGCAGGAAAGATCGTGGAATCTCCGCTGGTCGGAACCTTCTATGCGGCTCCTGCAGAGGATGCGGCGCCTTTCGTATCCGTAGGCGATACCGTGAAGAAGGGGCAGACGCTGGCGATCATCGAGGCGATGAAGCTCATGAACGAGATCGAGAGCGAGTATGACGGAACGATCGCCGAGATATTGGTGGAAAACGGACAGCCGGTGGAATACGGACAGCCGTTATTTCGCATTCAGTAACTGTTTATCTGACGGAAAATAGGAAGGAGGACATAAAATTGCATTTAGATATCAATCAGATCAAGGAGATCATTCCTCACCGTCATCCATTTCTTCTGATCGACTACATCGAGGATTACGAGCCGGGAGAATATGCCGTCGGGTATAAATGCGTGACTTACCGAGAGGATTTCTTCGCCGGGCATTTCCCGCAGGAACCGGTGATGCCGGGCGTCCTGACCGTGGAGGCGCTGGCGCAGGTAGGCGCGGTGGCGATCCTTGGCATGGAAGAGAACAAGGGGAAGACGGCTTATTTTGGCGGTATTAACAAGTGTAAGTTCAAAGGGAAGATCGTTCCTGGAGATAAGGTACGCCTGGAGACCCGCATCATCAAGCGGAAAGGGCCGGTGGGCGTCGGCGAGGCGGTTGCCAGCGTGGACGGCAAGACGGTTGTTACCGCTGAATTGACATTTATGATTGGATAGGTGAGCTGTATGATCAAGAAAGTATTAATAGCCAATCGAGGCGAGATCGCGGTGCGGATCATCCGTGCCTGCAGGGAAATGGGGATCGAGACGGTGGCGGTCTATTCAGAGGCAGACCGGGAAGCCCTTCATGCAAAGCTTGCGGACGAGTCGGTCTGTATCGGTCCCGCTCCGTCTTCGGAAAGTTATCTGAGCATGGACCGCATCATCAGCGCCACGATCATAACGGGCGCCGACGCGATACATCCGGGCTTTGGGTTCCTGTCGGAGAACAGCAAATTCGCAGAGTTGTGCGAGCAGTGCAATATCACGTTCATCGGACCCGACTCCAAGGTCATTGCGAAGCTTGGGAATAAGCAGGAAGCGCGCAATACCATGGTTTCCGCAGGTGTTCCGGTCATTCCGGGAAGCACCGAAGCGATCTATGACGCCGAGACAGGCGCGCAGATCGCGGCTAAGATCGGATATCCGGTCATCGTCAAGGCGGCGCTCGGAGGCGGCGGAAAGGGAATGCGCGTTGCCAATGCGCCGGAGGAATTCGCCAACAGTTTCCGGACGGCGCAGAAGGAGACGCAGATGGCGTTCGGCGATAACACCATGTATATCGAGCATTTTGTACAGCGTCCCAGACATATCGAGTTCCAGATCCTGGCGGATCAATATGGCAATGTGGTTCACTTAGGAGAGCGCGACTGCTCCATCCAACGCAGCCACCAGAAGATGATCGAGGAATCTCCGTCTGTCGCTCTGTCGGAGGATCTGCGGAAACGAATGGGAGACGCGGCTGTGAAGGCGGCGAAGGCGGCGGGCTATCAGAATGCCGGAACCATAGAATTCCTTCTGGAAAAGAGCGGAAACTTTTATTTCATGGAGATGAACACTCGTATCCAGGTGGAGCATCCGGTGACGGAATGGGTGACGGGGATCGACCTGATCAAAGAGCAGATCCGGATCGCGTCCGGCAAGAAGCTTTCTTATACACAGGAGGATATTCATCTGACCGGCCATGCCATCGAGTGCCGGATCAATGCGGAGAACCCGGCAAAGGGCTTCCGCCCGTCCCCTGGAACCATTACAGACATGTATCTGCCGGGCGGCAAGGGGATACGGATTGATTCCGCCATCTACAGCGGATACAGCATACCGCCGTATTATGATTCCATGGTGGCGAAGCTCATCGTGTGGGCGAAGAACCGCCGGGAAGCCGTACGGAAGATGCAGAGCGCGCTGGGTGAAGTGATCATTGAAGGAATTGATACCAATGTAGACTATCAGTATGAGATCCTGAACCGGCCGGATTATCTCTCCGGAGATATAGACATCGAGTTTATCGCGGAAAATGAAGAGGCGCTTAAGGCGGCGCTGCAGCAATATAGGCAGTAAGAAATAGAGGATATAATATGAAGCTGGATAATGTATTTAAGAAGACCAGGCTTTCGTCTGGGAGAAAAGGATATATATCGTTAAACTCCGCAAGGCCGGAGGTGCCGGAGGGTCTCTTGCGGAAATGTAATAAATGCGGCAGTGCGATCATTGCGGAGGACGTGAAGAATGATTATTATATCTGTCCAAAATGCGGAGGATATTTCCGCGTGCATGCATACCGCCGGATCCAGATGGTGACAGACGAGGGTACATTCGAGGAATGGGACCGGGGGCTTGCAACGAGGAATCCGCTGGAATATAAGGGGTATGAAGAGAAGCTGCGTACGCTTCAGGAGAAGACGGGGCTTGACGAGGCGGTGGTCACAGGAAGGGCGCGTATTGACGGGACAGAAGTCGTCTTAGGTGTCTGTGACGGACGCTTTCTGATGGCGAGCATGGGCGAAGTGGTAGGAGAGAAGATTGCCAGAGCCGTAGAACGGGCGACGCAGGAACGTCTGCCGGTGATCTTATTTGCCTGCTCCGGCGGGGCAAGGATGCAGGAGGGGATCGTTTCCCTGATGCAGATGGCGAAGACCTCCGCGGCATTGAAGCGGCACAGCGACGCGGGGCTTCTGTATATCAGTGTGCTGACAGATCCGACCACCGGCGGTGTGACGGCAAGTTTCGCCATGTTAGGTGATGTGATTCTTGCAGAACCGAAGGCGTTGATCGGATTCGCGGGGCCAAGGGTGATCGAGCAGACCATCCGGCAGAAGCTGCCCAAGGGATTCCAGCGTTCGGAATTTCTTCTGGAGCATGGATTTATAGACGGGATCGTGGAGCGTCCGCAGATGAAGCAGACACTGTCCCAGATCCTGATGCTGCATAAGGAAGAAAGAGGCGTTTCTTTGGAGAGCGCCGCCGGGGAGAGCGCAGAGAGATCAACGGAGGACCGTGAGGCTGGAAAACTGTCTGTCAGTAACCGGCTTGCGTCAGGCTGGGACCGCGTCCTGCTCTCAAGGATGAACGACCGTCCTGTGGGAAGCGATTATATCCGTGAATTATTTACTGATTTTATCGAATTCCATGGAGACCGGTATTATGCGGACGACAAGGCGATCATCGGAGGCGTGGCGCTGTTTAGGGGGATGCCGGTGACTGTGATCGCACAGGCGAAGGGGACGAACACCAAGGAGAATATCGAACGTAACTTCGGTATGCCGTCTCCCGACGGATACCGGAAAGCCCTGCGGCTGATGAAGCAGGCGGAGAAATTTCACCGTCCGGTCATCTGTTTTGTAGATACGCCGGGAGCCTTCTGCGGATTAGAAGCAGAAGAACGGGGGCAGGGAGAAGCCATTGCGCGGAATATCTATGAGATGTCCGGGCTTCGGGTGCCGGTTCTGTCTGTTATCATAGGAGAAGGCGGAAGCGGCGGCGCGCTTGCCATGGCTACGGCAGATGAGGTGTGGATGCTTGAGAACTCCATCTATTCCATTCTGTCTCCGGAAGGATTCGCAAGTATCTTATGGAAAGACAGCTCGAAAGCCGAGGAAGCGGCGGGCGTGATGCGGCTTACGGCAGAGGATCTGTACCGTATGGGGATCGTAGAAGAGGTAATTGCCGAGCCGGCTCCTTATACGATCGAGAATCTGAAAGAAGTCACACGCGTACTGGAGAGCAAGATGGAACATTTCTTGAGCCGGTATGGGAACATATCCGGAGAAGAGCTTGCACAGCGCCGTTATGACAGGTTCCGCAGGATGTAACAAGTATAGAATATGAATTCAGGAGAATGATAATGAGCATACATCCATTGAAAATAGGAAATATAGAAGTAAGTGTTCCGGTGATCCAGGGCGGGATGGGAGTAGGCATCAGCCTTGGCAGTCTTGCCGGAGCAGTTGCAAAGGAGGGCGGCATAGGAGTGATCTCTGCCGCTCAGATTGGTTTTCGAGAGCCGGACTTTGACACGAATACCAAAGAAGCGAACTTAAGAGCCATCAAAAAAGAGTATGAGAAAGCGCGGGCGATGGCGCCGGAAGGAATCATAGGCTTCAATCTCATGGTGGCTATGCGCCATTATGAAGCGTATGTCAGTGCGGCGATCGATGCAGGAGCGGACATTATCATCTCCGGGGCAGGGCTTCCCATGGATCTGCCGAAGATTGCCGGAGGATCAGACGTGAAGCTTGCCCCCATCGTATCTACGGAGAAATCCGCCAGGGTGATCTTAAAATACTGGGGTAAGAAATACAGACGTATGCCGGATCTTCTTGTGATCGAAGGGCCGAAGGCAGGAGGACACCTTGGGTTTACGAAGGAGCAGCTTGCAGAGTACGGATCGGAGGGGACGTATGAGCAGGAGGTCGGTAAGATCCTCAAGGCAGTCAGGCAATATGAGGAGCAGTTTGCATGCAGGATCCCCACAGCCCTTGGCGGCGGCATCGAGAACAGCAGCCAGGCGGCGCGCGCGTTTTCCCTCGGAGTGGACGCCATACAGGTTGCCACGAGATTTGTCACGACAGAAGAGTGTGATGCGGATATCCGTTACAAGGAAGCCTATCTTCATGCGAACGAGGTGGATATCGCGATCGTAAAGAGCCCGGTGGGGATGCCGGGGCGGGCGATCATGAATCCATTCATGAAGAAGGTCATGGCAGGGGAGAAGATCCCCCACAGTCCATGCCACAGATGCCTGCACCAATGCGATCCGGCAGAGATCCCATATTGTATCACGGACGCGTTGATCCATGCGGCAAAGGGAGAGACGGACGAGGCATTGTTATTTTGCGGCGCATATGCATATAAGGCAGAACGTCTGGAAACAGTAAAAGAAGTTATTGATTCTTTGATCGGAGAGAGAGTATAATAGAAGGCGGTAAGGAACGGTAAGGAGGTGAATGGAAATGGAAGAGGCATATATCACGATCAATAATGTTCTGGTGAATCTGATCAATGAGATCTGGGAGCTTGAAGAGAAGGCGATCATTACAGAAGAATTCGGGGATCTGACCAATAACGATATGCATGTGATCGAAGCGGTCGGCACAGGCGATGGCAAGAATATGTCCTCCATTGCCAGGAAACTGAATATAACGGTAGGTTCGCTCACAACGGCGATGAACAGTCTGGTGAATAAGAAGTATGTGGAGCGCCATAGGAGTGAAGAGGACCGCCGGGTGGTGTTTGTGAAGCTGACGCCCAAGGGGGTCAGGGCTTACAGGCATCATGAAGATTATCACAGACAGATGACGCAGGCTGTGGTGGATAAGCTGGATGAGAAGGAGATGCCGGTGCTGCTTAAGACTTTGGATGCGTTGTCGGAATTCTTTGCCGGATATAGCCAGATCAAATCCTGATCTATTTCGTTGGATCAGGAAGGAATAGTAACGGAAAGAAGGAGGAGACGCCATGTATGAAGAAGAGGTAAGAAGACTGCAGGAGATCATCGACGACAGCAGTCAGATCGTATTCTTTGGCGGAGCCGGAGTGTCCACAGAGAGCAATATCCCGGATTTCAGGAGTGCGGACGGCCTGTATCAGCAGAAATACAAGTATTCGCCGGAGCAGATCGTAAGCCACAGCTTTTTTGTACAGAATACAGAAGGTTTCTATGAGTTTTATAAGGATAAGATGATGTTTCTGGATGCGTTGCCCAACCAGGCGCATTTAAAACTTGCGGAACTTGAAAAAGCAGGGAAGCTTACCGCAGTGATCACACAGAATATCGACGGGCTTCACCAGGCTGCGGGCAGCAAGAACGTGTTGGAGCTGCATGGAAGCATTCATCGAAACTACTGCCAGAAGTGCGGGAAATTCTACGATGCCGCCTATGTGAAGGGCTCTGAAGGAATCCCCAAGTGCAGCTGCGGCGGGAGGATCAAGCCGGACGTAGTCTTATATGAAGAAGGGTTGGATCCTGACGTGATCCGGAAGAGCATTCAGGCGATCAGCCGGGCGGATACGCTGATCATCGGGGGAACGTCTCTTGTGGTTTATCCCGCGGCAGGGTTTATTGATCATTTCCGGGGAAAGCATCTGGTGGTGATCAATAAGAGTGCGACAGCGAGAGAGGTTGGAGCAGAACTCAGTATTGCAGCGCCGATCGGAGAGGTATTGGGGCGGATTGTTGTGAAATAGTACGGTTTCTATGGTATTTTCAGATCAACTGGTATATAATAGAGAAGATTTGGGATACTATTTACGGCAGAGTCCCAAGATTGTTACATCATAATGAACATATTAAGAAAGGAACAGGTGATTCAAGATGCAGAAATATGTATGCGAACCATGCGGATATGTATATGATCCTGAAGTCGGCGATCCGGACGGCGGGATCGAGCCGGGAACAGCTTTTGAGGATATTCCGGAGGACTGGGTATGCCCGATCTGCGGAATGGGGAAGGAAGTATTTGCACCGGAAGAGTAGGAAAAAAGGCTGCTGCAAGAGCATTTGGTTCTTGCAGCAGCCTTTTTTAGTTGATTCTTTAACGGCTGTTTTCTATGAAAGATTCGATTTCTTCAATGGTCTTCGGAATCTTCCTGGATAATACTTCACAGCCATCCTTCGTTACAAGAAGGGTATCCTCGATACGGATGCCAAGTTTCAGGTCGTCAAAATACAGCCCCGGTTCCAGGGTGAACATCATGTCCTCTTCAAGCGGGGCGTTATCATTGCCTACGTCATGCGTGTAAAGCCCGATATAGTGTCCGGAACCATGGAAATAGTATTTGGAGATGTCCTCTGGTTTTTCAATATATCCAAGCCGGATCAGTTCGTCAGCCATCACAGATTTACTCAGCTCCTGGAGCTCGTTCTTTGGTTTCCCCGGCTTGGAGGCGGCGATGGCAGCGTCCAGGCCTTTCAGGACCACGTTATAGAGTGTCGCCTGTTCTTTGGTAAATTTCCCGTTCACAGGGAAGGTTCTGCTGACGTCGGAAGCATAATATCCCCATTCGGCGCCCAGGTCGAAGAGGATCATGTCCCCGTCCTGCATCTTGCAGTCATTGCGTTCGTAATGCATACAGCAGGCGTTGATCCCCGATGCCGCAATGGTGGGAAACGCGTGGCGGGCATTCATGGATTTCAGCGTATAGTCGAAATGTGCTTCGATCTCATACTCATACATTTCCGGACGCAGATGAGAGAGGATGTTCTCCACGCCTTTGGTGGTGATATCGCATGCTTTTCGGTGCATGGCGATCTCTTCCTTTGTCTTCACCTGGCGGATCAGGGCAAGATCGTGAAATGTATTATGAAGGGGCAGTGTCGGGTCGTATTCATGGATGCGGGCGGCAAAATGCTGCGCTTCGTTCCTGGCATATGGTCCTTCCCAGTTGGCAATGTCGATATAGACGCGGCGGATCCGGTCGGGACTTCTGAAAAAAGGAATGGATTCTTCGAATTTTTCCAGATATTCCACGTTTTCGATGCCGGTCTCTTCTTTTACACTTTCTTTTGTGTAGAACCTGCCAAGCCACCTTTTGGAGTTTTCATCCGGGTGGTCTATGAAGAGGTCTTCGCGGATCTTGCCGGAAGCCTTCGTTATCATGAGCACGGCTTTTGGCTCTGTGAATCCGGTCAGGTAATAGAAGTTCGCGTAGGGGGTGAAGTGGTGCTTGCCGTCGCCGCGGTCTTCTTTTTCTCTGCCGCAGAAGACGAACCCTACGGATTCGTCTTCTAACAGGCCAGCATATAATTTTCTTCTTGATGCATGAAAATCATTACTGAGCATACAATATGTCTCCTTTATCTGCAATCTTTTACTCTGCGTATCCGTTCGGATTCTGTGACTGCCATCTCCAGGTATCTTCACACATTTTATCCAGTCCGCGTTCTGCCTTCCAGCCAAGTACTTTGGCGGCTTTTGCCGGATCGGCATAGCACATGGCGATATCGCCTTCTCTTCTTGGTTTGATCTCGTAAGGGATCTCTTTTTTGCATGCTTTTCCGAATGCTTTTGCCATGTCGAGAACGGAATATCCGACGCCGGTACCGAGGTTGATCACGTCAAGCCCAGGATTGGTGAGGATATAGTCGATCGCCTTCACATGTCCGATCGCAAGATCTACAACATGGATATAGTCGCGGACGCCGGTTCCGTCCGGAGTGTCATAGTCGTCGCCGAATACGCCTAATTTTGCTAATTTGCCGACGGCAACCTGGGAAATATACGGCATCAGGTTATTCGGAATACCCTTCGGGTCTTCGCCGATACGGCCGCTTTCGTGAGCGCCTACCGGATTGAAGTAACGGAGCAGGATCACGTTCCATTCCGGATCTGATTTCTGCAGGTCGGTCATGATCTGTTCCATCATGGATTTGGTCCAGCCGTATGGATTGGTGCACTGGCCTTTGGGGCAGTCCTCGGTGATCGGTATGATTTCCGGGTTTCCGTATACGGTAGCGGAAGAGCTGAAGACGATCTTCTTCACATTTGCATCGCGCATCACATTCATCAGTGTAAGTGTTCCGGTAATGTTGTTCTGATAGTATTCCAGAGGCTTCTGTACGGATTCACCGACAGCTTTCAGGGCGGCACAATGAATGACTGCGTCGATGGACTCTTTCTGGAACAGTTCTGTTAAGGAAGCGGCGTCACAGACATCGCCCTCGTAGAACGCTATTTTCTTCCCGGTAAGTTCTTCGACTCTTTTCAGGGATTCTTTTGAAGAATTAGAAAGGTTGTCATATACGGTTACCTGGTAACCCTGGTTCAGAAGCTCCAAAGCTGTATGGCTGCCAATGTAGCCGGCGCCTCCGGTGATTAAGATATTTGCCATAATTAGTTCCTCCTTTTATTTGGTTTCCTTCTGATTATTATCATATTGCATAAAAGGATGAAAAGCAATAAGCATATTGGATAAAAATATAAAGATATTGCTGATAGAGTGTATTTTAGGGATGTAAATGCTGTTGCGGCTTTGTGCCGGGGAGAGATGACCGGGATCATACGATCTGGGGTGCGCGGCAGTAGATATTGATTTATTGTGGAATTAATGTAATAATATATCAATAAGATAGAAGCGGGGATCCTATTATCCATGCTTCTTGGATGGATGTTCAGATGAATGGATGTTTATTATTATAGAAACGAAAGGAATGTAAGATAAATGAAAATATATGAGATCATATTCAGCCCTACAGGGGGCACAAAGAAAGTTGCAGATATCATCTCCGCAGGAGTCGGGGCAGACAGTATATGCATAGATCTGACGGATAAGGATTTTGACTTTGCCTCCGTGTCGTTCGGAGAGGAAGATGTCTGTATCGCGGCGCTTCCTTCTTATGGGGGGAGGATTCCCCATATTGCAGGCGAGAGGTTAAAGCAGATGAAAGGGAATCGGGCGCGTGTGATCTCTGTCGCGGTGTATGGGAACCGCGCCTATGATGATACGTTGCTGGAATTGCAGGATGTTCTGTCGGAAGCCGGTTTTTGCCCGGTTGCGGCGATCGCGGCCGTGGCGGAACATTCGATCATGCATCAGTTCGCGGCAGGACGCCCGGATGCGGAGGATAGAAAGGAACTGACTGGCTTTGCGGACAGGATCCGGAGAGGGATCCAGGCGGGCAAGCTTAGGAATGTTCCCGTGGTTCCCGGTAACAGGCCGTATCGTACATACGGCGGTGTGCCGATGAAGCCGCGGTCAGGCAGGTCCTGTACGAAATGCAAAGTTTGTGCTGCGAAGTGTCCGGTGGGCGCGATCCCTGCGGATATGCCCATGAGTACGGATCACGACAGATGTATTACATGCATGCGCTGTATCAAGGTATGCCCGCAGAAGAACCGCAGTGTCAGCAAGGTGTTGGTTGCGGCAGGGGCACAGAAGCTTAAGAAAGCATGTAAGGATAGAAAGAAGAACGAGTTGTTCTGGGGATAGGTGTATGAAGAATCGTTTGGAAGAGCTGCGCAGGCAGCAGGGGATCCGGCAGGAAGAGCTGGCTGCGGCGCTTAGGGTGTCGCGCCAGACGATTGGATCTTTGGAGAATGGGAGGTACAACCCGTCGATCATACTGGCGTTTAAGATCGCCAGATATTTTGGGATGCGCATTGAGGATATTTTTATCTATGAAGAAGAGTAAAGGAGAACAAAAGGGGCTGTCGGGAAATAGCGATTTTTCCCCTTTTTAGAACAAAAAGAAGAATCCC
>OFGR01001921.1_pt1 | contig 15011 bp, 11 predicted proteins | sample 1521811 | NCBI WGS metagenome assembly OFGR01 (sample SAMEA3504098, study PRJEB24116) | mouse gut metagenome | biome: mouse gut; feature: mouse-associated habitat; material: faeces | place: Denmark | collected 2011
TCTCTACCATTTCTTTTGCCGCCACTCCATATTTCCCTGTTCCCCAGATGTAAAATTCTTTTCTCTGTGCAAAAGCCTCTCTTATTTTATTTTCTATATGGTACAGATACCATAATCTTATTGACACTTTATTTGTTTCCGTAAACCGTCCTTCATTCTGATTAAATCTCTCAATTATTGGATTAAAAGCGCTTCTTAATCTGCATATATCAACTACATCGTCTTTGTTTTCCATTGTGAGTCTTTGTTTATAATCTCTCAGCGCATATTGATAATACTTACTCAGATCCCTTTTCACTACCCGGGGTGAATGATTTTCCACAAAGGTTGCGTTTGCATTATCGAGAATTATTTTTATTTTTCCACACGCAAACCCTCTTTGTACTTGAATTATTTTTTTACATAAAGCATCTGGTGTATAGCCGCAAGCTAAATATCCGTTTTTCCCATCCTCTATCACCTCTGGCACGCCACCGACAGGCGTCGAAATGACCACAAGCCCATGTGACATCGCTTCCGATATTGCATTTGGATACGATTCCATCGTACTGCCGCAGATTAAGACATCATTATTTAAGTATTCCTGATTCATATCCACACAAAATCCCTTAACTATAACTTTTTCCCGCAAACCATTGTTTTCTATGTAGGAAATACATTCATTGGCATATTCTCCAGATGAATAGCCGCACAAAGTAAGTATTCCCTGCACACCATTTTGCAATGCTTTGTGAAAAGCCTTAATAACTGTCAACTGATTTTTTCCTTTATATATTGATCCAACGCAAACAAATCTTAATATATTGGTCAGACGAACACTTCTACGCAAAGCATCTTTATTTACTACCGTTCGAATACATGTGGAATCTGTTTTTAAATATCGTTTCCATCTTTCTGCATAATACCACGAATCACAAATATGATAATGCGGAAATATATTCATATATTCAATACTAAAAAAATCTGGTATTAACGGATAAACATTCATAATATGAAGTATCCCGAGCTCTCTGCCGACTAACTCTACACACGGATTTAGCTGCACAGAATGTAGGATATCCGGCTTATAAGAAATAATTTTGTCTTTTACTTTTTCATAACATCTATCAATACTAATTATATCAATGTCTTCTATCTGCACTGATATATGATATGTAACACGCTCATATTCCAAACCCGAATTCAAGCAAATCTCTCTGCACTCATCCTGTAAATCCTCCCCCAAATAATCGGAAAAAAACACAACTACATGATGCCCCTCTTGTTTCATAAGAATTGCCTGTTGAATCAATGTATTAACTGCTCCTCCAAAACTTTTTCCATAATCCAGAAAATATAATATTGTATATTTCGATTTTCCCATATCTGCTAATTCCTGCCTACACATTGACTCACCACCTAAACCATTCATTCTTAGCCTCTTGGCTCATTCGCCAGCATTTCATGAACTTTATCAATCCAGACACGATAATCAAACTTTGTCTCTGCACAATGAATTGCGTTTTCAGAATACCTTTTAAACTCTATTTTAGAAAGTGCCATCGCCTTTCTGACAGACTTCCTAATCTCCTCTACAGAATCGCCCTGTATAAATATACTGTCAATGCCATCTCTCAGATAATACTTTGTATAATCTCCCACATCAGAAACAATCGGAACCATTCCCAAGCTCATACACTCAGGCACTTTGCTTGGAAAGTTCGCCAACGTCCTCTGGCATACGTCCCTTGCAATTACCAGAAAATGCATCTGTTGATATAAAGCAACCAGCTCCTCATATCGCATCCAATCATGAACAATCGTACACGATTCCAAACATGTCCATAACGCCTGATCCATTATATCCATTAGTTTTTCTTTCTTTATACCGCATAGATGAAGTTCTATCCCATCACGTTCCTCTGCCTTTAATCCAGCAAATGCCATAAGCATTGATTTTAAAGAATCCTTGTGAGACGGAATAATAAAACGATATTTATCCATTCCTTTTATTTCCGCTGTATATTCTGTACAATCAATCATAGGAGGCAATCGATATACCTGCATGTTTCTATTGATATAATAGTTATCAACATACTCGCTAATAGAAAGAATCGCATCTGATTGTAAGTAAAGTTCTTCGTATACATGAACAAATTCCTTATATCTTTCTATCGTTTCATAATCCTTTGCCTCGAACAGCTCAAATACTCCACATATAGTTTTAAATCCGATTTCTTTTCCTAATTTAAACAGTCTCTCAAGAAAATACTCGCTCCACAAATCAAGTATTATTACGCAGTCATCTTTATTAATATTATATTTTTCTAAAATGCCAAGCCTTTCAGCACTGTATCCCGTTCTTCTCTGCTCTTTCCATATAGATGCATCCTCATTTGGCATAACCGGGATTATAATAATGGGCTTGCTTGAAGAGATAACTGTTTTAATATCATATTCTTTATTAATATTAACTGCTAATATAACCTCATATCCCGCATATGAAATAGCTTTTGCCAAACTTTGTATATAATTTGACAATGCTCCTCCGTGTGGGTATCTTACACATGCCTGTATAAAAACACGTTTCATCAACAAACCTCCTGGTATGCTTTTATTATTCGCCCTATTTTAGATATTTTTAATATACCATTCTATGGATGCCCGGATTCCACTTTCAAAATCCCATTCCGGCTCATAACCCAACATTTTCCTTGCCTTGCTGATATCTGCGTTGGAATGTCTGATATCACCGGCTCTTTCCGGGCCATAATTAGGTTCTGGCTTTCTTCCATTTTCCGATTTTATATCCAAAGCAGCTACAAGATAATAATAAATATCCAACAAATACTCCCTGCCGCCACAGGCAATGTTAAATACTTCCCCTGCCGCATCATGTTCTGCTAAACAGGCTTTTAAGTTTGCTTCTATTACATTCTCAACATATGTGAAATCCCGGCTCTGTTTCCCATCTCCATTAATAGTTGGAGTCTCTCCACTGAGCAACTGTCTTATAAACTTCGGAATTACTGCAGCATAAACTCCATTGGGATCTTGCCTTTTCCCGAATACATTAAAATAACGCAAGCCATATGTATCCAATCCATAATGGCGCGTATACTGTTTTGCCCATTCTTCAATCGTGCGTTTAGAGACAGCATACGGTGAAAGCAAATTGCCTTCCTTCCCTTCCGTTTTAGGAAGATTTGCATCATCTCCGTAAACAGATGAACTGCTTGCATACACAAATTTCTTTACACCATTCTTGCGCGCAGCTTCAAGCATATTAAGTGATCCCATAATATTATTTGCACAGTAAAAAAGCGGCATCTCTATGCTCCTTGGCACGCTACCCCATGCTGCCTGATGCAGAACAAAGTCTACATCCTTGCAAGCATCCATACAAACTTCTAAATCTTTAATGTCACCTTTTATAAAATTGTAATTTGAATTTCCAATAAATAAATCGACATTCTCTTGTTTCCCCGTAGAAAGATCGTCCAGACATCTCACCCGATGTCCGAGAGCTAATAGCACTTCACAAAGATTAGAACCAATGAACCCTGCCCCTCCTGTAACAAGGAACAAACTGTCGTTTGGAAACTTACAATTCATATATCCCATAAATTACCTCTCTTACCCATATTGTATCTCACATTTATTCACATACTGTCTCATAAAGTATCTCTTCCAATGATACAATCGGAAATTCTAAGTTGTTTTCTAAATTTTTCTTTATACTTTCATAGTCAGCAATTGCCGTTACAATAAGTGCATCAACAGATTCAACAACTTCATCTGCTTTCTTCACCTCAATTGTTTCATATTGTCCACTTGAACTCCGATCCATACCATAACAAATCTCTATGCTACTATTTTTTAATGCATGGTACATATGTTTTCCAATATTTGCCATGCCATAAATAGCAATTTTTTGATATCCCCTGGCTTCCAAGAGATTTTCTAAAGTAATTCCGGCTTCATTTAACGTCATCCACTGATTTAATAAATTGTATTGCATTTCCACTCTCTTATATCTTTTATACATCTGTTTATCGCCATCTAATCCACGTCCAGCACTTTCTTTTGGCATAAACTCTTTCCAGTGTTCTTGCAATATTCCGACAAATATACTTTCTGCTTTTTTTTCTCGCCATAAGTAACTTTTTGGAACACCAAACCCTCTTTTTTGTCCATATAATATCTCATCTGGAATTATACCGTCATATGTTTCTTTCAGGCATGCTTTCAGTTCGTTTCCACTATTGCACTCCTCCTGCGAAAGGGAAAACGCAAATTCAACTATATTCCGATCCAAAAAGGGAACTCGTGCTTCCAAAGAGACTGCCATACTTACCCTGTCCACTTTCGTTAATATATCGCCTGGCAAATATGTGTTAAAATCTAAGTAACGCATCCGTGTAAATGGCGGCAACTCCGGTATGTCATACTGCTGCAACCATTCATATGGATTATAATCTTTTGGTATATCCAGCCTGTCTGCATATTCATTATAACAACCAATCTCCGCAATACCCAGACCCTGCCGTATCTCTCCCCTCTCCCACTTCAAACGCTCTGAAGATGTCATTAAAAAATCTGCTTTCCTATATACATCATTAAATCGCGCATGTCTGCTATATCCGCCAAATACTTCATCTCCACCGTCACCGGTAAGCACCACTGTTACCTCATCCCTTGCAAATTGCGAAACCAGATAGCTTGGATAAGCAGACGTGTCTGCAAACGGTTCATCATACCACTCTCGTATCAGTGAACGTACTTTACCAATATCTGCAACACACAGATTTTTTCTCCTCATTACGATATTTTTCTCTTGGCAAAATCTCTTAGCAATCTCTGATTCATCATATTCTTTTTCATGAAATCCAATCGAAAATGCACACATCTGCGGATTAATGTGTGATGCTTCGTAGGTAATGATACTAGAATCAATACCTCCGCTTAAAAATGTTCCTACTGGTACATCCGCTATTAGTTGATTTTTTACAGACTGTCGCAACAAGTGTCTTATTTCCTCTGAAACATCCTCTTTTTTTCTTTTCCTGTCAACAGAAGAATTAACATTTAGTTTCCAATATCTTTCCAACTTTAACATTCTTTTTTCAGACACATCATAAATAAGCATTGTAGCTGCCGGTAATTTATAAACAGATTGATATACACTTTTAGGTTCAGGAATATACCCATAAAATAAATAATCATATAAAGCTGTATTATCCGCTTTAAATAGAAAATCATTTGCTGTCTGCTCTAATGCCTTTAATTCCGACGCAAAACCAAATCTCTCTCCCTGACATAAATAATATAATGGCTTTACACCTACTCTGTCTCTAAACAAATATAACTTTTGTATCCGCTCATCATAAATTGCTATTGCAAAAATACCATCTATCTTGTCGATGAACATTTCACCATATTCTAAATACGCGTATAATATAACCTCTGTATCAGATGTTGTCCGAAAATAATACTTTTTTTGTAACTTCGCTTTTAACTTCTCGTACCCATATATTTCTCCGTTATAAATAACATGGACATTCTCCTCATCATTGCTCATTGGCTGCATAGCTGCTTTAGACAAATCACGGATAGACAATCTACAAAAACCAAATGTAAAATTGTGGTATTTCTCAACTTTCTGCTCGTCTGGGCCTCTATGTATGAGCGATGCCATTCCCTTTTCATAATCCCATTTTTGTATATTACCACCTAAAATACCACACATTAATCGCATTCCTTTCCTTTTGCTGTGCTAAAATCTTCTTATTATCTATTAAATTTTTTTGTCTCATTTATTTTGTTGTGTTTTAAACCCACACCAAACTCTGACCCATTTCTAAATGTATCATCTATGCCCCCCAAATCTTGTGCTGTAAATCCGTTTTTCCATACCGCATACATAAACGAAAGTTGGTCTCTTCTTGAATTATTCAACACTTCATCCCACCACGTTTCCATAACCCGTATACAATTTCTATTATGATGTTCTCTTACCATAACCCCATTCTCTGTAAAGCCAAAGTAACGTGGAAATCCTTCTTTTGCATATCTTTGAATTTGTTTTCGGATTCGTTCCTTTCCTTCTCCTTTACCGTTCCTATGGCAAAGACTTGATGCATGTTCATAAATATCTTCTGCGGTCGGCATCCCATAAGATGCAATCCCTATATTTCCTATTTTTTGTATCAAATGTGCTATCTCTGTTTTAATTTCAATCATTCCATCAACATATATAGAATATTCATATTGCGGAAAAAATATATGAGGATGCATCTTGCAATATCTGTTAATACGAGTTAAATCTTTTATATCCAAACCATCCGGCAGCTTATCAGCAATATCAATCCACCGATACACTCCTGCATTTTCCGGTTTTTCGAATCCCAAAAAATAATAATCACATCTTGAATCGCAAACTATCGGCTGCCGCAAATCATCATATCCTCCAACAATGCAAGTATAAACAGCAACTTTGGAATTGGAATCACTTTTTCTATCATATGTACCCAATTTATTGCTTTTCTTCCAAGTTTCCGGAAGTTTAATCCCTAAATGTGCTTCTATTATTTCATCTATGCCAAGCCACGAATGTTTTAATGGCATATTGTCAATTCCCCTCCGTTTTAACTGCTCCGATATCTGCATATAGTTAGCCTCTCTCACAGCAACAACACAGAATAAATCTTTTCCATACCTGGACAACTCATTTGGCGGAACACATTTTATTCCATCAACAATTACCTTCCCCCACATCTTGGGGTTATTGTCAGAAAAACAAACAATATTATCTGTTCCCCAAGTTCGGACAAACTCATATCCCCACCCTTCTGCCATTCTCCCAATGCCAAAAAGGCACACATATTTATATTCCTTTATCTTTTTACAAAATTCGTGAAACTCTTCTTTCAATAAAGCCTTTTTACTTTTTTCCATAATAGTTAAACCACTATCCCACTCTTTACTATTATCTGCCATGTAACCACGCCAATAACATTCATCTTATCATCCACAACCGGATAATTATTCAAGCTCTTTTTCTTCAATCTCTGCAGCGCATCCGCCGCCAGTATATCTTCAACAATCCACTGCGGATTTTTCGTCATGATACGATCAACGATATCATTGTACATATCTGTCCTTTTTTCAATCGCCCGTCGCAAGTCTCCATCTGTCAAAAGCCCCGCCAATTTCCCATGCTCATTTATTACTGCAACTACTCCTAACCCCTTTTTACTCATCTCTATAATAGCATCGGAAATCTGGCATCCCTCTTTCACAACAGGCATGTCCTCTCCCTTTACCATGATATCTGCCACCCGGATCAATATCTTCCTTCCGAGCGCACCTTCGGGATGAAACACCGCAAAATCCTTTTCCGTGAAATGATGATAATTGGATATTGCTACCGCAAGGGCATCCCCATAAGCCAGAACAGCAGTCGTACTTGATGTCGGCGCCAGATTCAATGCACATGCCTCTTTTACCTTAGGTATTATCTGAACATAATCACATTCCTTTGCCAATGTAGATTTCTTTTCTGATGTAATTGCAACCGTCTCTGCACCGATGAATTTTATACTGGGGAGTATATGCAATATCTCCTGACTCTCGCCGCTGTTGCTCAGTAATATCACAACATCATTTGAAGATATCATCCCTAAGTCACCGTGCAGCGCCTCCGCTGGGTGAAGAAAAATAGACGGCGTACCAAGACTGGAAAAGGTGGCCGCTATCTTACGCGCAACATGCCCTGACTTTCCCATCCCGCACAACACGATTTTCCCGTCACAATCAATAATTAATCTGACAATTTTCTCAAACGTATCATCAAGCACATTTCTTGTCTGATTGAGCGCCTCAATCTCTGTATCAAATACATCTCTTGCACATTCTATAAAATCCATAATGGTCTCCTAAACACATTCCCTGATTTTTAAGCATGTTTCCAATAATGCTTTCACATCATCGACCCGAATCATATTAGCTCCGTCTGATAATGCCTCCTCCGGATTAAGATGCGTTTCCAGGAACACCCCATCAGCCCCCGCTGCTACTGCTGCTTTTACCAGATACGAAACATATTCCCGGTTGCCTGATGTTGAACTCCCATTCCCTCCCGGCTTTTGAACGCTGTGCGTTCCATCAAAAATAACCGGATACCTATTTTTCTTCATTTCCACTATGGAAGTCATATCAACAACCAGAGTATTATATCCGAAACTGGTTCCCCGTTCGCACAGCATGATATTTCGGTTTCCTGATTCTTCTAATTTATGAACCACATTTTTCATATCCCACGGAGCAAGAAACTGAGCTTTTTTCACATTCACACATTTTCCTGTATTTGCTGCCGCAATCAGCAAATCAGTCTGTCTGCATAAAAATGCTGGAATCTGAACAATATCCGCCACCTCAGCCGCCATCTGCGCCTGATATGGTTCATGAATATCTGTAACAATTTTTAACTGATATGCGTCTTTTACTTTTTTCAGTATTTTAAGACCCTGCTCTATCCCTGGCCCGCGGAAAGACTCTATGCTTGTCCGGTTCGCCTTATCAAATGATGCTTTGAAATAAAAATCAATGTCTAATTCCGAACTGATTTTTTTAAGTTTTTTCGCTATCTGTAACGTAGTTTCTTCACTTTCAATCACACATGGCCCTGCAATGACAATAAACTTTTGCATAGCTACACCTTCCATCTGTTTACTTTATTATCACTAAAGTTCCACATTGATCCGCCAATGGAACTTTTTTAAGTCTAACATGATTATCTTTCTCATATCTTTTTACGGCATTTTTTACGCCTGACAAATGTGACGAATTATAATCATGGATGTACAAAATACCTCCCTCTACAATTCGGGGGTAAAAAAATTGAATTCCCTGATATGTCGATTCTTCCAAATCCACATCTAATGACACAAATGCAAACTCTGATTTTTCTACTTCCTTTGTTACTGTATCTGGAAATAGACCTTTAAAAATTTTACATTTGTCTGGATATTTCAGGGCTTTCATCACTATATCTTCAGACGTTTGCTTATACCTGTCCTTAAACACCTCATCACATCTTCCCTGCTCTATCTCCCCGGTTATCTCTTTCTCATGGAATCCCTCAAAAGAATCAAAAAGGAAAAAATCTCTATCTTTAAATTTCTCATTTATTAACTTCGCAAATACACCTCGGAATACTCCTACTTCTGCAATTTTACCACGAACATCATTGTCAATTAATTCATTTGCTATAAACTCAAATGTCCTATACCTAAAATAATCTGCCATATATGTATCATCGCAATAATCTACCGTTCCGATAATCCGGCTATTATCCAGCTTATCCTTCTCATTCATTCCTATCATATATTTTGAGGATTGGACTGCAAGCTTTGTATAAAACTCATCCGAAATCTTTCTGACTACATCATCATCATTAACATATGGCTCTTCGTGTGTGCAGTCTGTAAAAACAATCTTATCTCTCTGCACACCATTTTCAATCAGCATCTTATAAATCTCTGCATAGTATTTGGTTGCAATAATAATATAGTCAACTGATTTTGATAGTTCATAGGCTTCCACCGGTTTAAAAACCGGATATCCATAAAAATGTTCTTTATTGCATGAAGAGTCCACAAAACCCTCTATGCAATTTCCCTTAAGATATCCACCTTTCATGTAATCATCTGCTCGTTTCCCTGTTCCCCCATATCAAAAGCTTGTACATATGTTCATACGCTCCCAATCTCTTTTTCTATCTTCAAAACGTCTTCCGGCATATCTACCCCTATACTGTCATATATGGTTTCTTTTACCCTGATTTTATGTCCGCTCTCCAGCACCCTCAATTGCTCCAGATTTTCTGCCAGCTCCAACGGTGTTTTTTCTGTTTGAACATACCTCTCGAGAAAACCCTTTTTATAACCATAGATTCCAATATGCTTGAAATATCTGGCATCATCTCGTTTATCTCTATTGAACGGAATCGGGTATCTTGAAAAGTATAGTGCATTATCATCTTTATCCCGCACTACCTTAACAATATTCGGATTATTAATATCTTCTGTTTCCGTTATTTCTTTGCACAATGTTGCCATCTCTACACTGTCATCTTCAAATGCAGCAATCAATTCATTTATCATTTCTGGCTTTATTAATGGTTCATCGCCCTGTACATTAATTACAATGTCACATGCATGATCCTTGATTGCCGCATAGACGCGCTCTGTACCGCAGCTACACTCCCCCGTCATTGCAGCCTTCCCGTTAAATTCTAAAACTGCATCATATATACGCTCATCATCAGTCGCCGCAATTACTTCATTAACGCTTTCAACTTGTTTAACCTGCTCATAGACTCTTTGTATCATCGTTTTCCCTGCAAGTATTGCTAATGGTTTCCCGGGAAAACGGGTAGACTGATATCTGGACGGAATCACTGCTGTTATAGTCTTCTTATCTATTGCACAATAACTTTCGAATACATCTACGACCCGTTGCCGCATATCTATTGTAAATTGATTCGTCAGCCGAAATATACCTGTTTTCTGAATGCATTCATGTTCAAAAGGTGCAATACTTACAATATGTATCTTTCTCTTTCTCCTCTTATAACTGTCGCATAATGCTTTTATACATTTTTTAAAAATAAAACTATCAAAAGGACTAAAAAAATAAAACCAGTTGTATTTATCAAGTTCTTCTGCCAGCTCACCTGCATCACCATATAACAGTTCTGCATACTTTCCTAATCCTAATTTGTTGATATTATCTGTTAACACTTCATATATTTTAGGCTCATACTCTATGCCACCCACTCTTTTAAAACCATAATCCAGAAAAGATACTAATGCTCCGCCTTTTCCACACCCATAATCAAATATGGCATCCTCTTCCTGCGGGATACAGTGGCAACGATCCAGTATAGGAAATATCTCTTTTTGCGTTGTACATCCATATGCCTTCCCATGTTCTTTTGCTACCTCAAAAAACTCTTGTGATATTCTGGTAACAAAATTACATTCATATTTCCATTCCAGCCATTCCAAAAACTGGATATCCCTTTTACCTTCTTTTTTCTTTTTAAATATATCTGTATTTACTTCTTTTAATCCATAAATATCTGAACCATAAATTATCTCATAAAAATCAAAATATGTTTTCCCTTTTACTTTTCCCGCATTATTTAAAATATTTCCTATCTCTTCAGTTAACGGTTCGGCAAGCCAGATAACAGCATTATTCACATTCTTATAATCAAACTCAAGAACGCTTGGACGAAAAATTTCTTTATCATAAGATCTTCCTCTATCCATATCAGTTGATACCAGATAATCAATTTCTATACTATGATAATATTCCGCATACCATTTAAGAAATCGTCCTGTATAACTTTCATATCCATATAACAAAATCGTATTATGCATTGGCTGTAACATAATGTTATCTAATTTTTCACGAAATTCATCTAATACCGGCAGCATAGCTTTCTCTCCTCTTAATTATTTTTATCAAACAGAGTATCAAATCCAACTCTTTTAAACACTTCCAGTTCCCCGCCCCGAGTAGCGTTTAAAATTTTAATATTATGTGCATCAGCATACTCCCTAGCCGACTGATACGCCATTACCATATAATCTGTTCCATGTTCCTGATTATCTTTCGTATCTTGGCTATAAAAATAATTTCCCGAACTATCTTTTAAATAGCTGCAATCTATTCCCAATAAATAAATTTCCGTAAATCCCATATAAACTGCCAATTGCATGCAAGCAAATGCAACCGTAGCACCTAAATAGCTCTTTTGAGCAAAATTGGGGGAGAACTTAGGCTTTCTCCCTTGAAACATTTCATATTGTGTATGAAACTTCAATATAGAGTCATCCTGATTTTTTTCCCAAAACACATGACAACAGTCAGATATAAATTTTGTTGATTCCGGTACATTTATTAGAACTTGTCCATCCCTTATAAACTCATAATCCGTAACAACATAATATTGAGGCCTCCACTTCGTCTTATTAAAGCAGCGAAAGATATTGTTCATGCTAAAGCATACTTCATTATTGTCATATAATACATCTAAATCTTCCATTCTCAGGCTTGGTCCCGTTCCAATAATAAAGCATCTTTTATTTGTATAAAGATTTTTATAACTTTCCAGTCTTGGATTATGGTATTCCACAATCTTATCTGAACAATCGAATACATTAGTCAGCACACTCTTTTTGTCCAAACGTACATTCAAATAATCCATATCCCTCTCTATTGTAACTAGCACTTCGTCATACTTGCCTTCTATGCATTGTTCCAAACTGATACATCTGTCTTTTAAAAAATCTTCTTTCAGATTTCGTAAGGTCTGTTCTTCTATTTCTCTATGCGGAATAATATTGACGCTTTTTCCCAATTCTCTTTCTATCCAGCAGCAAAGCTCAACAGCATACAAATTACAGCCATAGATTGCATACTTCTTGTCCTTTTTTACATAATTACATACATATTCTTTTAGTAGATTCCTTGGAAATGGTTCTTGAAATTCCCCCGGACATTCCGACATTAAGAAAAATCTGCTAATATGATTCTCTTTTAACTTCTCAACCACTTCATTTTCACGTAAATTAGAAATAATAATATAGCATTCTGGATATTCTCTCATGTATTGAGCTAAACTTATCACAGGCCTGCCACAATATTGTGTTCCCTGTTTTATCTTATCATTATCAATGAATGCGGCAATGTCTGCTTTTTCCAAATAATAATATATTCTTTTTCCTCTTGCGCCGGCTCCCCATATAACATACCTCATAGCCTTATTCCTCCATCACTGCAATACCAATCTATTTCATTCTTAATTACCTGTACTTATTGGTAAACACTTTTCTCACTCTTTTCCTCGCAAAATACTCCTTAATCGAACAAGTTTTATATTTTAGGTCAATCACTTCTATATTATCATAACAATTATATGTATGAATTCCGGTAAACGTTTTCTTCCACTGACCGTTAATTGATTCTGGATAAATCCTTTTAAGTTCTTTCTCGCTATAGTCCGGAAAAACACTTTCTACTTTACTAAAAACCAGACCCCCTCCATATCCATTTGAGCAATCCTGCGACACACGTATTAAATCCTCGTCTCGTTTTATGAAATTTCCTCCTGGGCGAGCACTGCTAATATCATCTGAAATAAACAGCGGTTTTCCTACACGGCCATCATCATCCATAACATAAAGCAGTAAATTTCCATCAATCCTTGATGCGGCATGTTGATATGTGAACAGATATTTCTTTTTATCATGAACCAAAAACGTGCTGTCAGCGTACTTTCCATTATCTAAAAGCACACAAATTTTCTTCCATTTATCTGGGAAATCTATCAGTTCATATATGGCCAATTCTTCAGCCTGACAGGTTTCCGGGCACATATATAGCTTTTCATTTTCCACCCATACATTCGGATATGAAATGTGCCAATGCTTATCCATCGAAACAAACCATTCTCCAAACTCTTTCCCATCAAACTTGCAATATCCTATTACTCCATTACGTTCTGATTTATACAGATATAATTCAGCAAACAAATAAAGTTCTCCTTTATATCTGACAAGAAATGGATCTGCTGCCCACCCCCAGCTTGGGTTAGGAATTAATCTGAACTTTTTTTCTGTTTTTTCCCGAAAAGCTATCTGCCAATGCTCATACCATATCTTCAATTAGTATTCTTCCTCCTATTTCTCATGTTCATAAACATTTTGCAAAACTACATTTTCGGCACAGCACATCCCCGTCATTTTCCATACAAGCCTTAATTTCACATAATGCTTTACTATTCACTAATTCATCATAAGAGTTATAAATCAAATTTCCAAGTTCATGCCTCAGGCCAAAATCCATGCAGCACAGTACTACCGCACCATCAGGCAATAAAATATTTCTTTGAAGATTCGGTGACTTCACACACGCAATCTTCCCCTTGTGGTTAATATATTCTGCGACTTCTTCCTTTTTAATATTTCCTGCCCGGTCCACAAGCTTATTACTGGAAAACGATACTCTATGGTCGATTATTTGAAGAATCTTTTCATTAGGCTCACTTTGGCAATTGGCAATTTTAATCAATGCAGTTCCATCTTGATTCTTTGCATCAAGCATACTATTCAGAACCTGCAAATAAGTATCTGTAATAGGGATGTTAGCATATCCATCCTTATCAGGTGTATGCAGTATGACATTTTCAAAAGGCAATTCTTTAATCTTTTCAAAATCCTTCATTGTCATTCCCACAAGCGTTGTATGTAACGACATTCTATTTCCATGTTCTGCCGTATAGCACATTAAGTCTGCACATTCGGGATTTAAAAAAGGCTCGCAAAAACCAGAAAACGTAATCACTGTATCAGGCGGAAGATTTTGTAAACATTGCTTATAATTCTCTAATGTCATTCTCTTCTTTCTGCTTTTATCCCTTGAAAAATATCTTGCCACTAGCACATCTTGCGGGCAGTATCTGCAATTTACAGGACACCCAATCTGCGTGGTTATCTCTATCGCGGGCTGACTTCTTCTTGTTTCTTCCAAATCACCCCACGCCATATTTTCATCCGGTTCCAAAAAATGTTGAAACCCATACTTACCAAGTATATCTGTTACCTCCTGCATAGAAACTTTCGAAACGCCAACAACCACTAATGCCGTTGCTTTATCAATCTTTATTTCATCCATCTGCACAACAGGTATTCCGTCAATTTCTCTTCTATTCGTCCTCTTGTCTGATACTATAAATGCTTTTATTTCAATTTGCAGTTCTTTCATCTTTTTATAAAGATACGTTGCTGAGCTTCCTGCTCCAAATATAACTACTGTTTCGAATTTACTGCTCTCTATAGCAGCTTTTTCGTAATAACTGTTATGCTTTTGTTTTTCTGTATTCATAGTAATACCTTCTTTAAAACTAAATCACCAACCCCCACTTCAAGTGGGGGTTTGAAAAACGCCCCCAAGGGCTC
>OFGR01001924.1_pt1 | contig 15000 bp, 16 predicted proteins | sample 1521811 | NCBI WGS metagenome assembly OFGR01 (sample SAMEA3504098, study PRJEB24116) | mouse gut metagenome | biome: mouse gut; feature: mouse-associated habitat; material: faeces | place: Denmark | collected 2011
ACTTCTTCTTGTAAACATAACCCAGCCCAATCACGGCCTTTCGCACCGTTTCGTTACTGATAGACAGTCCCTGTTTTTCGATGATTTCGTCGATCGTGATATCCGGCTGGGCTATGATTAGCTGATCAATGTCCTGCAAATCTTCTTCTGTCAGCGCTGGTTTTCTTCCTCGCTGACTGGTTTGAAGATCTACACTGCCAGTTTTCTTCATTTGTCCGCTCAAACGATACACTGTACTGGTACTCACCTGGAAACACTTTGCCACTGTTTGCGCATCGTGGGTCTGTTCGTATGCCTGTACCAGTAGCCTTCGCGCCTCATTGTGTAACATAGCTATCACCTTCTGATAACATTCTACACCTCAAGTCAATGCACTGTTATTTTATTGGATTGCTATAAGCAGTTTGGGATAGTCTGTCTTCCCGTTTACCACACGATAGATGGTCACCGTATCATCGATGAGCCGATAGACCGCAACATAGGTTTTTGTCAGCACCAGCTTCCGATAGCCCAGAGCCGCAAGCTCTGGGTCTGGGTGGAGCGGCCCAAGCAGCGGAAAATCCCGAAGCCGTCCAATCTGTTCCCGGATAGAACGATAAATCTCCCTGGCGGACGAGGGACCAACCTGGCTGGCATGGAACTGTACGATCCCCAAGATGTCTGTTTCCGCCGAATGAAGATACGCCAGCTTATGCCTTACCATTCAGCAGCGCCTCCACCTTGGCGTCCAGATTCTCCTGGGCGAATGCCGGCGCGCCTGCCAGCCGCGCCGCCTCCGCCGCCAGGATGCTTGCCCGGTGCGCCAGCATCTTCTCCCGCTCCTCATACGCCTCAATGCTCATATAAACGCCATCGGCCTCGCCCTTGTTGGTGATGAAGATCGGTTCGCCGGACTCACGAGCCAAAAGTGAGATCTGCAAATATTCGTTGCGCAATGCGGTGGATGGCTTGATTGTCATGGCCGCTCCCTCCCCGTAATAGTTCTGCCCTTAGTATATCATTTTCCTGATAGATATGCAAGCCCATACAGGGGTAATCCGAAACAGCGGGATGAAGCGCAGAGAAAAGAGATCTACCGCTCCGTGATGTTCAGCCGACGCAGGGAGGCTTTCAACGCAAGAACGGTGTCGGTGATCAGCTTGACTTCCTCATCGCTGCAATCCGCTACCAGCTCCCCCAGCCAGCTGTCCCGCACAGGCCGGGCCTGCTCCACGTCCATGCATAGCAGCTCGTCCATGGAGCATCCCAGAGCGTTGACAATATCCACCGTGACCTGAAGGCTGGGGATACTGTTGCCGGTCTCAATGTGGCTGATATGCGTGACCCCTACCCCAGCGGCCTCCGCCAGCTTCTCCTGCGTCAGTTTCTTCTCCAGGCGTACCGCACGAATGCGCAGCCCAACCGTTTTATAGTCAATCATACCGCAAGTATCCCCCGAATTTTTAGATACTTGTATTGTAAGTGCAATCTGGCTATGTTATAATAACCCGTAAGTGCAACAGACTTTATAGGCATAGTTACGGAGAAAAATCTGACAAGGATATGGAGAAAAATGAGTACCTGCTTTTTCATTGGTCACCGGGATGCTCCAGACAGCATACTCCCCTCCCTGTCCGCCGCGATAGAGACACGCATCGTGGAGGATGGCGTGGATCAGTTTGTGGTTGGCAATTATGGTAGGTTTGACTTGCTGGCGGCACAGGCCGTCCGGAAGGCGAAGAAGCAGCACCCGGATATCCTGTTGTTCTATCTGCGGCCCTACCATCCAGCGGAGCGGTCCTTTACTCCCGCCGGTTTCGACGGCTCCTTTTATCCGCCAGGGATGGAGACAGTCCCGCGGAAGCTGGCAATCGTCCGGGCCAACCGATACATGGTGGACAACAGCCAGTTCCTCATCGCCTACGCCCGATACACGGTCAGCAATGCGTGGGAGCTGGTGGAGTACGCCATGAAAAGAGAGAAAAAGGGGCTGATTCATGTAAAAAATCTGGCGAGGGTGTCTGAGTATAGTGTCCTTGTATAGATACTTTTTCTCGATTTTTGTATTCCATTTCTCGTTGCAACCAGCAAAGTTGCGCGATAGTTGGTAGAAAAAGCAGAGTGAGTTTGCTATAGTATAATCGCTGATAGGCCTACCGCAAATTTGTAATCAGAAGGAGTGTCACTATGAAATTCTTACCAGCGAAGATTGCTATATGTGTTCTCATTCTTTGCATCATTGTTGCAGGATGGGGCGTTATCATCCCTTACGGAATCATTGTGGGAGTTCTCTATATTTCCTATTTGCTGATAAAAGCCCTAAGAACTTATAACAAATCAAGTGAGGTGCGCGAAGAAAAGAGAGTATCCAAGAAAGCATTGGGAGAAGTAATCAAAAATCATCGAACCAATAACAAAATGACACAGGAGTTTGTGGCGGAATATTTAGGGGTCAGCCGACAGGCGGTGTCAAAATGGGAAGGCGGTATTTCTGATCCCAGCACATCAAACCTGATAGCTTTGGCGAAGCTGTTTGATACCACTCCAGAAGACCTATTAAAAGAAGCAAGAGAGTCGTAGGTTTGGCGGATTGGTTTGGTTATACCATCTGTAGAAAATTTTTTGAAAACTGATGTAAGGTTTGCCTGCCTTTTGCTGTCTTATAGGGTGAAGGGACCTTCAAAAGGCAGAGAGGTGGGATCGCATGGAAGATCGCCAGATTATAGAGCTGTACTGGCAGAAGAACGCGGACGCTATATCCGAGACATCCAGCAAATACGGGGCCTACTGCTTCACCATAGCGGATCACATTCTGAACAACGCGGAGGACTCCGAGGAGTGCGTCAACGACACCTGGCTCCACGCCTGGAACGCGATGCCGCCCCAGAGGCCCAATGTGCTGCGGATGTTCCTGGCAAAGATCACCCGCAATCTGTCCGTCAACCGCTTCAACGCCCGCGGCGCGGAGAAGCGCGGCGGCGGGGAGATCATCCTTGTGCTGGATGAACTGGCGGACTGTCTGGCCGGCGGGACGGATGCGGAGGCGGCATACGAGGTCAAGGAGCTGGAGGAGTGTATCCGGCGCTTCGTCCGGGGCCTGCCGGAGCGGGACGGGAATGTGTTCGTGCGCCGGTACTTCTTCACGGAGCCGGTGGCCTCTATCGCTGGGCAGTACGGCCTGACGGAAAACAATGTTGCGGTGATCCTGAGCCGAACCCGTAAGAAGCTCAAGGTCAAACTTGCGAAGGAGGGGTATTTATGAGGAGCATAGACCTATACACCGCTGTTCGTGCGGTGGATGACGATATTCTGGAGCGCAGTGAAACCACCGTCTATGGGCAGAAAAAGAATGGCTGGCTGAAATGGGGAGCAATGGCAGCATGCATTTGCCTATGCGTAGTTGGAGCAATTTCAATCTTTTATCCCAAAGGCGGCAGTCAGGATTCCAACGTGCAGGCCATCGCTGCGCTTGAACTTAATGGATGCTATTATGAAGTCTGCGATATAGAATCGGTGCTGGAATCCTGTGGCTTGCCCAACAAGATTACTGCTGAAATGGCAGGGGAGCATCTTGCCTATCTGAAGCATTCTAACGGTGCTGGGTATGAGGAAACTGCAACACAGACAGATATTGAGTTGTACCAGTATGCCCCCTCTCCATACAGAGGTGTCTATGTAGTTCGGGATGGAGAAAGCTATATGGCTGCTCTGTTTTGTAATTTCCGGCTGTTTGACAGTAATACAAATGTGGAATTATCAGAGCTCTATCGTGTCTATGGGGTCGATGGGGCCGAAGATATTTCCGTTATCGCCTATACAGAATCCAAGCCAGGAATAGAAGCTGTTGTCAACGGCACTGTATCAGATGCAGAAGCTATTGCGGAGTTCTATGAACACACAACATCTTTAGTAAGTTTCGGAAATGACGACTTCCAAGCTATCATGTTCAACAATATCCCCGAAGAAGATAAGTCCGCTGCAAATACTGCATTTGCAGATGATGCTATGACTTTGAGGATTGAAACCAAAACCGGCTTGCGTTTCAATCTGCGGATCTATCCCAGCTATGGATGGATCTATGGCCCTGGCACACAGTCTTATTATCGAATAGATGATGCTATCTTTAATTGGGCTGAAAAATATTCATTTGAAGGATATACAAATTAGCAGAATTTCTATCCTCCATCCGGCAGACCACTATCTGCCGGGTGGACGCACCGTAAATAGACATAACCACCCCCTATTCCTTACAAAACTTAATTTTTCGCCCCATTTGCCGATAATAGATAAGAGGGTATATACCTGACACCACGCCCATCCTGGGAGCAGGAGGGACAGCCAATGCTGGTCTATTATCTGCAAATGCTCGACACACCGGAGGAAAAGGTGAAGTTTGAGCAGATTTATCTGAAATACCGGGGCCTCATGTACCATGTGGCGGAGGACATCCTGCACAACCGCCAGGACGCGGAGGACGCGGTGCATAACGCTTTTTTGCGAATCATCAAAAAATTTTCCAGGTTTCAGAACACTCCGGCAAAGGATCTGGCCCCGCAGGTTGCGGTCATCGCCAGAAATGAAGCCATTTCGCTCCAGAGGAAGCAGAAGGGAGAAGCCCCGCTGGAGGATTGGGACGGCCTTGCCGAGCCGTCGGAGTCCATCAGCGACTACCATGCGCTGGTGGACAGCTTTGCCCGGCTTCCCCGGACCTACCGGGCCGTCATGGAGATGAAACTGCTGTCCGGGTACTCCGATGGAGAGATCGCCGCCAAGCTGGGCCTGAGTAAAACGGCGGTCAGTACCCGGATCAGCCGGGGACGCCGGCTTCTGCGGGATATTGTGGAGCGGGAGGGCTTCTTGTTGGAGGCATAGAATATCCTCCGCACCAAAAGGCCGCAAAATTTTTTCAGATACTTTGGGCTTTTCTGTGAGAATCCGCCTCCTCACCGCGTTAAGCATAGTGAGAGGCGGATTTTTGCCTTTGAGATTTTACCGAATTATTTCAAACTGTGAGGTGCGATATGAAAAGAAAACATCTTGGAATATTCTTATGTGTTATTGCTGTCGTTGGGGTTCTATTCACAGTGGCATTACAGAAAAAGGATTCAAAGTCGGAAATTTTTAGTTTTGTCCGAGAAAATCAAACGCATTTATCACAATTCGTTTGTGACACTATGGAGGCAGGCAAAATAGTTTCAACATATAGGAATTGGTCGGTGGACTACTATGAAGGTGTTGGGCCAGTAGAATTTTTGACAAATAGTTTTGGTATAGGACCCGCAACCACATACGAAGGATTTTATTATTCTGAAAATGATATACCAATCGGTTTTCAAGGGGTAAACTTAAATTTTATTCAGAATGAGAATGGATGGACATGGCAAGAAGCAGACGGAGATAATTATGAGCAAACTGAGAGGATTATAGCACATTGGTTCTGGTTCAAAATAAGTTTTTGACGTTTCAAAGGGTGCATATCTATGAAAATAATCAGACCCGGTGCGATAACATTATCGTAAAAAATTTTTCTAAAAAATTTTTGAAAATCCTGTGAGAATCCGGCCTCTCGCTGCGTTAATCATAGTAGAGGGGAATTTTGTGGCTGCCGGGCAGTCACGCCCCAGTGCGATACAACGAGAGAGGAGGGATTCCCATGACAGATCAGGCGTTGGATGACCTGGCCCGCCGGGTAATGCTGGACGCGGCCCGTCTGGAGTACGGTGATCTTCTGGAGGAACTGCCGGAGCATGACTTTTCCCCGGAGTTTGAGCGAAAGATGAAGAATCTGATTCGGCAGGCTGACCATCCTGCCCGGCACAGATTGCTGCGGACCGGGCAGCTTGTCGCGGCGCTGGTAGCGCTCCTGCTGCTGCTCACAGTGGCAACCGCCGCCGCTGGCTATGATATATGGCGGATGCTGGCCGAGTGGACGGCGGAGAAGATCACCCTCGCGCCGGGGCAGATCGAATACATAGACCCGGACGACCTCCATATCCCAAAGGAGCCGGGAGAGTATACCGATCTCCAAGAGGCACTGACGGCTTACGGCTTAAACCGTTCTGTAGTTCCCAAATGGCTACCAGAAGGGTTTGTGCTGGAAGAACTCATCGTGGATAATGAAAGCAATCCAAATCTAATCGTTTTTGCTTCGCTGTATTGTAGAGGACAAGATACGATTAGCAGTCAAATAAGTATCCACTTGGAATATGATAAACGCACTCACGACAATTTCGGTGATATTTGTAAGGATGAAGGGGACCCAGTCCCTTATGAAGCAGGAGGCATTACCCATTTACTGACTACTAACGCAGGTCGGTCCGTGGCACTTTGGGCCAATGGCCCGGCTGAGTGTTTTATCAATGGAGCTGTTACCACGGAGGAGCTGAAGCAGATGATAGATTCTATTTATGAGTAATGGGTAACATCAGTGAAACGCAATCATCAAATCATCAGGAGGTTACTTTTATGACAATCACACAGATGGTACAGAACCGCCAGCAGCAGCGCATCGGGGAGCTGGCCCAGAAGCAGCAGGGCAAGCCCCATGTCAACCCCTACGGCACGCCCGGCATGAGCCTGAACGACGCCGGCGACTATCGGAAGATGGTCCCCGTGGACGAGGGCGTGGTGCAGCAGGTCAAGCAGATCGCGTTCAACCACATGAAGAACGGCTACGGGGTCAGCGACGGCGAGGACATCAGCAAGGTCATTCGTGACTATACCATGTCTCTTGCGCCGGAGCAGCGGCTCAGCGCCTCCTGGACGCTGAATGAAATCTTCCACAGCGAGGCCACCCGGCTGGGCGAGTACGTCCACCAGCAGGACCCCAACTGGGACTGGGGCAAGCCCTTTGATACCAGCATCCTGGACGGCTACCGGCAGGGCGTGGATATGCAGGCATAACGCCGGGGGTGCATTATGAAAAAAATCACTGTTTTTATACTTACGTTATCTCTGGCGCTGAGCCTCTGCGCATGTTCCAAAGCAAGCCAGATACCATCTCTCGCAGAAATCGCAGAGAACGGTGCAGAGTGGAGCGGTGAGCAGATCCGGCAGGTGCAGGGCTGTACGTTGGCAGACCTGGAAAAAGCGTGGGGCGAGGCCGACGGCGAACTGCCTGGGGAGTACGCCTACTTCTGGAAGGTGGACGATACCACATCGGTCAATGTGTATTACCACAGAAATGCAGAGATCGAGCGTATCACTGTCACCAGCGCAGATGATGAACAGCAGACTGCTCCAGCTGCTCCAGACCCCCAGCCCGCACAGATGTCTCTGGCGCAGGTGGACGGCAGCGCCTTTGATCTGTCAAAAGAGAACGCAAAAACGATCCAGCAAATCCTTGACGCCGACAGTTGGGTGCCCGATGCAACGAAGTGCGCCAGCGACTGTGTGCTGACCTTCGATGGCAGGACGGTCTACTATCATTCCGACTGCGGCACGTTCAATGAGCGGCTGGAGCAGTCCTATCAGAGTCTTCACCTATCTGATGCGGAGCGGGAAACTGTAAACGCTATCATCCAAGAGGTCATTCCCCATGATCTAAGCTCCAATGTTTCAGATGAAAATGCAGAAACAAATGCGGTAAATGCAGAAGTCCCAACCGAAACAACAGTCCCAGTCAGTAATGAGCAGACACCGATTACCGAGCCAGAAAACGGAACAACAGAAAATGTGATGGGGATATTTGAAGCCCTGAACAAACTGGAATATCAGCCATACACATGTGATGGCTTGGCGGAGTATCTATTGTACGCTGCTGATGGCACCGTGTATTCTATAAACCTTTCAGAAAAATGGGTGTGGAGAGGAAACAACGAGCAGGCCGAATTATCCGATGAATTGATCCGTCAATTAAAAGAGAGCGGGAATTTGATGGTTGGGGATAAACCAATAGAAATATCTTGATAAGTGCTATTGGTCTGTGCCCTGTCATCAGTGGAATGAAGTCTGACAAGTGAATTTCCAGTTTATCTGAAAATGTGTTTTAACGGAGGAACCCCCATGAACGTATCCAATTTATCCAATCTCTTTCAGCAGAACAGCATTTTCCAGCAAAGCCGGCCGCTGGGTCAAAAGCTCGGACAGCCGCTGGTCAACGATACGCTGCACCGGCTGTCCGAAAACTTCCTGACGGCGCAGGAACAGGGGCAGGACCTGCGGAAACGGTTCGATACGCTGGAGCTGTCGGCGGAGGCTGCGGACAGCAAGACAGATTCCGCCCTCAGCGAGATGCCCAATGAGTTGTTGGAGATGTACTTAAACCAGTATAAGGTTGCTGCCAACCTGAGCCATCAGAACGAGGCGGCGCTGATGGAGTACCGGGACCAGCTCACCGCCTTTGACCAGACCATCCAGGAATACCAGAATATGCTGGACGGCAAGGCGGAGCTGCCCCAAAAGATGAAGCTGGAGGATGTCTCCATGCTGTTGGAGCGAACCAGGGCGGCGCGGGAGCAGTTTTTGCAGGAAGGTGCGAAGGAGCTGAACCGCATCGGAAGCGAGGGCCCCGCTCTGACGGAGAAAGCCTGGCAGATGGTCGCGGGCGATCAGGATGACGGTCACGACCTCCGGTGGAGCATCGATGCCTCCGCCGGGGACATCTATGGGGAGATCAACCGCGCCCTGGCCTCCGCCCAAAAGGTAAGTTCCATGTGCCGGGAGGGGGCCTCCCGTATCGTGGCCGAGCTGAAACGGCGGGGCCAGGCGGATCAGCCCTACCACCAGCTCCGCTTTGACGAACAGGACAGCACTGTGGAGCGGACCGCCATGTTCCAAGACATCTATGAGGACATCTGGAATACGCTTCGGCAGAGTATCAATGAGGAGAAATAGGCTATTACACCGATTACTAAATCGGGATTTGAGGTGAGAATATGAAGAATAGAAAGAAAGCTGTGGCAGCTATCGTAGCAGCAGTATTGCTGTTAGTGGTTTTGCTATTTCCAATCAGAATGAATCTGAAGGATGGTGGCAGTGTTCAATACAAATCATTGACCTATAGCATTACAAAGGTGCATCGTCTGATGCCAGAGTCGGAAGCGGAAAAAGAGGGGAAAATTAAACCATTTGAAGATGGATATCAGATTGAAATTCTTGGTATCAGGGTTTTGGATACGGTTAAATAAGTAACTTCCAGTTTATCGGTCTGATGAAAAATAAATGCAGATAATTCTGCAATCTCTATGAATCTATTTTTAGGAGGAACCCTCATGAACATCGGAAATTTTCCTATCATCTCCAACAACATCACCAACCGGATCACCACCGGCGCACCCCAGACAGGCTTTCAAAGCGACTCGGATGCCGTATGGATGAAAGACGGCGTGGTTCAAGGTTCTGCGCAGTTGCTGAACCCGGATTTCTCCGCCCGGCAAGGCTACCGGGAGGACTACTCCATCCGGGATGCGGCGGAGTATCTCTGGCGGCAGGAGACGCAGACCTTTAACTTGAAAGACCTGGACGATCCGGAGAAGTCCAAGGAGTTTCTGGAAAACTGGCGGATGCAGGCCCGGTGGGACCTGGGCATCCAGGACGGCGGCCCCACCAAGGACGAAGTGATCTCCGCCTACATACAGGACCTGCGGCAGAACGGTCTGGACGGCTCGGTGGATTGGAGCGCCCTGACACGGGAACTGGACGCTTTCAAAGCCACCTCCCCGGAGGAGCTGGAGGACGGTCTGGACTATCTGGCTTCCCGCTATGTGGCGGCGCGGGATAAGCTGGAGCGCAATTACACCGGCGAGGAGCTGACCGCCCAGCTTGCCAAGCTGGAGGAGGTCTATCAGGCCGGGAAATCCGGGATGATCGACGGCTACACCCAGGCTTTGCAGGACAATCTGGGTCTGTCCAACAGCGACGCCCAGGCGGTCCGGGACAGCTTTTCCTCCATTCTCGCGGAGAAAGAGGAGGCGTACCGGGGCGCGTTGAAGCAGGTCCATGAGGCGGTGGCGCAGACCGGTCCCGACAGCGTGTGGCTGAAGGACCACGACGCCTACATTGCCTCTCAGCTCCGGACGGCGGGCAAGGCGGGTAAGGCAGGTCAAAGCGAGGCCCGGTACTCGGTGCAGGACCTGGCCGCCGCCGGGAAAATCGCCCAGGACTATCAGGCGGAAATTTTCGGTGCGTCCTCCTGCGGGCGGGACGAGGCGAGGCTGGGCCTTAACCTGGCTATGGCGGACATGAAGGCAGAGACGATGATCTCCAAGGGACTGGTGAGCGAAAACATGGCCGCGTTGCTTCGGAACAGCCGCGCTCAGGGGCACGAAAACGCGCTGACGGCGCTGGACCAGGCGCTTGCCCAACGGGAGAGCCACCTTGCCCCTGGCGAACCCAAAGGGACATTCGCCCCTGTGGATCGCTCCGTGTTCCAGGGCATCTACGACGCCACGCTGAACGCCTTCCGGCAGAATGGCGGCGATGGGGCCGGGGCTATCCGCGCCGGGGCCTCCTACGGGCAGAGTATCACCGCCCAGGCCACTGCCCGGAATCCTCAGGCCCTGCGCTGGGGCATCAACATGGAGAGTTATTGGAAGAACTTCTACACCGCTCCCGATGCCAAGGAGGTTTCGCCGCTGGAGAAAAGTGTAAACCGGCTGATGGAGCAGATCGGCAAACCCTCCAGCCTGGGCAGTTCCGCCTATCAGAAGTACGCGGACAGCTGGCGGGACTTCCTTGCGGCTATCGGCGGGGGCGGGCTGAATATTAAAGCGTAGCATAAGAGCAAAGACTGAAACAAAATAGAAAACAGGAGTGACATCTATGTTAGAATTTCTCAATCAGCCACTGAACGGAACCTCCTCCCTGATTTTGGTGGTAGTTCTTGTGGCCGTCATTTTCATTGCAATCAAGCTGGGTCACAAAAAAGCGAGAGATATCTCCAAGCAGTTCCTGTCAGAACATTCTGATGCCGCCACGCTGTATATTTACGGAGAGGATCTCGACTCCAATAGTGCGGAGTTGGAGTGCATCCGTGGTGTTGTCTCAAAAGTTTATGATCCACGGACAGTTCCGGGTGCCAAAGCGCAAAAAGGTGTGGCCTGCCACGTACTACCTGGAACAGTAGAACTGAATGTCAGAATTACTTGGTCGAAGAGTTACTATGTTGCCAGAAAACATGGCAGTATGCAGGCGCATTTCACCTTTGAAGCTGCACCCGGCCATTCCTATGCTGCTGTTTTCAATGTGAAGGATTCTAAAGCTCAAATTATTTCGCTTGGTGTGCAATAAAACATATAGATAGCTTACCATATCCTGTCCCCATCCACAGGGTATGGTAAGCTGTCCCTGACAGCAGACATTCAAAACGGAGGAAACAATCATGGAATTGGAGTGGGAACAGGGGCGGCAACCGGCCCACACCGCCGCGGCGCTGGCGGGGGCATTCCTGGGCGCGGCGCTGGGAGCGGACTGCTTTCTGGCGGCGGATCATCTGATCGGCGGGATTCCTGCCGTACTCTGCGGAGCGGCAATCGGGTTCTGGGCGGTTAAGGGCGGGGGGCTTTTGGCCGGGAAGAATAACCAGTTTGTGACGCTGCTGGCACTGATCCCGACGCTTCTCTGGGGTGTCCTCGTCAACCATCTGAGCTTTGCCCTCAATACCGCTCCCGCTGACCCCGCTGGCGTGTGGGAGGCATTTATCAGCCCTCTGTTTATTTCGGATGGCGTCAACTATTGGTTTCAGCTGGCAAAATTGTTGGCTGTGGTATTGGGCGCCTGGACGCCCCAGTTCCGGGAGGCGAAAAAAGAGCAGGAATTTCTGGAACAGGCATCCCGGCCCTGTAAGCCTCCCCAGGAAACGCCGCCTGCGGATATGGAAATCTACCTGCCCAAGTATGCCTGGATACGCCCCTGGCTTCTGCAAAGGCGGATCACCCAGGGACTGTGGCTGGCGGTTCTGTTTCTCCTCGTCTGGCTGCCAGATCTGCTGGGCCATGAGCGGATCTGGTTCCGCACGCTCTGCGGTATGGGGGTCAGTTTTTTGGTGATCGCCTCCCTGCCTGGACCCTCCGGGCATATTCTTGCTGCCCGCAAGGTAATGTATGCCAGAAAGGATGGGCAGCTTTGGCTGATTGCCATGCAGCGCATCCACGATACAACGCTTCATGTACGCTTCCCGAAGCTGGCACAGATATGGGATCAACTGCCTCAAACTCAGCGCACCCGCTTCAAGGCATCCATTGCCTCGCTGCTTTCAAAAGAAAATAACATCGCCGTCAAGATCAACAGGCCCATGCTGGAGTACCAGAACAAATGGAGATGGGTCATATCCAATGATGTTGGGCGCAAAGCCTACATTCCAAAGGTCTATCCCCAATTCAGCCCGGTTCCTGGCGATACGGAGCAGCTCAAAGAGGCTGTGCCGGTCTGGTGGCGCAATCCTTTAATGACTCTGGTGATTACCGTGTTCTGTCTGACGGTTGGCATGAACATCGGACTGAAAGAGGAACGCCAGGCCGCGCTTCTTCCGCCGGAGCCGCCTCCCGTGGAGGATATTGTACCTGACCTGGACGATTCCGTACCCGTCACAGAGGCCATAGCTCCCGAGGTGATCGGCGACTACTACTTAAACGGCCTGATTCTCCAGACGAACGACGCGTTTCAGGCGTCCACAACCGAGCTGGAGGACCAGGAGAACGCTCTGTCCTACCAGCTTTCCCTGCAATACGGCGTGGGCGAGGAGGCCGCCCAAATTTCTCTGGAGAGGACCGAGGGAGAAAATGCCCGTTGCCTCCGCCCGGACAGCGAGGACTTCCTCTGGGGTATGGGAGACAACGGGGTCACCTACCGCTACAACCTCCGAACAGTACAGCTTCCACATAATCAAACCTCCCACACCGCCGTGGCTCTGTCCGAGCGTGGAACGCTGCTGATTGTCGAATGCGTCCACGGCAAAGATACCGACGAGGAGCTGGCGCGGGGGACGATGCTGTATATGATAGAACACCTCCAGTTTACCGGCCCGGCCATTACCGAGGAAAACTATCAGGAGCAGCTACGCCCGGCCATCAACATGGGCTTCAACTACTGCGGCCAGGCGTTCTTCAAGGCCCCCCAGGGGATGTTTGAGTACGATGTGTTTTTGGATACCTTCATGCCCTGCGGCGGGAAGGTGAACTACTACGATGACGGAATCTCCATGATGACCAAGGCCCACGGCCTCCGGGTCTCCGCCGCTATCATCCCCAGCGATGGAACCGCCATGGATGTGGTGGAGCAGGCGTATCAGGACCTGAAGGCGGCGGGGCGGCAATACGATGAACAGACGCTGTTCCAGGACGCCTACAACGCAGAGGGCAACAACGCCTGCCGCCTTACAGTCTACTACGACGGGGGACGCACCCGCGTCACGGTGCTGGTAGCCATAGAGGAGCGGGAGGGGTGCTATCTCTTCAAGGAGATGACCTGTCTGCCCGAGGAGGTGGACAGCGAATATCAGGCGGTTTTCAAGGAGATGGAGACCACCTGCGGCATCGAAGTCTCTGTGATGGAAGACCTGGGCCGGCACAGCCAATAATAGAAAGAGAGGAAACAGTATGGATTTGGAATGGGAGCGGGAGAACCCCCGTGACAATGTGATCGCAGGTACTGTGGGAGCGTTTTTAGGCTCCCTGATCGGCGTGGCCTGCATCGTCATCCTCAGCAAACTGGGATATGTGTCCGCGGTGTCCGGCTTGGTCATGGCGGTGTGTGCCATCAAGGGCTATGCCCTGCTGGGAGGGAAGCTCACCAAGCGGGGCGCGGTCATTTCCGGGCTGTTCATTCTTGTGATGACCTACGTCGCCACCAAGCTGTGCTTTGCCCTTGCGGTGATGGAGGTCGCCACAGAGGAGGTCAGCTTTTTTCTGATCTATCAGAGCATTGGGCTGTTTCTGGAGGACAGTGAGCTGAGACGAATTTTCCTGGGAGAACTGGCGCTGCAATACCTCTTTACCTTGGTCGGCGGAATCCCGCCCCTCATCTCCAGCCTCCGTAAGCCGGTCAAACGTCCGGAAGGCCCCGCTGAACCGGATGAACAGCCGCCCATCCAGGGGGAGTTCTACGCCCTGCGGAAAGACTGGATGCGTCCGCTGCGGCTGAGCGTTTTTGTACCGCTGCTGGTGATCATGGCCATATCGGTGGGCGGATTTATCGCCACCGCGTTTATCCAGGAAACCCGGTGGATGACCGCCATCGTCTTGGGCGGATTTATCAGCGGGGTGTTCCTTCTCTGCTGGTCAATCCCTACCCTCCAGCTGTGCAACGCGTTCCACATCTTATTCGTCCGGGCCGGCGGGAAACTGTGGCGGGTGGATTTGCAGAGATTTTGCAGCGTCCAGAACTGGTGGAGCCAGTCCTCCAGCAAACAGGCAGCCATCAAATGGGACGTCCTGTGTGAGATCAGCTGCCTGTTGGACGGCGAAGCCCCCAGTTATGGTACCGGTGCCTTGACGGAGCTGAAGGACCTCCAGGTGGAGAAGGAGGACAACTGGAGCTGGACGTGCTTCTATGAATCGGAAAACGGTAAGCGGAAAAAACTGCGGATCAGCAAGGGTTATCCCGACTTCTGCCCCGTCTCCGGCATGGAACGCTCCCAGGGGCCGACGCCCGCCCGCTGGATCTTCATTCCCCTCTCCTTTGCGGTCACAGCTGCGCTCATCGCCGGAATCTGGGCATTGGATATGTCTGTCTATGTCGGCCCAACGTGGAACCGGCCCCAGACCTCGGACTCCGCGCCGAAGGGGAACACACAGCCGGAGGTCAAGAGCATTCCCACCAGGGTGCCGGAGAAGATCACGGAATATGAGATGTCCGAGGTGTGGTTCCGGGTGGACAGCGGCTTCCAATACAGCCGGCGCACCTTCTTGGACGGTGATACCGGGACTCTATACCGGGCCTATGTTCAGTACGGCGTGGACGCCAGCGACGCTTGGAATACCCTGAGCCAGCATATCAGCGAATACCGTATCTCCCCTCTTTACGACCGATTTGACGCGGCCTATCTGGAGCAGGACATGCTGACACCGCTGCATGAAACGTCCC
>OFGR01001927.1_pt1 | contig 14995 bp, 11 predicted proteins | sample 1521811 | NCBI WGS metagenome assembly OFGR01 (sample SAMEA3504098, study PRJEB24116) | mouse gut metagenome | biome: mouse gut; feature: mouse-associated habitat; material: faeces | place: Denmark | collected 2011
CGACGCACTGACACTCCCCTGTGTCAGTCCGCCGAAGCTCCAGCACGATAGTGGAAGAGAAATTGCTGTTCCTCAAATAGGAAAAATTATTGTCCTCCCCGATATTGACCATGCCCCGCAGGTACTCAATCAGGTTCCGGTCCGAATCATCAGCCGCCGCCTTGTTAAAAAATCCTCTGCCATCCGTACTGGCGTACAAAACGATTTGCAGGGCGTCGATTACCGTAGACTTCCCGCTGCCGGAATGGCCGGTAAAGAAATTAATTCCCTCGCTTAACGTAAGTACTTTTCTGTCTATGTAATGCCAGTTATTCAGACAAATCCTCGAAAGCGCTTTGAATGGCTGTTTCGTCTCCAAGATGCTCCTCCTCCCCGAATGTTGCCAGCAGTTTGCGAATTTCATCCCCCATCAATACTGCATTGATACACGGGTAGATGATAATCCTTGTTTCTTCTTTTATTTCTTCCAATGCCTCCAGCGGCTCAATCATCTGGTATTTCTTAAGAAGTGCAATGGTACGCCTCATCTCCGTGACAGACGGCAGGCTTTTTAATACGCCAAACTCCCCCGCCTTGCCGTTTATTGCCCCCAAAGTCGTTACAATATGGCTGCTTGAGGACACGCTGGCCATCTGCTCGTCATAAATTAGCTTCAGTACCAGCAGGTAGATTGTCGCAAGCCTTGATAATTTTTCTGCCCACACCTGGCCGCCTTGGATATAGATAACCCCCATGTGTGCATTTTCTTTCAGTATGATTCCTGCTATGGCAAAATATTCCCGCAAAAATTCCAGATGCTTGCTGCATGTCCGATATTCCTTCACATACTGCATCCGCCCTGTGCGCCGGTCGTATCTGCGTTCCAAAAGATAGGTCTGACGCAATAGGGTCTGGATCACTTCTGTAAGCATGTCCTGTTCTTCCTGTGTAATTTGTTCAAAATATTCGATCAATTTGTTCCTCCCTGCTTGTCAAATAACCAACTTGAATCATTACTTTTATCATAATATGCACACAGCATCTTGGCAGCATAGGATTTCCCGAACCTCCTTGGCCTGCTTACACACGTCAGTTTATCATTCGTTCCAAGGGTCCTGTTCATAAATGATATTAGTCCCGATTTATCCACATATAGCCCCTTGCGTATAGCCGCAAAGCCATCATTGCCCAGATTTAGGTATTTTCCCATAGCTACACTCCCTTCGCTATTGCTAAATGCCCCTTTAGCTCATGTTTATTATAATGGTATTCTTCCAAATATACAACTTCTTTACATTTGAAAATCAGGATGATATCCTGCGAATCCGTGAAGGTGCACAGCTATCACATATAAAATACCACAAACGGGATACCGGAAAATAATTACGTTTTCCGGTATCCCGTATTGCTTAGTATCCTGAAATTAAATTGACCTTGTGCTTCTTCTGCGTATGGATACCATCACGCCTAACGCCAGAATACTGCATAAAACCAACGGCATTGTCTTGTTACCGTCTCCGGTTTTTGCGCTTCTCCTGTGTCCGGCTGCATCAATGTCACCGCCTGTTTTATCTGCACTGTTCGTATCGCTGACCTTGTTATTGTCGGTGTCTTTATTTACGCCGCTATTTTGATTTCCCTGATTGGAATCACCGTTGCTGCCGTTATCCCCTTTATTAGCGCCGTCTTTATCTCCATCATTCTTATTCACACCATCTCCGTTATCCTCATCACCGTCTTTGTCTGTATCTTCTTCCGTCTCTTTGTTGTCCGGCTGTAAATCTTCCGGCACGCTTGCCTGTGACATTTCTTCGTCGGACATGACAACTACATAGTCAGACGCATGGTTAAACCCAAGAGCTACATTTCCTTCCTGGTCAACTTTTGCAGTATTCATGAATTCCATCTTGCCGTTGTTAAAATAGAACAGGTTTCCGTAACGTCCGGCGTGTTGGCTCCCTACGTTGATTGAAAGTGATGCCTCAAATCCAAACTTGCCGCTGTGTTCCAATGTAAGCTGCTGAATCGGATTGGTTCCTGCCAATTTCTGAACAATCTGTTGTGGAATTGCATTTTTGTCTGCCGCCACTCTCAGGTTAATACTCTTAAAGTCATCCTCAATCGTACTGCCCTTGATTGTCCAGGTGTATTGGAAGCCGCCTTCAACTCCCATACCCATTTTCAATTCTATGGCAATGTCCTTGCCTTTGGCTGCTTCCAGAATCTCCCATGGTAAGATCTTGGCATTGTTCATCTCAATGGGAATTACTGGCGTATCCCCATTGCCGTCAGGGTTGTCTTCTTTTACAACCTTATTAATCTGGTCTATAACCTCTGCAATCTCCTCTTTGGAAATCTCTGTCTGTTCGGGATTCTGTGGAGCTTCTGTTTTCTTCCCATATCCATAAAAATCTACATTATCTACCACATCAAATGAATCTGCACTTACCGCTCTGGAACTCCATGTTACAGACTCATATCCCTCAAAAGATGTGGGCACAGTCACGGTGTCCCCTTTTTCCACTACTTGGCAATAGATGAATTCAAGATCTTCTTTCACATCATAACCATAAACGTCTTCTTCGTTCATATTTTCTTTTTCACATGCAGAGTCCAGAATATAGCGGACGATACAGTTTTCATAAATTGCCTTCATCTGAATACTGTCTCTATTCCCTACAATAGATTCATCTTCTCCATAAAACGAAAAATCCCATTCCGTAAACCTCAGTCCCTGATACATCGCCGGCTTTTCCCACTGATTTAAAATCTCTTTGACCTCACCTCTTGTCGTTCCCTCGTCTACCAAAAGCGCGATGTCTGACGACGGACGTTGTCCTCTTTCATCATAATAACTTCTACTGACCGTTACTACCTTTTTCCCCTGATATTTCGCAATCAAGCGAAAGTTTCCTTCCGTTTCAGGTATATCGCCGTCCCATCCGTCAAATGGATATTCTTTAGAAAGATCCTCTGGACGGTATTGTTTCGCCTGCTCAAGCACCTCTTTATACACCATACCCTCATTAATGACTATAGGGCGGTATACATTACACCATTTCCCCGCGTCATTAAAGTATGAATAACGTACCCGCAAGTAATCTTCATCATAATTTGCCAAGAAATGAATCAGATTGTACCCTGTTTCTACTTTTTCATCGTCACTAATTTGCTCATAGATGTCCCAATCTTTTATATGCAGTCCTGGATAAGTTTCGATTGATTCATAATATTTTACGGCCTCTGCTTTTATCTCTCCGAAAGTAGTGCCTATTGGAAAATTCTCATATCGAAATGAAGTATCCCACAGATTCTCTCCGTTTTTAGACACATGGCAAAATACATATGCAACTCTTGCTTGGTCATATACCCCATTAATTACCCAATTTTCTCCATTAGGAACCATTGTATCTCCTGTAATTTCCTTGCTGGAAGATCCATCAACCCATCCTGTTATGTTAAAATCAGAGAATTTCCTCTCTGGAAATGTAATTCCAAGATCCTTCACTGTTGTACGCAGGCTAACATCTTTCTTATATACCGTCTGAATCCGGCTCCATTCTCCCTGCTCGTCCCATCCAAAAAATTCGATATATACGTCACGTACCGCCTCTGTATATTCTTCTCCATTCTTGACTTTTAGATAATAAGGATATCTGCCGCCCTTCGTAAACTCGTTGTCATCTGCACAGTTTCGCGCACCATCCCAGATATTAATCTTGTCTACGAACCATTCTCCAGACCTCATATCATCCGTAATAGTAAAAGTACCTTCAAAAACATCTTCTGCAACATTATATCTTAACGCAACCTCTCTGGAACCATCTTGTGCCAGATTTTTTAAATACAAATTCGCAAATCCCAAAAGCGAACTATTATCCGTAGCCCCGACTGTGATTCTGACGCTTTGGCCAACTTGAACGAACTCTCCGTTCTTTTCCACGTTCACAGAAGTAATCTTCGGACTCTCTGTGTCGTTCTCAACCGACCTTTTCAGCATGTAAAAATAGCTTTCCGGCTCATCCATCATTAATTCTTGATGAAATCCATCTCTTACCACATATATTTCTTTCAAGAACCACATTCCATCTTTTTCGGCTTTCCCTATCAGCGCGGTTCCATTATATGTACCATCACCCTCTCGTTTCATGGAGATTACTTTTTCTCCCACGCCGCTCTCGTGAATAAAAGTGGCAAATGCTTTGCTGTCCTTGTAAGTATATTGGGTTGACAATGAGAATATCAAAATATTCTGCTGTCCTACAATCTGATTCTGATAGTTGAAATCAAATGTTTCTACAAGTGGTTTTCTGGTTAAATCCATCGGATCATCCGGCAGCGACGGATCAGTCGGTTTATACGAAATATCGGGGATCGTAATCGACATGTCATCGTCAATACCACCACCAAAACCTGGAACTTCTTCCCGCCCATCATATTGAGCCTGTATCAAAGCAGATTGCCCGTTCTCTATTACACTGTCATCGTCTTTATCAATATATATTTTCCACTTTTCCTGCACAGGTGTATTGATCTCCGGCTTTTCTATTTCATTCAGCAGATTTTTGACCTCTCCGACCGTGGTTCCTTCTTCCACCAAAACAGCTCTTTCTTCAACAATTTCTTCCATCTGTTGTCCTTGATACTCTATTCTGACTGGAACAACTACTTTGCCGCTATATTTCGGAATAAAAGAAATATCTCCCAAACGATCAATTATTACATCCCGTGAATCTTCCCGCGAACATTCCCATTCTTCAATCGGATAATCTTTCGAGATATCCGTTGGCAGATATTTCTCCGCCTCTTTCATTGCATCCTGGTATGTAACGCCCTTCTCCATAATTTCATCATAAACAAAACTACACCATTCATTCTGTTCATTGAAATACGAATACCTAATAGTTACTATATTCTGATCATAAACAGCAGTTACCTCCTGGGAAACATCCATTTTTCCATTTAGCAGATTCCCGTCAGCTTCACCGTCATTCTTTACCTTCCAGCCCTGAAACGTCAACCCCGACGGACATACCTTCGGCGGTTCCAGACTCAATGCTTTCTTCCTCATATCCTGATAGGTACTGCTTGACGGCAAATTCTCCTTTACACAGTCAGATTCCATTGACCTTCCGTCTTTTGCCAAAAAGGAACGGCGATACTCTACGCTTGTTTTATCATATCGTGCATAAATATCCATCTTCCGGTCTATAACCTGTGTATCCTCTGTAATCTCGTTCCCGTCTTTATCCATCCAGCCAATCTGCTTAAAATCCAAATACACTGGCTCTGCTTCTGGAAACTCAACCCCTGCTTCCTTCAGAGTTGTACGGCGCTTTACCTTATCCTTTGTTACTTCTTCTATTTGATTCCACTTACCATTTTCATCCAAAACATGAAACTTAACATTAAGGCCATAGAATAATCCTTTTATGTAATCGGCAGTCCCCAATTCCACATAGTAAGGATAACTGTTACCCTTGGTAAATGCAGTATCATCCGCATGATTTCCCGCGCTGTCTAAAATATTAATCCTGTCTACATACCACTCGCACGCATACTCATCTCCTGTAATATTCCAAACTCCCTTATACTCGCCTTTTGCCGTATCATATAATGGAATGGAGACCTCCCCACCGCCAAGGATAGCTCGGAATCCTACATCTGCCGATGTCACATTCTCATGATTGGCTACCTTTACCGTGATTTCAACACTCTGCCCTTTTTTGACGAATTCTCCGTCATAAGCAAGCGTTACAGTTTCTATTCTCGGCGCCTTTACTACATTACCGCCTGTGTTGTCTGGCTGTTCTGCCGTGTCGTCTGGCTGTTCTGTCATGTCGCCTGGCTGTTCAGACTTATCCGGTTGATCAGGCGCCGCATCTTCTGTCTCTATCTCACTCCGATCTCCCTCATTCCCCTCTACACTCTCGGAAACATCCTCATTAGTATCAGGCACAACACCCTCGTTATTGTCTGTTTTGTTTTCTAAATCTCCTGTCACATCCGAAACATCTTCCCCCTCCGTTTCCACCATCTCTTTGCCTGTATTCCCCACGTCCTCTGCATAAGTGGAAACCGGCCCAATCATTACGGCTGTCATTGACACCAGTAAAGCCGCAGCTACCGCCTTTCTTAGTAATCTGCCATATTTTATCATTTCTTCCTCCTCACCCATAATACATTTGCCGTATTATACTTATGATCCCTCTATACCTATCAAGCAGGCATACCTTATAATTCCACTTCACCTCTCAATCTGTCCATATTTACTCATATTCAGAATCCCCCCCCCCCGACAGTTTTTGTCAACTGATTCTGACATTTTTTTCCAGAATATTTTCCAAAGGGATGCTCCGAAAGCTTCCGTAACAGTGAAGTCTTCCGGCTTCACTATTACAAGATTCCTGCCAGACACCAACCAGATTACTTTACAAATATGAACAAATGCGATAAAATTAATAATAGAAAAATTTTCTGTGAAAGGTGGTACGGAATATGGAAGAAAAAAGACGTGACAGACGAATTAGCTTAACAGCAAGGTTAGCGATTAAGAATATGAGCGACAGTTCAGCCAAACCAGAAAATGTAGAGATTGACGTGCTGAACGTTTCCAAAACTGGCGTGGGATTTATCTGTGATACCCCGCTGTTAATCGGCGAGATGTATGAAGCTGATCTTAAAATCTGGACAGATGAGATTATCCATGCATTTTTGAAGGTGGTGAGAATTGAACAGACCGAAGATGAACGTTATATGTGCGGAACCATCTTCATCGGACTGCCGGAGATGAACGCCAAGAGAATTGAGATTTACGATATGCTGAATCGGATAGATGAGGGTGCTAATCAATAAGCGACAAAATGGGGCGTGTTCATCACACGCCCCTGCGCACGAAACGAAGGGCTGGATACCGGTATCCATTCTGCTCTACAAGCTCTGGTTCATCCTCTAATATGGCATATCTGCTGTTTTTTCTGGTGCTGTAATCGTATGCCAGAATCAACTTCTCGAATTCTTCCTTATCTTTTATCACCATCTTAGACGCATCCATAATTTCACCCTCCATATGCATCTCAATGAATTCCTCAATCTCCTCTTTGCTGTAGCGCATTTGGATTCGATTCAGCCTCAGTACCTCCTCCTTATTCAGCTCCTTTGTCTCTGCATCTGCCGCCATTTGACTGATAAAATCCTTTCGGCTCCTGCGGCGTTTGTACAGAGACTTCTCTGATAGCATTTCTACAAGGGAAAGATTCATCTTCTCTCCTGTCTTTTGGATTAGCTCATCCTCACCCCCGCCCGCTGCTATCCGGTTCAAGAGCTGAACTACCAGCCCCTTGGTGTCTGACTCGCCGCTTAGAAGGTAGTTAAGCCGCGTTACGGTTGCCCGTACATATTTTGTATGTTCCTTATCCATATTGGAAATCCGATGCTCAATATCGTCGAAGCCTCTGTCAATCAAATCCAGAAGCTCAAGTACATCATCCCTTGTATCCCCCATTGCGCGGGCGCATCTGCGGACGTTTTCAATCCACTCCTCGTTCTCGCGCATTTCCCGAATACATTTCTTAATATCCATCTTGTAAATATAAAAATTATCGGAGGTTTTCAAAATATGGTACTTCTTGCGTACAATCTCCTCCACATATCCGTCCAGGTGTTCCCGAAGAAGGTCGCCGTAAGACTCCTGCTCCAAAAGCCGCGCGAAAAACTTGTCCATGTTGTGGAGCATATCCTGCAGCGCCTTATTGAGTCGTCGCGTATTGACCAGAGCCGTTCTTAACCTGCTCAAACTGGCTCTTGGGTCATTCCGAAAAGAAAAAAGCGTAGCGTAAACATTCTGGATATAAATATCCGTCTCCTCCATCTCGTCAGAATTCAACCTCTCGAACGCATCAATAAAGACTGCCGAATAGTCCGGAATCACAATATTCGTCACTAATGAGTGATAATCCTCAATTCGTTTCAGCCAGCCGGTTTTCAGAAGCCAGCTTAGGATTCTGGACGACGGGGTCTCCATCATATCCGATTCTGTCTCGCTTTCTTCTGCCTTAAGCTCGAAACGTTTCCTTGCATTCATATCGCTTAACACCTGGATACACACTTCTTTGGTAAGAAAATAATTGCTGTACTGATATTCATCATTGATACACAAAAGCGCTTCTATATAAATCTCCCGGTTCACGCTTCGGAATAAACTCCAAAACGTGTCCGGGATTTCAACTTGTAACTGCATATAAACTTCCTTTTTATTTTTTACTCTTATCAGAGCTTTTCTTAAAGACATCCTTCCAGAAGCTAAACCCCTTTGAAGCGGCTGCTTCCTTCCATCCTACAGCCACAGGTGCAGCTTCGGGAACTACAAACTGGATTCCCTTATCCGTCTTCGTTACCTCTGGATAGACGATAGCTCCCGCTTTTTCTTCACCGATATCTTTGGGGTAGATATAGGCAACCACAGCGTCATAGGCATTCTGCGTAATTCCCTTCGGATATGGAATGGTTACCGTCATTCCTTCGGATGGGTCTAAGTCTGCCCTTACCCGTTTCCACACTGACTCACCTTTTTCCTTACGCATCAGTGAGACATCATAAACATTCACATAGGTCTGACTGATTCCCTTCTTCATTACCGCCTGAATCAGTCCCTTTTGTATCTCGCTGGGGAAATCATAATCCGGCTCATGTCTAAGTCCAGCCGGCACGTAAGAGATACCGCTCTCAATATCCAACCGGTATGCCATACCGCCTCCAAATTCAAGCTCAGGAGGTGCAACCGTAATCTTTACATCGTTTATCACAGCAGGAAGAATCGGAAGTTCTTCTGGCAACGCATAATTTCCTGACGTCTCATGGTCTCCAAGAGAATACCTGTCATTCTCATCCACCCATGCAAGGGTGATCTCCTGTTCATCTCCTGCCAAGCCGTTATGGGTTCCGGTTATCTTATCTGCCGGAAAACTTGTGGTTAATTTCTCGTTCTTGGCATCAGCCGGAAGGATGCCCTCTACACTCAGCTCCCCGTAGACATAGACATTCTCATCTCTTGTATTTCCGGCAATCTCAAGATCTCCGATATTCCATTCCAACTGTATTGGCGCAATGGTCCATTCCTTCGTCACAGACGTATTCCCCACAAGCACATAGTTACCCGCATAATCTTCCTCCAGGAAAAAGTCAACCGTTGCAGTATATGTGCCTGCGTTTGTCCCGCTATTCACCCCGCCTATGGTTACCTTCAGACCGTCTGGCATATCCGCACGGAAATCAAAGGACTGGACCGTCCCGTCATAGACAAATGAAGTCTTGCTTCTTTCCTCCCAGTTGATCTTAGAGACATCAATCTCCTTGGGAGACACCTGAATACCCACAGTACAGGTAACTTCTTTTCCATTTTCCTTATAATACAATGTAACCGAAGCCTGCCCTACATTCAGATTCCCATCTTTTATCTTGACCTTGTCATTCGCCAGAGTCTTGGTGGCTCCAGAGCTGTATGTAACCGAAGCCTCCATTCCCTTCTTGCTGAAACGCTCTCCATAGATATATTGTGTCTTTTCAGGAGGGGTGACAAGTATAAGACCTGTCAGTTCTCCGGCGTCAAGGACCTCGAAGGTCTTGCTTGCCTGATTTGACTCGTCGTCGGGAGAGGTAAATGTAACCGTATATATCCCTTTTTCAATAACTTTGGACGGCTTAATCTCCAGCTCCCAATCGCCGCCCTCTGCTCTGGTAAATATCTGACCGCGTACCCAGACGGTGGCGCCGCTCTCCTGGATACTGTCCTGAACATATTTCTTCACATACTCCGTGTGATCCTCGCCTGTGCCGTATAGCATTCTGTCAGGTACAGCAAACATGTCTGCCGTGATTCCGCTAAGTATATAGAACTCACCTGTACCGCCGAGTACTCCGTTTCCAAGGAGACTGTTTTCGTCGCCAATCTTAAGTATTCCATTGTTTATCAGATTGCCTTCAAGGGTCAAAGGGTATTTCCTGGGAATCGTCAGCGTCCCTCTGCCGGATATAGTCAGTGTCTTTCCAAAGGGAACCATGAGTCCCTCTTTATTTAATGTATAACTGCCATACACCTGTCCGTCACTTCCGTCAAATATGACGCCTGACACAAACTCTCGCTTTCCCGCGCTCACACTCCCTGCGTCAATCCAGGCCGTCCCGTCGTCGTCAGAAACCAGAGTACCGCTCTGTGCCGCTGTACCTGTGTTGCCCTTGCCGATGGAGGAGGTATTGATTACGCCGCTGTTAATCTCAATGGTTCCGCAGTTGGCGTTCTGTGTATCATTTCCCTTATTGTCCCTGAAGGTGCCTCCGATTCCTGCACTGGCAGAGCCAGCCCCGACCCATGCATCCAAGGTCCCGCCGTTCTTTGCCTCAATCGTCAAAGACGCTTCCTCTGGCACAGCGATTCCTGCGTATCCGTCAGACTGTACCACATTCGTCCCCTTCAATGTAAGACTTACCTTTGCCTTTGGCGCTATGTAGATCGGATTGTAGCCTCTGTCTGCGGCAGCATGGATTCTCACTCCATCCAATATGATTTCGTGACGTTTGCCGCTTACAACGGTTACCACATTCCCTGTCTCTTTGCCATTGGAGGTAATCACATAGCTTCCGTCCTCAGGACCGTCTTTCATCTCTCCGCCGTTCTGACGGTAGCCGTCTACGCTGATTTCAATGTCTCCCTTCGTCAAATCCAGATTCACATTGTCAGCGGCATTTACCGTCGTTCCTCCCCACAGGAAGAATAGGGAAGCAATGATTCCAATCAAATTCCGTTTCGTATGCATTTGCTTCTTATTCATATAATTACCTCTTAACCTTCTTCTTGTCAAGCTTGTATATCTGAACTACCACAAATATGATCGCAATCGATAACATTCCCAGGACTGCATATACAGCGAACCGGGCATTGTCTCCTGTAAGTATTCCGGCGGCAGATATAACGCTGCGGCTCCTCTTGTGGTCTCAGCATGTACATCATGTAGGGTAATATTCTGTTTACCGCCAAAGACCGAAATCATATTTTCCGTTTCTTCGCCGCCGCTTGTAATAATGTATTTCGGCGGGTTGGCATAAGAAGACACCCCCGAACCGCCTTGGGAATACCCATTTTCATCAATCGAAATGTCTCCCTTGCGTAAATCCAGCTCAACCACACTGTCCTCGGCATACACTGTTCGAGCATTTATGACACACAGCAGCGCCAGCAGTATAATTACTGCTCCCGCCCAACTTTTCCAATATTTTTCTTTACAATCATATATCCGATTTAATCTCCCTAATCTGTACATTCCCCGCTCCAACCTTATCAACAACTGATTTAACGAACTAAGTATAACATAACCCCATATCATTTTCCAGAATAACATCAAAACTACAGTTGAAAATTTCTCCCATTCTATCTCCCGTATTCCTTGAATTTTATGTCGAAAATTGTTATGATAGAAAAGTAGATGATTGTTCACATAAGTGTTTACAGAAATCAGGGAGCCTTTTTCTGTAGATACTCACACAAAAGGAGGGAGTAATTGTGTCAAATGAATTGAATATCGTCAACAATGAATCTTTAGAAAACATCACGGAAACAAGTCCAGGGGAGGACAAAGGGGTTAAGGATGAGAATAAGATTGTTCCTATTTTAAATAAGACGAATTCTGCCGATTCTGAGAATACGGTGCCATCGGCTGAGACGGCTGCCAGCCAGACCACAGAACAACCTACTGTTCAGACAACTAGTCAGCCTGTCGTATCTTCATCTGTAGATTCTCCTGTTCAGCCCAAAGCTTCTGATACATCCAATATCAGGAATGATGCTGCCGCCGACTATAAAGCTTCGGCATCTGACGAGGATTTTGAACACAGCGGAAAAAACAAAAAACGACGTTCATTTAGGTTTGAGCCGGATGATTTTGATTTCGACGAAGATGAACGTCCAAAGAAGCGTTTCTTCCATCTTCGTTCTGCCAATGACGAGGAATCCAGAGATAAGATGATTCTGTCCCGAATCAAGGATGAAGATCTCATGGAATATCTTGCCTTAGAACAGAGAAGGCTGGAATTCTTACAGCAGGCTAAGGAGGCTAAAGAAAAGCGTCTCCTGATCGCATTTCAGCTATTAATCTCTTTGGCTGCTATTGTCGGGATTACCTATCTGCTTCAGGATAATCCCACGATTCTTATAAGTATCCTATACATTGTGGGAATCGTCGCAGCTCTTAACGTGTGGAAGAATCCTCATGATAAGGGACGGGGAAAGAGATACTGGTAAGATACCAGAATATGCCAAGAGCAGCAGCTATGGGTGGGAAACCTCCATACCTGCTGCTCTTTTATGATTTTACATCATCATTCCCGCAAGAATTACGCTTGCAATAAGCCCTGCCAGGGTGGAGAGCAGCGCGCCTGTCAGCGTGTAACGTGTCTTTGTTACTTTTGCAGTCATGAAATATACACTCATTGTATAGAATATGGTTTCCGTACAAGACATACTAATCGACCCAATCAGTCCTATATAGGAATCCGTCCCGAATTCTTTAAACAAATCCAATAGCAGTCCGGTTGCCGCTGAGGATGAGAACATCTTGACTACTGTTAGCGGAACCAGTTCTCCCGGAAATCCCAGTGAGCCTGTAAAATTTCCGATTATTTCTGATATAAAATCCAAAAATCCTGATGCTCTCAGAATTCCAACTGCCACCATTAACCCTACCAGAGTCGGCATAATCTTAATAACAGTAAAAAAACCGCTTTTCGCACCCTTGATAAAGGTATCATATACATTTACCTCCATCAAGATACCATAGCTTATGATTCCGAAAATTACCAAAGGTACGATAAAATCAGTCATAAACAGTAATAATTTCACACGATGTCCCCATTTTCATATATAGCTTATTCTTATTGTATGTGCCAGACTCTCGTTTTATCTCTTAAACTTTGGAAAAAGTTTTTTATGTTTTATAGATTTCCTGTGCCTAATCCAAAAAGGCCAGACGTGCATACGCCTGACCTTTATATGAATTAGTATGATTTACCCCAGTACGCCATATGCTTAGCCGGTTTGCCGCACCAAATACATTTGTCTGAAATCATATCCTCATCCTCAATCAGACATCTGGTGGCCGCGCCGCCTGTCACATACTTCACTTCGCCTTCACACTCCGGATCTCCGCACCAGCAGGCTTTTACGAATCCACGGTTCTTCTTGAACTTCTCTGCCATCTCATCCATCGTAACCGCTGTATCAACGTGGCTCTGAAGGAAATCATTTGCCCTGTTATACATATCCTGCTGTATTGTCTCTAAGATATCGCGAAGCTTAACTGCAATCTCATCCATGGAAACCACAATCTTCTCACGGGTATCGCGGCGTACCACGATTACCTGGTTCTTCTCAAGATCCTTTGGCCCAATCTCAATACGGGTCGGAATACCTAACATCTCCTGCTCAGAGAACTTCCATCCCGGACTCTTCTCAGAATCATCAATCTTCACTCTGTAGCCGGCTTTCTTAAGCTCATCCAGAAGTGCATAAGCCTTGTCAAGAACGCCTTCCTTGTGCTGAGCAATCGGAATTACCCGACACTCGACAGGCGCTACGTGAGGAGGCAGCACCAGTCCATCGTCATCACCGTGAACCATAATCAAGGCTCCGATACTTCTGGTGGACCATCCCCAGGAGGTCTCATAGACACTTTGAAGCTCATTGTTCTTATCTACATATTTAATATCGAAGGCATCCGGAAAACCGCTTCCGAAGAAATGGCTGGTTGCAGACTGCAAAGCCTTTCCATCGTGCATCAAAGCCTCAATGGTGTAGGTATCCTGTGCGCCGGCAAACTTCTCATGCTCTGCCTTTCTTCCGGATACAAACGGGATCGCCAGTGTCTCTTTGTAGCAATCCTCATATACATGAAGCATCTGGATGGTACGTTCTTCTGCTTCTTCGTAGGTTGCATGGATGGTATGACCCTCCTGCCACAAGAATTCTCTGGAACGCAAGAACGGTCTGGTAGTCTTCTCCCAGCGAAGTACAGAATTCCACTGATTCCATACCTTCGGAAGATCTCTGTAGGACTTTACTGTCCTCGCCCACAAGTCACAGAACAAGGTCTCTGACGTAGGACGGATACACAGTCTCTCCTGGAGTCTCTCCATACCGCCGTGAGTTACCCATGCCACCTCCGGTGCGAAACCGTCTACATGGTCTGCCTCTTTCTCAAGCAGCGCCTCCGGAATCAACAGCGGAAGGGATACATTCTCCACTCCCGTCTCTTTAAATCTCTTATCAAGGTCTGCCTGGATTAACTCCCAGATTGCATATCCGTTGGGAAGGTAGTTCAGACATCCCTTAACGCTTGAATAGTCACACAACTGCGCCTCGCGTACCACATCCGTATACCATTGAGCGAAATTCTCATCACGTGATGTGATATTTTTTACCAGTTTTTCCTTTGCCATGTTTATCTTCTCCTTTTCTTTTCCGGCAATGCCCTTGCCCCACCATATTCTTAGCACTCCCAGTTTCATTGGCTTATACCCAGGGGTACGCTTGAGAGTACGTTCGCCTGTCGGAAGCATCCCTGGTCACGGTAATCATAACAATAAAAAAACACCGGACCCTCGACTCCCTCATCACAAATAAAAGGGACCGAAAAGCTCGGCGGTACCACCCTATTTAACTGCGACCATTTCGCAGTTCTCTCTTTATCGCCATTAACGCTGACGTCACGCTGCATTTTCACACAGAGACTCCAAGGTAGGTTCATTACATGTTAATCCAAGAATCTTCCAGCCATGGATTCTCTCTCTGTGGAACTACGTCTGCAATTACTATTCCTTTTCACAGTCCAAGCCCGCCTCTGCAACCAACATTGCCAGCGGGTTTTTTAAGTTTGAATGTAATTCTAATGGATGGAGGAGGATTTGTCAAGGGGGAAAAGAATCTTTCCGAAGTTAGTTGAAATAAAGCTTTTATCAAATGGTAAAACAT
>OFGR01001928.1_pt1 | contig 14990 bp, 14 predicted proteins | sample 1521811 | NCBI WGS metagenome assembly OFGR01 (sample SAMEA3504098, study PRJEB24116) | mouse gut metagenome | biome: mouse gut; feature: mouse-associated habitat; material: faeces | place: Denmark | collected 2011
GCGCAGCCTGCGGCCGTGAGGATGTATTTTTTACCTGCGCCTGCAGCGTGCCATCTGCCGGCGGATTACCCGTCCAGTTCAATCAGCTTGAGCGCTACAAGCAGCAGGAAATAATAGGCAGCCGCCAGAATCATCAGCACCGGCTTGCCAAAGAAAACCCCGATAACTGCCTGCAGCACCATGACAGCAATGTGCACCGGAAAAGGCGTATTATTTAACGCCGCTGCAATCCCTGCTTCCAGTACCGTTACAATCCCTGCTGTAATCAAAGGTATCTGAAACAGCATGGTGCTTAACAGTATCAGCGCCAGGCTTCCTGCAACAATGCAGATAAGCGCCAGCCGCACGGTTGCGCCATTGTGCTGCCTTTTGCGCACATCCGCTTCCTGTTCCTTTTTTCCCCCTGCCTGCCCTTCGTCTTTTTCCGCATCCAGGTCAACAAGGCCGATTTCTTCTTCTTTCCGTTTTAAACCGCTCATCTTTTCACATCCTGATGTATAAAATCATAAATCTGTATATCCGTATTTACGGATATATTATATACTTTCTGGATGGAAAGCTCAACTCCATTTTTATGAATTTGCAAAAAATTGCTAATGGCATCCCCTGCAGCGGCTGCAGTCACCGCCGCAGCCTGATTTTCCGTTTTTTTTGTCCCTGGCCATGCTGCGGATGACCAGGCACACCGTACATACCAGTATCGTCAAAACAGCTGCCGTTCCCATTGCTTCACCTTCCTTCCATTTTCCTGATACGGCCGCAGCAGCAGGTAAATAAATGCTGCCGCAATAACAGCCGCTGCAATCGTTCCGGCTGTAAACGTGCCCTCTGTAAACAGCGTGCCAAACTGGTAAATACACAGCGATACGGCATAAGCCAGCCCGGTCTGGTACCCGACTGCAGCCCAGAACCATTTCGCACTGTTTAATTCCCGCTTCATCGCGCCCATTGCAGCAAAGCACGGCGCACACAAAAGGTTGAATACCAGAAAGGAATACGCCGCTGCCCCGGTCATCGAAGCCCCGAGCACGCTCCAGATTTCATCCCCGTTTTCTGCCACTTCTGCAAATCCAAACAGCACGCCGAAGGCTGCCACAACATTTTCCTTGGCTATCAGCCCGGTCACGGCTGCCACTGTCATTTTCCAGTCTCCCCAGCCAAGCGGTGCAAAAACCGGTGCAAAAATACCGCCAATAACGGCCAGCAGGCTGCTGTCCAGCTGCCCTTCGCCAAGCATCCCAAACCTTCCGTCTGTCCATCCAAACCCCTGCAGGAACCATAAAACAATCGTAGAAAGCAGAATGATTGTACCAGCTTTGCGGATAAATGACCAGCCTCTTTCCCACATGCTGCGCAGTACATTTCCCGCTGACGGCATATGGTAAGCAGGAAGCTCCATAACAAACGGCGCGGGGTCCCCGGCAAACAGATTTGTCTTTTTCAAAAGAATGCCCGAACAGATAATCGCTGCAATTCCCACAAAATAAGCGCTCCATGACACCCAGCCGGCATTTTCAAAAAATGCGCCCGCAATCAGCCCGATAATCGGCAGCTTTGCCCCGCATGGCACGAATGTCGTTGTCATTACCGTCATCCTGCGGTCCCTTTCGTTTTCAATCGTGCGGGATGCCATAATGCCCGGCACGCCGCAGCCGCTTCCAATCAGCATTGGAATAAACGATTTGCCGGACAGTCCGAATTTGCGGAAAATGCGGTCCATAATAAATGCCACTCTTGCCATATACCCGCATGCTTCCAAAAATGCAAGGAAGAAAAACAGCACAAGCATCTGCGGCACAAAGCCAAGCACGGCCCCGACGCCGCCCACAATCCCGTCTGCGACGAGCCCCGTCAGCCAGCCTGCGCACCCGGCTGCTTCCAGAATGCCTGTAACACCCGGCACAATCCATTCGCCAAACAGCGTGTCGTTCGTCCAGCCGGTCAGCATATCCCCGACGGTCGATACCGATACATAATACACCACAAACATCACTGCTGCAAATACAGGCAGCGCCAGCCACCGGTTTGTCACAGCGAGGTCAATTTTGTCAGAAAGCGTCATTTTCTGCCCGTTTCTTTGTTTCGTGCAGCATTCCCCGATAATAGAAGAAATATATTCATACCTCTCATTGGTAATAATACTCTCCGCATCGTCTTCAAAGGCATCCTCCAGCAGCTTTCTCTGCGCTGACACATCCGGCACGCTGTTTAGCTTTGCGCTGATTTTGCTGTCGTTTTCCAGCAGCTTGATGGCAAAAAAACGCCGCTGGCATGCGGGCACGCTGCTGTCCAGCTTTGCAGCCACCGCCTGCACGGCCTGTTCTGCTTCCCTGGAAAATTTATGCACCAAAACAGAGCCGTCCTGTTTTTGCGCCAGTTCCACTGCTTTCTGTGCTGCTTTTTGAATACCGGTTCCTTTTAATGCAGAAATTTCCAGCACCTCGCATCCCAGATTCTGTCCCAGCTTATCTGTATGTATCTTTTCACCTGACTTTTCCAGGATATCCGCCATATTTACCGCCATCAGTACCGGAATGCCAAGCTCTAAAAGCTGCGTGGACAGATACAGATTCCGCTCAAGATTGGTTCCGTCCACAATGTTCAAAATCACATCCGGGCGTTCGTCTATCAGATAGTTTCTCGCGGCCACTTCTTCCGGCGTATACGGCGAAAGCGAATAAATGCCGGGCAGGTCGGTCACTGTAACATCCTTATGCCCTTTCAGCTTTCCTTCTTTTTTCTCCACGGTTACTCCCGGCCAGTTGCCGACAAACTGGTTCGAACCTGTCAGCGCATTAAACAGCGTCGTCTTGCCGCAGTTCGGGTTTCCCGCCAGTGCAATGTTAACTGCCATTTTCATTCTCCTTTTCTGATTCTCTCTTTTTGTTTTCTATAACTATCTTATATTAGTTCTGGCTAACTGCAAGATAAAAAAATAACAGGGATTCTCCCGGTTTCATGACAGGCCTCCGGCCCTGCCACCCTGATTTCAGTGACCCCTGTGACAGGCACTCTGGCTTTACCAGCCCTCATCTCAGCTGACCTCTATCATTCCGGCATCTTCCTTGCGCAGAGACAGCTCATAGCCGCGCACGGTAATTTCGACAGGGTCGCCAAGCGGCGCCACTTTCCGTACATAGACAGAAACCCCTTTTGTAATGCCCATATCCATAATGCGTCTTTTCACCGGGCCTTCCCCGGTCAGCCTGGTTACGGTAACGGTCTGTCCCGCACCGGTTTCTTTTAATGTTTTCATATTCTGCTCCTTTACACCAGTATTTTATTTGCCATGTCCCTTCCGATGGCTACCCGGGAATCCCTGACATTGACAATCATATTTCCGCCCATTTCCGAAACAACCGTTACAACCGCCCCGGTTACAAATCCGAGGTTTTCCAGAAACCGGCGTGTATCTTCTTTTCCCCCGACTTTTTTAATCGTGCCGGGTTCCCCTGTGTGAATCATTGACAGCGGCATATGCGCACTCCCCCTATTCTTTTTTATTTCTGCATTTTTTTAACACGCTCCAGCGCATAAACATGATATGTCCTTTGACTTACTATAGTTAGTGTATACTAACATCTGGCATCTGTCAAGCACTTTTTATATCGTTTAAAAAAAAGCTTTTCCTGCCCGTATTTCTGCTGCGCTGCTGCCACACAAAAAACGCATACATAATACTGCTTCTATAAAGATACATAAATATACTTTCCGCAATATTCTGTATGCGCTTCTTTTCATACAGCAATCTCCCGCAACAGGACTGCCGCATGAAGAAAAATGGAACAAGATATCGTTCCTTTATATTATTCTTCTGGCATATCCTGCATATGTTCTGCTCAGAGGTTCCTCAGTCAGTCAGAACCGCGCATGCTCTCTTTTTCAAGTCCAAGCATCCAGCTTTCGTGCATTCTGGCACCGCATCCCGGATTTTGTTTATAAAACTGCCAGCTGCATTTATTCCTGCGGCATCCCGCTTTGGACGGGCTTTGGCCGGAATGCTGCGAGTATGGCCAGTTCACCGTAATAAAGCCCTTTATCCAGGTCTTTATTCAGTTCTTTTAATTCCACGATTTCATCGAAGTGCTCCTGCAGCTCCCTGTGCCGCTGTGCCCTGCGCTCCCAGAAGCTGTTTTTCGCTTTCTCCTGAAACAGCTTGTTTCCGCTGCCATTCATAAATCCGGCCCGCCAGCTTTCCCCGCGGCTTTGTTCCTTCGTATCTCCAAAATATAACACCGTATACTTGCCGCCGCACATGCCACTCCATGGGTCACGCGCGGAAAAACCGGACTGAATGGAATCCAGTACCCATTTCTCATATTCCGGGTCATTTTTCATCGCTTCCAGCCCGGCCTGTGAAATCTGGACTGCAACCGTGTCCTGCATATTCGACGGATGCATGGGAAGCTGCGAAATACGCCCATAAATATATTCCTGATACTCCTCCATGCTCATATCCTTCGAAGAAATCCGGACTGCATCCCCGCCCTGTGCAGCCTGCTGTCCGCTGATCTGCGCCATTTTCTTGATAAATGACGGGTCCGGGTTCTGGCTGCTTTTCACATCATAAGCTTTCAAAAAGCTGCGGGCTGCCCTTGTCCTGTAACTGGCATCAAATGTCGTATTCATATGGTCTCCTTTCCTGAACAATGTTTCCATATGCTATATCGGCACAGCCCGGCGGCTTTTGCAGCAGATTGGCATGAATGGCCGGCAAAACTGCCGCATTCAGCGCGCCTGTACGCAAAAAAGCCCGGAACAGGGACTGTAAAGCTCCTGTACCAGACTGATTCTGCTTCTGTCAGGTTATATCCGGCTTTTATTCTGTTTTCTCATTCCTGTTTTCCAAAGCAGGGTTCCAAAACAGTGCTTTGGGAAGCAGCACTGCTTACAGCTTCGAATAGCCGAACCCATTTACAACCGCTTCTATTTTCGTCCCCTTTTTGCAGAACGGGCAGTCCGCTTTTGGAAATGCCTGATAGCCGATAACGTCATTTTCGCCAAACAGCGACTGTACCCGGATATTGCTGACTGTTTTTACCGTGCTGAAAATCGAACCGATGCCTTCCATGACTCCGCCATAATACTGTATGCCTTCCAGGCTCCTGCGGATGGTTTCGCCTGTCGTGGTCGTAGCCAGCAGGAGAATAATATGCTTCCCTGCAATCATATGCTTGGTATTGTCACGGAAAATCATCTGGTTATCACGGCTCTGCTCCGGTGAAATGACATACACCGTCTTATGCATGTTTGTCGAGGAAATATGCTCTTTTTCAAACTCCTTTGCCAGAAATGCACCGATTACTTCCGTGCCGTCCATGCAGACAACCGTGTCCACATAGCTCAGATGCCCGAATTTGTGCGCCAGGATTTTGGCTGCTTCCTCTGCTTCCGCAATACGCGCCCGGATGCCGGTTACATCAATGTAAAAATTAATATGGGAATTGCTTGTGGCAAAATGCCCCGGAATTGCATGCAGTGCCAGAAGATTGCTTTCTTTTGAATAAAATTTTACCGTCCTTTGCTCCATTCCATATCTCCTTTCTGAATTCAGTGCTTCAGATCCGCCGCCATTGATTACCGCTTTATCATAGCAGATTATCAAAAAAGTGTAAAGTTTTTATTCAATTCTGCCGTAATCCGTCCGTTACTGTTCACTCCGTGACCAGCAGCTTTCGTCCCTTACTGCCTGCCTGTACTTCCGAGTCCTCCCCGGTCCGGATTGCCCAGCTGCTCCGTCTCCTCGAACACAATCACCGGCTGGTGCTTCTGAATCCGGAACTGGCAGATTCTGTCATTGACCCGGATATGCGTATCACGCACTGCCAGCGCAGGCATCATCCACAAATCATGGTCGCCGCAGTACGTTTCGTCAATCACGCCCATATGGTTTGTCTGGATAATCCCGAAATTGCGAAATGCAGAGCTTCTCGGCACAATGACTGCCTCGTACCCTCTGGGCAGCTGGATGGAAACGCCAAGGCTGATCAGGCAGAATTCACCTTTTTTCATTGTAACGTCCTGCGCGCTGCGCAAATCAATCCAGTCACTTTTTCCTGCAATATAATCCAGCTTTTCGATTTCCTTCGAATGATATTTTATCTTTAAAACTGCCTGCTCCTGTTCCATAAATCCTGCCCCTTTCTTCCTGTTCTTTACCGCTTCACGCCCTTTGTGTCCCTCGTACCGATGCGCAGGCGGTTGAGTACAACCTTTGCCGGTTCATAATCCGCTTCTATCAGCGCGTCGTCCGCGTGCAGCAGATACATGCGCGCCAGCCGGTCATTTTCCGCCAGGCGGATGCCGCGCACGCCGATTGCCGATTTTTTCTTTTCCGGAATGGAATCCGTTTCAATACGCAAAAACATGCCCTTTTCCGACTGCAGGACAGCCGTCTCCCGGCTCTTTCCAGGCTGCTCCGCGGTTTTTGCGCTGGCCTGCGGCTGCATGCTGGCTCCCCAGTTTAATTCCAGCTGCCCGGATTCTCCTTCCTGCTGCAAACCGGCTGCTTCCAATGCAGATGTGGTTTTTTGTCCTGCTTCCAGCTGCCCTGCCGATTCTGGCGGCACAGCGGCGTTATCACCCAGCGGCTGCACGAAAATAACCTCGTCGCCGTCAGACAGCTTTGTTGCAGCCGTCGTGCGCTTGGACACATCGAACTCCCGGCCGGCGACCTGCTTTATCATGCCGGATGCCGTGCCAAACAGCATCCGGCGTTCCAGAATGCTGCCCAGCGGCGTCAGGCAGACACAGGTTTCCTGGCTGCTGTCAAAATTGCTGACATTTTCAATCGGCTGGCCCTTGTCACGGAATTTTCCATAGGGAAGGTCTAAGACCTTCAGCATATGAAGCTGGCCCTTATTCGTAAAAATGCAGATGCGGTCTGTATTTTTGCACAGGAACACCTGCCTGCTCTCGCTGTCAGCGGCTTCCTTATTACGCTCATAAAGCGGCACGTCCATAGTTCTGGCATAATGAAAACGGTCAATCAGCACAGCCACGTCTTTTTCCTCAATCTTTTTTTCCACATAGACTGCTTCCGCTACATTGTCGATTTCCGTGCGCCTTGGCCTGTCATATTCTTTTTTAAAAGCCCGCAGCTCTTTGATAATGACTTTTTTCATCGAATCGCGGCTGGATAAAATATCTTCATACAGCGCGATTTTTTTACATGTTTCTTCATGTTCTTTTATAAGTGCTTCGATTTCCAGGCCGATTAAGCGGTACAGGCGCATTTCTAAAATCGCAGATGCCTGGCGCTCTGTAAAATCCAGCTTTGCAGCCTGCCTGCGGGATTTTTCGCTGCGGAATTTAATCGCTCCCGTATCGCCGTTTATCAGGCAGTTTTTCGCTTCTTTTATATTTTTGCTGCCGCGCAAGATTTCGATAATCAGGTCAATCACATCACAGGCGCGTATCAGCCCTTCCTGCACTTCCTTCTTTTCCTGCTCCTTTGCCAGCAGCGTGCTGTATTTTCTCGTTGCCAGCTCATACTGGAATTCCACATGGTGGCGGATAATCGGGACAATGCCCATCGTTTCCGGCCTGCCATTTGCTACCGAAAGCATGTTGACGCCGAACGTATCTTCCAGCTTTGTTTTTTTATATAAAAGGCTGCATAAATTCTCAATATCAGCCCCGCGCCGCAGCTCCAGCACAATGCGGATGCCTTCCTTGGACGACTGGTTGGAAATATCCACAATGTCGTTCGTTTTTTTTGTTTCTGCCAGCGTGCCCACATCGTTTAAAAATTTCCCGATGCCCGCACCTATCATTGTGTACGGGATTTCCGTAATGACAAGACGGTCTTTGCCGCCTTTGCCTTTTTCAATCTCTACCCTGCCCCGGATTTTGATTTTTCCGGTTCCGGTCGCATAAATCGAAAGCAGCTCGTCGCGGTTGGTCACGATGCCGCCCGTTGGAAAATCCGGCCCTTTGATAAATTCCATAATCTGCGCCGTATTGATGTCCGGGTTTTTCAGATAGGCAATGACGCCGTCTATAACCTCGCCAAAATTATGCGGCGGGATGCTCGTCGCCATTCCTACGGCAATTCCTTCCGCCCCGTTGATTAAAAGATTCGGCACCCGGACTGGCAGGACCGCCGGTTCCTTATCGGTCTCGTCAAAATTCGGGACAAAATCCACAACATCCTTATCCAAGTCCAAAAGATAGGCTTCCTGCGTAATTTTCGCCAGGCGCGCTTCCGTATAACGCATGGCAGCTGCCCCGTCCCCTTCAATGGAACCGAAATTGCCATGCCCGTCCACAAGCGGCAGGCCTTTTTTAAATTCCTGCGACATGACAACAAGCGCTTCATAAATCGAGCTGTCTCCATGCGGGTGGTATTTGCCCATGGTATCGCCTACAATACGCGCGCATTTGCGGTACGGGCGGTCATAACGGATGCCAAGCTCATACATATCATACAGCGTCCGCCGCTGCACCGGCTTTAAGCCGTCGCGGACATCCGGCAGCGCCCTTGCAACAATGACGCTCATCGCATAGTTGATATACGATTTCTGCATGATTTCGGAATACTCTGTCTGAATCAGGCGTTCTTCTTCCTGCATCTGCGTGTTCTCCTTTCCTCGCACAGCGAATCAGGCTGCATGCATTTTTATACATCCAGCTCCGCATCCTGTGCATGTTCATAAATAAACGCCCTGCGCGGCGGCACATCATTTCCCATCAGCATTTCCGTTACCTCGGATGCCATGCGCCCGTCCTCGATTTCGACCTTTTTTAACAGGCGCGTTTCAGGGTCCAGCGTTGTTTCCCAAAGCTGCTGGGCATCCATTTCCCCAAGCCCTTTGTATCTTTGCAGCGTAAACGGGCCCTTGTGCCTCCTGCGGTACTTTTTCAGCGCTTCGTCGTCATATAAATATTCTTCCCCGCCCCTGCTCGGCATGGCCTTATATAGCGGCGGCATCGCAAGGTATACATGCCCTTCAAAAATCAGCTCCGGCATAAACCGGTAAAACAGCGTCAAAAGCAGCGTGGAAATATGCGCCCCGTCCACGTCCGCATCCGCCATAATAATAATCTTGTCATATCTTAGCCTGCTGATGTCAAAATCATTGCCATAGCCTTCCGAAAAGCCGCACCCGAACGCGTTAATCATCGTCTTGATTTCCGCATTGGCCAGCACCTTGTCTATGCTCGCCTTTTCGACATTTAAAATCTTGCCCCGGATTGGCATAATCGCCTGATACATGCGGTTTCTGGCCATTTTGGCAGAACCCCCGGCAGAATCCCCCTCGACAATGAAAATCTCGCATTTAGAAGCGTCCCTGGACTCACAGTTTGCCAGCTTTCCATTCGAATCAAAGGAAAATTTCTGTCTGGTCAAAAGATTTGTGCGTGCTTTTTCCTCGCTTTTGCGGATTTTTGCCGCCTTTTCCGCACAGCTGATTACGGACTTTAAAGCTTCCAGGTTCCGGTCAAAATACAGCTGGATTTCCTCGCCCGTAATTTTGGACACCGCCCGGGACGCGTCCTGATTGTCCAGCTTGGTCTTGGTCTGCCCTTCAAACCTCGGGTCCGGGTGCTTCATCGACACGACTGCCGTCATGCCGTTACGGACATCTGTCCCGGTAAAATTGGCATCCTTTTCCTTTAAAATGCCAAGCTCCCTGGCATACTGGTTGATAATCGTAGTAAAAGTCGTCTTAAACCCGGTAATATGCGTGCCGCCCTCGGCATTGTATATATTATTGCAAAATCCCATGATATTTTCATGAAATTCATGGATGTACTGAAACGCGGCTTCCACCGTAATACCGTCGGATTCCCCCTGGAAATAAACCACGTCGTGAACCGGCTCGCTGTTTCGGTTTAAATCCTTTACAAACCCGATAATCCCGTCAGGCTCGTGGTATTCGATATGCTCCACAGTCTCCCCGCGCCTGTCCTCATAAACAATGGTCAGCGCCGGATTTAAGTAAGCCGTCTCATGCATCCGGCTTTTGACCTCGTCTCCCTTAAACCGGGTCTTTTCAAAAATTTCAGGGTCTGGCAGGAAATTGATTTTCGTGCCTGTCTTTTTCGTCCTGCCGGTTCTGGGCAGCAGGCCGCCTTCCAGCTCTACAGCCGGATTGCCCCGTTCATAGCGGTCATGGTGAATCCAGCCTTCCCTGCTGATTTCCACATCCAGATACGTGGACAGTGCATTGACTACCGAAGAACCGACCCCGTGCAGGCCCCCGCTCGTCTTATAAACACTGCTGTCAAATTTGCCGCCCGCATGAAGCGTCGAAAATACGACACGCGCTGCCGAAACACCCTTCTGGTGCATCCCGACCGGAATCCCGCGCCCATTATCTTCCACCGTGCACGAGCCGTCTGCTTCCAGCGTCACGAAAATCGTATCACACGCGCCCGCCAGATGCTCGTCTACCGCATTGTCTACAATTTCATATATTAAATGGTTCAGTCCTTTCCTGGACACACTGCCAATATACATGCCCGGTCTTTTGCGGACCGCTTCCAGCCCTTCCAGAATGGAAATGCTTCCTTCATCATATACTTCATTTTTTGCCATTTTGGGTACCTCTTTATGCCATTGGATTGAAACATGCTATAGTATACCACAAATCTGGAAAAAGTGTAAAGAAATTTCACGAACGTTTATTCGATGAAAACCTGCACAAAAACAGTGCGGTTTACCTGCTCAGGAAGCTGTCAAAAAACCGCACTGCCTTTCTTTTAAACAAATATTTCCGGCCTTCTTCTTCCAGAAAAGCTTCACCGCTGCCGCCATACAGGCCGCGGCTGCATTGCATGTCAGCCATTTCTCCGCAGCCCTTTCGGGTAGTGGTTTTTAAGCACCCCCTGGGATGCCTTGCCCCAGCCGAGCGTGCAGCCTTTTGCTGCTGCGAGTGTCCAGCCCTGATATCCATGCCCTTCGCACGAAACCGTTTCGCCCCGGATATAGCGCTCCGGTTCTTCCAGTTCGAGCACCTGAGCGCCGTCCTGCGGGCGCAGTGCCATGGCAAGTGCATGGGACGGCTCAAAACGGTTCTTTTTCAGGCATCCCAGATGCAGCCCGGCGCGCTCTGTGCGAAGGCCGTCCATGCTTCCGGCCTGCGGAGGAACCAGATACAGCTGCCCGCCAAATGATGCCAGCTGTCCCTGTTCCATCTGTTCGAAAATCCGCTGCGCCCCCTGTGCGGAAAGCGACTCCCTGCAAAACTGCTCCAGCAGCTTTCTGCCAGGCACCTGCAAGCCTGCCTTTCTGCCTGTGCCGGATGCCTGCAAGCCTGCTTTTCTGCCTGTGCCGGATGCCTGCAAGCCTGCCTTTCTGCCTGTACCAGATACCGTCCCTGCCATATGACTGGCTTGTTTTGCTGTCCATGCAGGCCAGTCTGCAGCGCCTGCTGTCCCGGCCTGCTGTCCGCCTGCTTTTCGAAAGCGCGCCGCATAATGGCCTTCGCCACGGTTTTTATGCGGCCAGAGATGCTCCTGCCGCTCCAGGGTAAATTCCGGGAACTGCTGCACCAGCCACTGCGCCATTTCTTCATTTTCCTGAGGCGCAAATGTACAGGTGGAATAGACCAGCACGCCGCCCGGCTTTAACATCCGTACTGCCTGTGTCAGGATATCCCGCTGGCGCTTCGCACATGCCTGTACCTGATTCAGGCTCCACTCGCCCCTGGCATTTTCATCCTTGCGGAACATCCCTTCGCCAGAGCATGGCGCATCCGCCAGAATCCGGTCAAAAAACTGCGCAAAACGGCCAGCCAGCCTTTCCGGCGTTTCATTCAATACAACGGCATTCGCAATGCCCATGCGTTCGATATTGCGCGATAAAATACGGGCCCGCTGGGACACGGTCTCATTTGAAATAAGAAGCCCCATACCCTGCATGCGTCCCGCAATCTGCGTGCTTTTTCCGCCAGGCGCAGCACACAGATCCAGGATGCATTCCCCCGGCTGCGGGTCAAGCAGCACTGCCGGAAGCATGGCACTCGGCTCCTGTATGTAATAGGCACCGGCTTCATGCAGCGCCAGCTTTCCCGGCTGGGTGTCCGGCGGATAATAAAACCCTTCCTCAGCCCACGGCGTATCTTCCAGCATAATCCCATGCTTTAACAGCGCTGCCCGTAATGCCTCTTTTTCTATTTTCAGCGGATTAACGCGCAGCCCGCATACCCGCTCTTTTTCATAAACTGCCAGAAAATCCTCATAAGCATCTCCCAGCTGGCACTTTATGCGCTCCTTAAAATCTCCAGGCAGCTCCAAGCCATATTCCCCCTTCCGGTACGCCTGCTTTTGCGCACTTAATCTTCGAACACATCCTGAATCAGCCGGTCCAGCTCCTGCCATGCATCGGTTCCTTCAAATTCCCGCAGCTTGTCTGCCACCGTGCGGTAATACCAGGCATGCATGCTTTTATCCTTCTGGTGAAACCGCTGCCAGAATTTTTCATCATTTTTCAGATAGCCCTGGCGTGTTGCCCGCATATTGGACAGCTTATCGGACAGCGCAATGATTTTCTCATCCCGGGATTTTAAATCCAGGCTGTCGATAAATTCCTGCTTGCGGATTTTCCAGGTCTGCGACGCATCCTGCCCCTTGCGCTTGTTTTCGCTTTCCAGCTGTACCAGATGCGCAATGCGGCTGCCAAACGCATCCTCGATTTCTTTTGCCCCGTAAGGCGTATCTTCTATAATATCATGAAACAGGGATGCAATAATAATATCCTGGTCCCTTGTCAGCGTCATGGCAATCAGTGCCGTTTCAATCGGATGCACAATGTATGGAATCGACGAGCCCTTGCGCACCTGCCCCTTGTGCGCTTTCATGGCAAATTCCAGTGCACGCTCAAAGCTGTCCCGTTTTGACTTCTTTTCCTGCTCCTCACTGGAAAATACATCTTCCCCGCCCTTGTGCGGCTCAAACAGCTGCCCCTGTGCCAGTGCACAGGCCTGGTCGAGCACATGCCCGGCATCATCCCGCATCAGGATATACGGAATATGCTCCAGCACATTGGAAAAAAACGAGCCTTCCGGCAGCTCCAGCAGCTTTTGCAGTATTTTTGCATCCGAAATAATCAGGACATCTGCAATCAGTACCGATTCTTCATGTCCCGATGACGCATCCGCGCAGCCCGCGGACAAATCGCTTTCCAGCATTCCCGGAAAAAAAATCAGGTTTATATTTTCCTTCTCCCTCGCCCGGCTGCACAGGCCGCGGATAAAATGGGACGAATCATCCGCATATGTGCTGCTCATCACAACGCCTATCGTTATCATGACTCACCTCCAAACAGTTCCATAACGCGGCTTATAATATTTCCGTCAGCCGGCGCTTCCTCCAGTTTTTTCCACGTTCCGTCTTCCTTAAATACATTCAGGTAAAATTTCTTCCCTTCGCTTTCCAGGCCTTTTTCAATCGTATAATACCCCATCTGCTCCGTCAGGGGATTCCATGCAATATACAGCTCCCTGCAGTTCGTCTGGCGCAGGTTCTGGGCTGGTGCGGTAATCTGCAGGATGCTTAAATCATCCCGGATGCTTAACTCCATCATTTCAAAGCTGTCTTCTTTATAAGGAAACTTATCCGCCTGTCCCACATCAGCATACGGTTTTTTATAAAGCTCACAGAGCGTTTCTTCCGACAGGCTTTTTACAAATTCCAGCTTCTGCGAAAACAGCTTTTCCGGGATTATGCGAAACTCCGCATTGTGGCGTACTACCATATGAAAATCTTCCGTTTTTACGGAATATGCCTTTGGCTTTGCCATTGCTTCTGCCTTGCGGCTTAACTCCAGCATCTGGGTTTTTAACATCAGATTGTCCGCATATGGATTCAGCACAATTCCCTGGACAAGCGTCGGGCTGTCCAGCAGCATGGACACACAGTGTTTATATGGCATTTTCAGCATGCCCATATATTTCTGGCCGGCAGGAAATTTTTTTATGGACGTAAACGCCGGCATATATAAATCCCCCTGCGAATTTTTTACAACATATGGCTGGAAGCCCCCGTTTTTCTGTGCCGGCATCGCCGGAACAAACAGCTTTGTGTCCTGCAGCGCAAATACAAGCTGTACCAGCTTTTCTTTCACCTGCTCGTCCACATACGCCTGCATGGCCTCCTCCAGCTTTGCATTGTCAATGTCAGTCATCTTCATATTTGTGCTCATAGTCTGCTCTCATTTCCTTTTCGATTCATTTTCCATTTCAGTTTCACGCCATCCGAAAGGAACATGCGTTCCAATTCCTTCCCGGATTTCCTGCTTTTGGATTCCAGCACATGCAGGCTGTAATCTAACAGTATTTTATCGCATTCCCGAAAGTTTTACCAGATTTTTTTGAATAATTTCCCGCTAAAACCGGTTATTGTCATTTTCCCAAAAAAAGGTTATAATATATTTTGAAACGATTTTTAAAATATCTGAAGGGAGTTGAACAGAATGCACACATTTCAGCCTTATCCAATGGATTTAATTGAATTCAACCCGTTTGCCAAAATCGGAGACGAATGGATGCTGATTACTGCAAAAGACGGAGACAAAATCAACGCTATGACAGCCAGCTGGGGAGGTGTCGGCGTCCTGTGGGGCAAAAATACCGCTTTTATTTTTGTAAGAGACAGCCGCTATACGAAAGAACTGATTGACAAAGGCAGTTACTTTTCGCTTACCTTTTTTGAATCCAGCTATAAATCCGCCTTAAAATATTTTGGAATGGTCTCCGGACGCACGGAAGATAAGATTCGAAATGCGAAAATGAATGTCGGCTATTTTGAAGAAATCCCTTATATTGACGAAGGGAATTTTGTTATCTGCTGCCGGAAAATGTCTGCTGTGCCAATCCGGCCGGAGCATTTTCTGGATGCCGGCATTGAAAGCCAGTGGTACCCGGACGGCAACCTGCATACGATGTATGTCGGGGAAATTGTCCAGATACTGGCCCGTTAAGCTTCATCCTGCCAGAACAAAAAATCAGATACCCTGTTACGGCCGGCGGACACAGGCATTTCAG
>OFGR01001930.1_pt1 | contig 14975 bp, 10 predicted proteins | sample 1521811 | NCBI WGS metagenome assembly OFGR01 (sample SAMEA3504098, study PRJEB24116) | mouse gut metagenome | biome: mouse gut; feature: mouse-associated habitat; material: faeces | place: Denmark | collected 2011
GTTTTCTCTTGATCTTTCCTGATCCGGTAAGGGCGAACCTCTTTTTGGCACCGGAGTTAGTCTTAATCTTAGGCATTTTGGTGTTTAGTTAGTTGATTTAATTCGATTTTATATATCGTATTGTCTTATTCTACACGAATATATCTTATTTCTTCTTCGGCGACAGCATGATGATCATACGCTTGCCTTCAAGAAGCGGCATTTGCTCTACCTTACCGTAATCTTCAAGATCATTGGCAAAACGAAGGAGTAACACTTCGCCCTGCTCCTTGAACAGAATCGAGCGACCTTTGAAGAATACATAGGCTTTTACTTTCGAGCCTTCCTTCAGGAACTCCATTGCGTGCTTGAGCTTGAAGTTATAGTCGTGGTCATCGGTCTGAGGTCCGAAACGGATCTCCTTGACCACAACCTTTGTCGACTTTGCTTTCTGTTCCTTCAGACGTTTTTTCTGCTGATACAGAAATTTCTGATAGTCGAGCACCTTGCATACAGGAGGTTCGGCATTGGGAGAGATCTCCACAAGATCAAGCTCCTGCTCCTCGGCAATTTTCAAAGCCTGGGATATGCTGTATATTCCCGGCTCGACATTATCGCCTACGAGACGCACCTCTCTGGCGCGTATACGCTCGTTGATGGCATGGGCTTCCTGCTTCTGCGCGTTTCTATCATTGCCTCTGCCTCTTTGCATCGGCGGACGGGGACCTTGTGGGCGAGGGCCTTGCCCCTGTGGGCGAGGACCCTGCGGACGTGCACCTTGGGGGCGCGGACCCTGATGTGATGGGGTTTTCTCCATTCAGTGGGATTATTGATTAATCATTTCGTTGACTTCACGAGTCAAATTCTCTGCAAAGTTAGCAATTTTCATCGTACCTTTATCACCTTCGCCCTGTTTTCTGACAGAAACTTCGCCATTTTGTGCTTCTTTTTCTCCCACAACCAGCAGATATGGGATTCTTTTAAGCTCATTATCGCGGATTTTCTTGCCGATCTTCTCATTTCTGTCGTCTACAATAGCGCGTACATCGGCTGCATTCAACTGTCTGCTCACCTCATAGGCGTAGTCGTTGAATTTCTCAGAGATGGGACATACGACTACCTGATCAGGAGCAAGCCACAATGGGAATCGGCCTGCAGTGTGCTCAAGCAGAACTGCTACAAAGCGCTCCATAGACCCGAAAGGAGCACGGTGGATCATCACCGGACGATGTTTCTGATTGTCTGCTCCGGTGTATTCAAGCTGGAAACGCTCAGGAAGATTGTAGTCGACCTGTATAGTACCCAACTGCCAACGACGACCAATGGCGTCTTTAACCATAAAGTCGAGTTTCGGACCGTAGAAGGCGGCCTCTCCGAGTTCCTTACGTGCTTTCAGGCCCTTCTCCTCGCATGCCTCTATGATAGCGTTTTCGGCGAGATGCCAATTTTCGTCAGAACCGATATATTTTTCCTTGTTCTTAGGATCCCGCAGTGATATCTGGGCCTCGAAGTTTTCAAATTTAAGAGCCTTGAAGATAAAGAATATAATATCCATCACCTTGAGGAATTCTTCCTTTATCTGGTCAGGCGCACAGAATATATGGGCATCATCCTGCGTGAATCCACGCACTCGGGTAAGTCCGTGAAGTTCGCCACTCTGCTCATAGCGGTAAACTGTACCGAATTCAGCCAGGCGCAGAGGCAGTTCCCTATACGAACGGGGGAATGCCTTGAAGATCTCGCAGTGGTGAGGACAGTTCATCGGCTTCAGAAGGTATTCCTCACCTTCTTCGGGAGTATGTATCGGCTGGAAAGAATCCTTGCCATATTTTGCATAGTGGCCGGATGTCACATACAGATTTTTGTTTCCTATATGGGGTGTGATCACCTGCTGATAGCCATACTGCTTCTGTATCTTGCGGAGGAATTGTTCCAGTCTATCGCGCAATGCAGCGCCTTTAGGCAACCACAACGGGAGTCCAGCACCTACATTCTGGCTGAAAGCGAAAAGTTCCATTTCCTTGCCAAGTTTGCGGTGGTCACGCTTTTTAGCTTCCTCAAGGAGTGCCAGATATTCGTCGAGCATCTTTTTCTTGGGGAAAGTAACGCCATAGACACGTACGAGCTGATTGCGCTTTTCATCGCCACGCCAGTAAGCTCCGGCAAGCGACATGACTTTCACGGCTTTAATAACTCCGGTAGAAGGAAGGTGCGGACCACGGCAAAGATCTGTGAAATTGCCCTGTGTATATGTGGTGATGTGTCCGTCTTCAAGTTCTGAGATAAGTTCGCACTTGTATTCTTCATTGCGGTCGCCGAACATAGCAAGAGCGTCGGCTTTAGCTATATCAGCGCGTACTATTTTCTCATCCCTGCGGGCGAGTTCAAGCATTTTGGCCTCGATTTTCGGGAAATCAGCCGCAGTTATGGTATGTTCACCCGGATCGATGTCATAATAAAAACCGTTCTCGATTGCCGGACCGATACCGAACTTGACACCAGGATAAAGTTCCTGAAGCGCCTCGGCGAGAAGATGGGCGCTACTATGCCAGAATGCATGTTTACCTTCGGGATCATCCCACTTGAAAAGCCTCAATTCGGCATCTGTGTCTATGGGTCGTGCAAGATCCCACTCTTGGTCATTGACAGATGCGGCAAGCACATCCTGCGCCAGACGCGGGCTGATGCCTCGCGCTATATCCAAAGGAGTAACTCCTTGTTCAAACTGCTTGACGCTACCGTCAGGAAATGTAATATTAATCATCTTTATTTCAATTGTTTATCTCTAAATTGCCGCATACAAGCGCGACAATCAAACAAAATGCGGATGCGAAGATACGCTTTTTTTCTCTGAAAATCAAACATTTTAGAGCTTTTTACAGCCTCTCCGATCAAACATGTTCCTGACAAAAACGCTTAGTCTATTGCGCCATCCGTTTCAAGCCCATACGCCTGGCAAGACGGTGCATGTTGCGGCGAGTAAGAATACGTGTATTCAGGAAGGTAACTATTATTCCTGTTATAGAAGCTGCGATGACTGAGCCTTCGCGTACTCCCTCCACACGTCCTGTCACTGCCAATGATATGATCACAGCAAGGCTGACAAGCGTGATATCGAATCCGATCTTGAACTTACCGAATTCCTTATGATAGCGCGACGACGCATATTTCACAAAAGCTTCGGCACTCATCATGGCCACACGCGGCTTGATTTCAAGCACCACGCCGACAGACTGAACGACACAGCCCACAAGAAGTAATGCAATCGCCAACAGATAGCTCGTAGGACGCAAAACAGAGGCGAGCATCATATTGATATCTATAAACGCTGCAAAGATAAACGAAAACGGTATCTGTAGTAAGATCTCGACTGTATCGCGCCGCGTATTATTACCCCTAATAAGCCAAAACTGTCCTAAAATAAGGAGCATATTGATAAGAAACGTGCATGTGCCAAGCGAAAGCGGTGTATTTAGACTGACCACATAATTGACGCTCGAAATTGGTGTCGTACCCAATGAGCTGCACACTATAAGAACAATACCGAGAGATAGAAAATAAAGACCTAATACAAATACTGAATAACGTTTAAAAAGGCTATACATAGTTTATAATACTCTTATAGCACAAAGTTATAAATTTTTAAGCTATTTCTGATACATTACACAATAAAACATGCCATGCAACGCCCAATCAGGGGCTGCATGGCATGTCTATATCACTTATATCCGACGGAATTTATTCCGCAGCGGGCTTCATCATTTCCTGAAACTGCTCGAATGTAACAGTCTTGTTTTCGAGAGTCACAGCATTCTTTATTGTTGTGAACAGCTTGACGTCGCCGACCTGTTCAACTATACGCGAATGATACTGCTTGTCGTTGAGTATTCTGTCTGCCATACCGTTGATGGTCTCATCATCCATGTTGGTGATGCCGTACTGTGCAAGCTGACGGGCAGCCAATGCACGTGCGAATGCCTTGAGATCTTCTTCCTCGATCTTCATGTCGGTCTGCTGGGCGATGTGCTCCTTGATAAGCTGCCAGCGGAGCGAAGAAAGGATATTGTCGAAATCTGCGTCGATCTGCTCTGCTGTCGCTTCAGGATTGCGTGCGAGAAGCCACTTCTTCAGGAATTCCTTAGGAAGCTCGAACTGACCGTATTCAGCCAGCAATGTCTTCTCGGCATCATCACGGAAGCGATAGTCACTGTACTGCGACAGATCCGCAGCTATCATTTCTTTTACAGCAGCCTTGTATTCTTCTTCATTGTGAACTTTGTCACGTCCGAAAACTTCGTCGTAGAGCTCCTGGCCATACTCAGCAAGTTTCACTACGAGGATTTCAGAGATAGCGATCTCGAAATCTGAAGTTACACCGGCGGCGCGGTCACGGTCGATATTGAGCATCGAGGCAAGTTCAGGAAGGTTTCCTGAGCACAGCTTCGCTGCGTTGAAACGCACCTTATCGTTGATATTCTTACCAACAAAGAGAGCTTTCTGATCAGCATCGGCGATCTGGAACACTCCGATCATTCCGTTTGTGACCTGAATGGCGTCCTCGCTCTCTTTGATCGAACCATCTTCGTTGAGTTCCATGATCACACCCTTGACGATAGCAGTCTCATCTACAGTCTCGGATGTCTCACGCTTTCCGAAACGCTTGCGCAGACCTTCATCCTGCTGGGCAACCATTTCGTCGGATACTTCGATCTCATAGTACGGAAGTTTCACATTCTTGTCAAGAGTCAGATTGATAGCCGGAGCAAGACCGATCTCATACTCAAATGTATAGTCTTTCTGCTCAAGGTTGATCTCCTTGCGCTCCACGGGCAGAGGCTCACCGAGAACCTTCAGGTTGTTTTCACGGATATATTCGAATACCTTGTCGATGACTTCGCGGTTGAGAACGTCGCTCTTAACCTCGCGGCCAAAACGGCGGCGGAGCTGTTCGGTAGGCACATGTCCCTTGCGGAAACCGGGGATTGTATGTGTGCGACCTATCTTCTTGAGTTCTTCGGTCACGAGGGCAGCATAGTCTGATTCTTCTACGCTAACCACAATCTTTGCTGAAGTTTCGTCGATCTTCTCGAGGTTGATGTTCATAATGGTTATATAGTTACTTTAATGCAATATTTACTGTTTGCAAGGTGCAAATTTAGCGCTTTCCCCGCTATATTACAATTTATGCAGTCATGTTTTTTGTGAAATTTACATAACATCAGCCAAAAACTACACGCTATACAATAGCAAAAGGGAATCCGGCCGCCACTTCTTCCATCTGCGGATGAAAGCGAGTGTAGCAACCGGATTCTCAGTTTTCAGCTAATATATATTACCTCTGACGTTAGATCCAGCGGGTATATGCGAAATCCTGACGATGAGGAAGATCAGCATTCTTGGGGAACATACGGTAGCCGTAGCGGAATACGCCTGCATCCTTGATGGTGTCTTTCAGTTGATATGTCAGGACATTGCCTTCTTCTTTCACGACAGTGAATTCGTTGACACGCCAAAGCACTTCCTCTCCATCTTTCTGACGGTAAACCACCTGCTCTACTCCAAGATCCTTGCCGAGACCATTTGTATCCACGATTATATCTGTTGTGTATACAGATCCGGTCACTGTGTTTGAAGTATCGCCATGACGCTTGATATCGAATACCTTTACACCGTCCCACAGCTGTGCCACATGTTCTTTCCAAGCTGCGATCTCGCGGGCCTTGGAGAAGTTATCGGCGCACAGACGTGTGCTGCGTGCAGCTTCCTTATTATAGAAGCGGCTGATATAGTCGTCGATCATACGCTTCATGGTGAAGTGAGGCGCGATGTCGCCGATAGAACGCTTTATGTACTGAATCCACTCGGGTGAATAGCCCTTGGAATTCTTGGCGAAATACAGAGGTATGATCTCATTCTCAAGCATGGAATAGATTGTAGCAGCATCGAGCTTATCCTGCTGTGCCTGATCTGTGAATGTACGCTTGTCGGTAAGCGCCCATCCTGCCTTTTCGTTAAAGCGATAGCCTTCATACCACCAGCCGTCGAGCACAGAGAAGTTGAGCACGCCATTCATCTCAGCCTTTTCGCCGGATGTACCGGAAGCCTCGAGCGGACGTGTCGGTGTATTCAACCAGATATCAACTCCTGTCACAAGACGCTTGGCCACAATCATATTATAGTCCTCAAGGAAAATAATCTTGCCCTGGAACTGCGGCATGTTGGAAATTTCCTTGATACGCTTGATCAGACCCTGGCCTGCGCCATCGGCGGGATGTGCCTTTCCTGAATATATGAATTGCACGGGAAACTTCTCATTGTTGACAATTCGGTCGAGACGTTCAAGATCGGTAAAGAGAAGATGTGCTCGCTTGTATGTAGCAAAACGGCGTGCGAAACCAATGATAAGCGCATTAGGATTGATCTTGTCAAGAATTTCCATCACAGCAGACGGATTGCCCTGATTGGCAAGCCAACGAGCCTTGAATTCACGACGCACAAAATTGATGAACTTGTTCTTCAATGCCATGCGCATTTCCCAGATCTCCTCATCTTTCACCTTGAAGATGCCTTTCCATGCCTCTGGATCGCTCTGATGGTCAAACACCTGTGCACCAAGCTTCTCAGTATAGAAATTCTTCCATTCAGAAGCGGCCCATGTGGGCATGTGCACACCGTTGGTAACATAGCCTACATGGCTTTCCTGCCAGTTGTAGCCCTTCCATATACCGGCGAACATCTTCTTAGACACCTCGCCGTGCAGCCAGCTTACGCCGTTTGCTTCCTGGCATGTATTGAGCGCGAACACACTCATCGAGAATCGCTCGTTGGTGTTGGGATTCTCACGACCCATATTCATGAGATCATTCCAGGAAATACCGAGCTTGGCAGGATATTCTCCCATATATTTGCCGAAGAGACCTTCATCAAAGTAGTCGTGACCGGCAGGCACAGGAGTATGTACGGTATAAAGCGATGATGCACGCACTACCTCAAGAGCCACATTGAAATCAAGACCGTCTTCCTGAACATACTGAACCAGACGCTGCAGGTTGAGCAGGGCTGCATGGCCTTCATTTGCATGATAAAGCTGAGTCTTGATGCCGAGCTTGTTAAGCATCATAACACCACCAATACCCAGCAGATATTCCTGCTTGATACGGTTTTCCCAGTCACCGCCATAAAGCTGATGTGTGATCGAACGGTCGAATTCACTGTTCATATCGAAATCCGTATCCATCAGATACAGTTTCATACGGCCTACATTCACTTTCCATATGTGGCTGTATATGATACGGCCGGGATAAGGAACTTCAAGAATTACAGGATTGCCATTCTTATCGCATACCTGCTCGATAGGCAATTGGTTGAAGTTCTGAGGCTCATAGTTGGCGATCTGCTGACCGTCGACAGAAAGAGTCTGAGTGAAGTAGCCATAACGATAGAGGAATCCCACCGCCGTCATGTCGATGCAGCTATCAGATGCTTCCTTTATATAGTCTCCGGCAAGGACACCAAGACCACCGGAATATATTTTCAGACAATTACACAGGCCATATTCCATAGAGAAATAAGCCACAGAAGGCACATCCTTGCGCATAGGCTTGGACATGTATTCCTTGAAGTCGGCATATACTTTGCCGATACGTTTCATCAGATCAGCATCAGCGATGACTTCTGCAAGACGATCGGCACTGAGCTGCTGAAGAAGCATGACAGGGTTCTCACCTGAAGCACGCCAGAGATCGGGGTCCAGTTCGCGGAAAAGATTCTTTCCTTCACTGTTCCAGACCCACCAGAGGTTCTTGGAGAGTTCTTCCAGAGGCTTAAGAGCGGCGGGAAGTTCAGTTTTAACAGTAATGTCGCGCCACACAGGGGCGTTTGTGTTACTTACCGGAAGTTTCATACTTATTGTTTTACTTTATTGGTATTCTTGTTTTTAAGACGATCACCCTTTTGTTTTGGATTCAGTATCTCCAGAACACCGTCTGTTGCGGTTATTGATAGCGATATCGTAGGCCTCGTCGTAATATTTTATAAATTTGCTCCATGCAGCAGCCTCAGCGGTAGCTCGTGCTGCCTCGGAAATCATCTTACGCTCACTGTCGCAAGCATCCACTATATCACGTAGATCTTTAGCAATAGTTTCCTTTACATAATCGTAATTGAAATCCGAGCGTTCAACCACATCCACGCCACAATGCACCACGCCATTCTCATATTGGCCGAGCACCCACTGGCCGAAACCGGAAAGTGTGGTTGTAACAGTCGGAACACCGAAAGCTACGCTCTCAAGCGGTGTATATCCCCACGGTTCATAATAAGAAGCGAATACAGTGGCATCCAAACCCGGAAGAAGATCGTAGTACGACATATCTAACACTCCATCATCACCGTTCAGATAACAGGGTATATATATACATTGTACGCGCGAGCGTTCACTATTGCCGAATCCGATCTGATGTATTCTGCACAGAATGGCGTCTGTGTCCTCATTGTTAAGTCTGTGAGTAATCACTGGATCAGGCAGAGCCGCACCAGTCCTATCTGACATAGCAGCCTGAAGGTCTGCCCTCGGCTCGCGAACCCATGCGGGAACCATCACCAATGCCAAAATTCTTCGGCCAGGATCAAGACTACCGAGACGATCCACAGCATCAAGATATAGATCTATACCTTTATTGCGGTACTCATTGCGTCCGGATGTGGCAATTATAAAAGTATCGTCAGGCAATTCCGTACCGGTCAGGGCGGAGGCCATATCTATGATCCTACGTCTTGCCCTGCTGCGTGCCGCATTGAACTTATTACCTTTCGGCACGAAATTCTCCTCAAATCCATTAGGCGTAACAACGTCGGGCTTACGGCCGAGCAATTGTTCGCACTCCAATGCTGTGACACGGCTTACTGTAGTAAAGCAATCGGCATAATTCGCCGCTGCCTTTTCCAAAGAGTGCTTGGCTTCCATATTCAGCTCACGCGCCATCTGGTCGCCGTTATAACCCGGGAGGTAGTCGTACAGCGGTTTCCCATTTCCGCAGATGCTACGTCCTATACTTGTAGCATGAGTAGTGAAGACTGTAGCTACTTCCGGCATTTTCCATCTAAGGTAGAGAAGTCCCATACCGGTTGTCCACTCATCGAAATGAGCTATATAATTCTTACCGGAGACGCCATTGAACCGACAGATACTCTCAATCACTATTCCGGCAGCATGAGCGAAGGCGCAACCTTCGTCATAGTCGCCGTAGGCATGCAGCGAGTCTACTCCGAAATGATTCCACATCTGTCCGTAGAATTCATTCTTCACCCCATACATGCCGTCGAACTTTACAAGCACTGCCATTGGGCGTCCCGGGACATCCCAACGCCCTACCCTGACGCTTACACCGTCGGGCAAGACAGCCTTTGCCTTCCACTGCTTCAGCAATGAAGGCACTTCCTTAAAATATGGCGAGGGATTATCTTCGGACCACACATCCGGTCCTATGAATATCACACGGTCTTTAGCCGCATTCTGTAATGTTTTAGCTTTTGTTGACAGAACAGTATAGATGCCTCCGATTTTATTGCATACTTCCCAGCTCGTTTCAAACAGCAAGTCAAAGTTTTCTTTATGTACTTCCATCGTAATTTTACCTGCTCAAGTCGTTTTTATTTGCGTTTTCAAAAATAATTGCGTTTCATAGGGCGCACTGCGCCGGATAACAAAATGACTCAAAGCCTGAGCCTCAGACAATATTTGAAAGCGCAAAGGTAGTGTTTTTTTTTTAATTATAAAATACCCGCGCGATATAGCGGCTTTTTAACGGCATTTTTTACATATATTCAAAAAACAGCGTGCCCTTATACTGCAAATTCCGCCGTTTTGTTTAATTTTGCAACATGAAACGAATCCGTAATTTCTGCATCATCGCACATATCGACCACGGCAAGAGTACCCTGGCCGACCGACTGCTTGAATATACCGACACCGTCTCAGGAAAAGACCTGCAGGCGCAGGTGCTCGACGACATGGATCTTGAGCGCGAACGCGGCATCACCATCAAAAGCCACGCCATACAGATGGAGCACGTGATGGACGGCGAACGCTATACACTGAACCTGATAGACACTCCCGGACACGTGGATTTCTCATACGAAGTGTCAAGATCCATAGCAGCCTGCGAAGGCGCACTGCTTATAGTGGATGCCTCGCAAGGAATCCAGGCACAGACCATATCAAATCTATACATGGCCATTGAGAATGATCTTGAAATCATCCCGGTCATCAACAAGATAGACCTCGACAGCGCCAAGCCAGATGAGGTAGAAGACCAGATAATAGATCTGCTCGGATGCAAAAGAGAAGAAATAATCCGGGCCTCCGGAAAAACAGGAGAAGGCATCCCCGATATTCTTGAAGCCATCGTCAAGCGCATACCAGCCCCTTCCGGCGATCCGGACGCGCCGCTGCAAGCCTTGATTTTCGACTCTGTCTTCAACTCGTTCCGCGGAATCATCGCATATTTCAAGATCGTCAACGGCACTATACGTAAAAACGATTTTGTAAAGTTTGTATCCACCGGTAAGGAATACCACGCCGACGAGATTGGAGTACTCAAACTGAACATGTCGCCACGCGAGGAACTATCGGCAGGCAATGTAGGATATATCATATCCGGAATCAAGACATCAAAAGAAGTGCGTGTAGGCGACACAATCACCCATGTGGCCCAGCCTTGCGAGAAAGCCATCGCCGGATTCGAAGAAGTAAAGCCAATGGTATTCGCCGGCGTATATCCTATAGAGACAGAAGATTTCGAGAACCTCCGCGCATCGCTTGAGAAACTTCAGCTTAACGACGCATCACTGACATTCGCACCTGAATCTTCGGCTGCGCTCGGCTTCGGATTCCGCTGCGGATTCCTCGGGCTGCTTCACATGGAGATCATACAGGAACGCCTCGGACGCGAATTCGACATGGACGTCATCACCACAGTACCGAACGTAAGCTACAGGGTTTATGACAAAAAGGGCGGAATGACGGAGGTACACAATCCATCCGGCCTACCCGACATCACACTCATCGATCATATCGAGGAACCGTATATACGCGCATCAATCATTACTGCAGCCGATTTCATCGGTCCAATAATGACACTATGCCTCGGAAAACGCGGAGAACTGATAAAGCAGGAATATATCTCTGGAAACCGCATAGAACTGACATTCGACATGCCATTGGGCGAAATCGTGATCGATTTCTACGACAAACTCAAAAGTATCTCGAAGGGATATGCATCCTTTGACTATCACCTGCACGACTTCCGTGAATCAAAGCTTGTAAAGCTCGACATACTGCTCAATGGAGAAAGCGTGGATGCGCTGTCGACTCTCACGCATGCCGACAATGCCGTCTCTTTCGGCCGGAGGATGTGCGAGAAGCTCAAGGAACTGATCCCTCGTCAGCAATTCGACATCGCCATCCAGGCCGCCATAGGCGCTAAGATTATTGCCCGCGAGACAATCAAGGCTGTGCGTAAGGATGTTACCGCAAAATGCTACGGCGGCGACATCTCGCGTAAGCGCAAACTCCTCGAAAAGCAAAAGAAAGGAAAGAAGCGTATGAAGCAGATCGGCTCGGTAGAAGTGCCGCAAAAAGCATTCCTTGCCGTTCTGAAGCTTGACTAAAAAACAATCTGACTGAGACAAGATGACAGAGAGTCAGCAGACCGAACCGCGTATGGCCTTTGAACAATATCTGCGTTCAAATGGCATGAGGTGTACACAGGAAAGGCTCGTCGTGGCCGAAACCGCAGCCACATACGGAGCAATGTTCACAGCCGAGGACATCCACCGTTCGATTGAAGCCAAAGGTTATAGAATAAGTATAGCCACCGTATACAATACTCTGCGCATGCTGACTGAAGCATCATTGGTAATACAGCACGCATTCGATCCATCCTGCACCCGTTTCGAATACCTGAGGCCATCAGGATCACAGACCAGGCTGCACCTGATATGCACCGTATGCGGACGCATCCGTGAAGCCAAAGATCAGGAGTTAATGTCGTCGATACGCGCCAAGCGCTACTCAACGTTCACAACAAGTCACTGCGCGGTATATATATATGGTGTATGCGGAAGATGCAGGCGCAAGACCCGTAAGCCAAAAGCTTATACAGGCAAACAGAATACAAAAACAGACAAACAGATATAAATTCTTTCAAACAGACCATCAACATGAAGGCTGACGTATTATTAGGGCTCCAGTGGGGCGACGAAGGTAAAGGTAAGGTAGTGGACGTGCTGACTCCGCGCTACGACGTAGTAGCGCGTTTCCAAGGCGGACCAAATGCCGGTCACACTCTCGAATTCGACGGCAAGAAGTATGTGCTTCGATCCATACCTTCGGGCGTTTTCCAGCATGGACAGATCAATATCATAGGAAATGGCGTGGTTCTTGACCCGGTACTTTTCCGACAGGAAGCAGAAGAACTCCAGAAAAGCGGTATTGACTTGCGCAACGTCCTGAAGATAAGCAAGAAGGCCCACCTGATAATGCCTACACACCGATTGCTCGATGCTGCTGGCGAACGCGCCAAAGGAGACTCCAAGATAGGTACTACCGGCAAAGGCATCGGTCCTACATACACAGACAAGATTAGCCGCAACGGCCTGAGAATAGGCGATATCTTCAATGACTTCGACATAAAGTATGCCAAGGCTCGCAAGCTCCATCTCGATCAGCTCGAACGCATGGGTGAGCCAGCTACCGACATAAGCGAACTGGAACAGAACTGGCTCGACTCTATAAATTACCTGCGCTCATTCGACATAATCGACAGTGAATACTATGTCAACAATTGTCTTGACGAAGGCAAATCAGTGCTCTGCGAAGGCGCTCAGGGAACAATGCTCGACGTCGACTTCGGTTCATATCCTTTTGTCACATCAAGCAATACCATCACAGCCGGTGCATGCTCAGGACTCGGACTCGCTCCCAACCGTATCGGAGAAGTCTTCGGCATCTTCAAGGCATACTGCACACGTGTAGGTAGCGGACCTTTCCCCACAGAACTTTTCGACGAGACTGGCAAGACCATCCGTGCAATCGGACATGAGTTCGGTGCAGTCACAGGACGTGAGCGTCGCTGCGGATGGATCGACCTTGTAGCTCTGCGATATGCTATAATGATAGATGGCGTCACCAAACTGATCATGATGAAAAGCGACGTGCTCGACACGTTCGACACCATCAAAGCCTGCGTGGCATACAAGATCAATGGCGTAGAGACCGACCGTATGCCTTTCAATCTCGAGGATCAGGCTGTAGAGCCTGTATATGTCGAATTGCCCGGCTGGAAGACCGACATGACAGCCCTACGCAGCGAGTCTGAGTTCCCCGCAGAGTTCTCGGCATACATCGATTTCCTTGAGCAGCGCCTCGGAGTGCCCGTAGCCATAGTCTCTATCGGTCCAGACCGCGAGCAGACGATTATCCGTAATCTATAATACCAATCATTCTACAATCATGGCTAAAGTAAAACCATTCAAAGGCATCCGGCCACCACGTGAAATGGTCGAGAAAGTGGCATCGCGCCCCTACGATGTCCTGAATTCCGACGAAGCCCGCGATGAAGCGCATGGCAATCCGTGCTCACTCTATCATATCATCAAGCCCGAAATAGATTTCGAGCCGGACACAGACGAGCATGATGAGAAGGTGTATGGAAAGGCTGTCGAAAACTTCAATGCATTCCAAAAAAACGGATGGCTGGTGCAGGACGACCGCGAGCACTACTATATATATGCCCAGACTATGGACGGCCGTACACAATACGGAATAGTGATAGCGGCAAATGTAGAAGACTACATGACCGGACGTATAAAGAAACACGAACTCACTCGTCGCGATAAAGAGGAAGACCGCATGAAGCACGTCAGAATCAATAACGCTAACATTGAGCCTGTATTCTTCGCTTTCCCCGACAACCCGGCTTTGGAAAACATCATAAAAACCGTAACAGCCGGCGAACCGGAATACGATTTTGTAGCTCCGGATGGCTTCGGGCATCACTTCTGGATCGTGCCTGACGAACTCACCTCTGCCGTTACTGACGAGTTCAGCAAGATTCCGGACTTATACATAGCCGACGGGCATCACCGCACCGCAGCGGCAGCATTGGTAGGCAACGAAAAGGCCCAGGCTAATCCCGCACACCGTGGCGATGAGGAATACAACTACTTCCTCGCAGTGGCATTCCCTGCATCTCACCTCAAAATCATCGACTACAACCGCGTCGTACGCGACCTCAACGGCCTTACAAAAGAAGAATTCCTGAACAAGATCAGCATCAACTTCTCAGTTGAGGACATGGGCGAGGAAATATATACGCCTGCCAGACTCCACAACTTCTCACTCTATCTGGATGGCCGCTGGTATTCGCTCACTGCCCGCCAGGGAACATATGATGACTCAGATCCCATAGGATGTCTTGACGTGACGGTAAGCAGCGACCTTATCCTCCGCGACATACTCGGAATTACCGATCTCCGCTCCGACAAACGCATCGACTTCGTCGGAGGAATACGTGGGCTTGGCGAACTGAAACGACGCGTCGACTCCGGAGAGATGGCAGTAGCCCTGGCCTTGTATCCAGTAAGTATGAAGCAACTGATGGATATTGCCGATTCCGGCAATATCATGCCTCCGAAGACAACATGGTTCGAGCCAAAACTGAGATCAGGCCTTGTAATACATAAACTTGACTGATAATTCAGCAAGGCTACAACACGAATAATCCGTCCCCGGATCACACCCGCACAAAACGTCAATGTGCTATCGGTGATCCGGGGACGGATACATTTCAGCCATTCTATTCTTTTTTTCTCCCTTTTCCTAATCTCTCATATATAGTTATATTGTCGAACGTTGTCTGTTCAAGCCTCGGCATGCAGCATGAAGTCGTCTCCATCAACATACGGAATAAAGCGCTTGGGCGTCATGTATATCT
>OFGR01001942.1_pt1 | contig 14907 bp, 19 predicted proteins | sample 1521811 | NCBI WGS metagenome assembly OFGR01 (sample SAMEA3504098, study PRJEB24116) | mouse gut metagenome | biome: mouse gut; feature: mouse-associated habitat; material: faeces | place: Denmark | collected 2011
AAGAATAAAAAATAAATGACTTTATATGATCACAATAGTATTTATATGATAGCAATAGTTACAATAAACCAATTTAAATATATTAATCCCAAAATATACTTTATTGTATTAATCAACATAATGCAGTACATATTTCAATTTGCTATTTATATCAAAGAGCCACCTTCTGATATACCTGCATTGAAATATTAAACTTCCTACATCAGAACTTACCTATGATCAATATACAATACTTTTATGGCCTTTTTATTCTCTAAAATATAGATTAAAAAATATTACAAGGAGTGAACAACAAATGTTACGATCATCTTTAGGTTTCCATACAATGACATTAGATATGTCTTTAACAGAATTGGACACACATAAATTGTTATTGGATTTTATGGAGTATAGTAAAACTACAGCACTTAAAATGTATCGGTTAAAAGATGGTGAATACATCACGTACTCCCCTTCTCCAAACTATCTTCCCTCGGATTTCAAAATCTATTTTAATGGCAAGTATAAAGGTATTCACTGGCACATCTACAGTGATGATCGTTTTTCAGGCATGGTATACATTATTGAAGCAACGATAAATCCAAAATTTCTTGCTGGTATAACTGATTACCTGACAGCAGCCAACTACTATGATATGAATATTGCCATAATTAATTTTAACGACAGCTCCAAAAAAATCTCATCTCTGTTAGGAACATTTAACGATTACAGAATAAAACGGGTAGACTATTGTATCAATATCTGTCTGAATGATTTTATACCCACATGTGACTCCGGACAGATAGTGAATCTCATCAAGAGAAGTAACATACCATCCCATTACAAAGAATGGATGGAATATGACAACATCGCACACAGGATAAAAAGCAGACCCGAAAGTTTTTACCTGTGTAGCAGATCTGTTAATATAAATTGTTACAGTAAATATCTGCAATTACTAAATAGATCGCAGGAAAACGTTAAAAAGGGATTTACTCCAATCCCTCCGGAAATCATTAATGCCTCACGAAGCATCATCCGTTTTGAAGTACAATGCAAATACCATAAAACATACTCCCTCAATAAGAAAGCCGAAGAATCAGGCAATAACTGTGTCAATAAGTATAAGGATATTCTCACCCCTTTAAGATGTATTGAGATCATCAGCAGTTATTACGAAAAGGTAATTGGAAAAGGTGAATGGTATACCCTTTCGGAAGCAGTGCGGATTATACAATCCAAAAATTTCAACAGCCAACGGGAACAACGTTACATAGATGCATTAAAGTATGTCAACCAATACCGCAGTTTAGCTAAGGCAAAAGCATCTTATCAAGGTAATGAGTTGATCGCCTTTAAGCAGACCCTGAAAGAATTAGCTGATCTCAATATCAATCCCGTTACCATTCCCAGAGAATGGAATATTAAGCACATACCAAATTTCCTAAAAGCTTATTTTAATGAACTGATGGAAGATTATTCAAATTTTAATATTCTGAATGAGAATTTGTGTGCGGCACGGGGATATGTGGAATATTGCGAAAAGTTTAAGCACCGCCCTATATAATACTTTTGTTTTCATTATATTAATGTATTCCCATGCATCTTGATATTATCAGCTTCATATAGGGAATTCCTTATACCAATTACTCCTGGCTATTCATACATCAAATTTAAAAGGATATATCGTACGACAAAAATAAAAAATTAACTCAAAAAAGTTGCATGTCTATAAATCAGATATAACGGATATGCAACTTTTATTTCTTTATTCCGTCATGAAATACATAATCTGCAACACATTGCTTACAGCTATAATCATAATTGCAACAGCTTTTTTAACCGCACAAGCATTCATGCTAAAGGCGCATAACCTCTTCCATCTCCATCCGAACCCTGATGCCATCCTCCATCCCGAAGCGGTACGCTGCTGCTCCATAAGCCGCTCCACATTGATTATATGCAGTAATGACCCTGTCTACAGCTTTTCTCTGTTCAGATGTAAGATTAAAGCTCTCCATTATATCGGAAGCTATCTGTTCCTCCGCCATTGCCTCCTGATAATATTTATCCTTTTTTAAAATCCCATCCAGATCCGCTATTGTCCTGTGAGCCGCTATGATCTCCAACAATCCATTTTCTTTCACACTATCATCTCCTGTCTGTACTCTTTCATCAATAACTGTAGTTCTGATTCTTTATATCGTATTCCTTCTATAAATAATAGTATCCCAGTAACGTATGAGAATAAGAAAAAGCAGGAAACCTCTGTTCAGATTTCCCACCTTTACATCAGATACAAATTATAAAATTACTCATACAAGTTGTAATTCATCTGCCAGTTTTTCAACTTCCTCAATGGTAAGTCCAGAGCCAGCAGCAATATCATCATTAGTCAATTTTTGCATTTGTAACAGTCTTTTAGCCGTCTCGATCTTTTCATCATGCTTTGCTTCATATCTTTCACTCTCAACATAAGAACGCATAATCTCTTCTTCGTCATATAATACCATCATAATTGATACTACCTCCTTTTCTCTGCTAATCAGATACTCCCTAAGCACATTCTGGTCTTTACAGATACGGATTGCCTCCATAACTGCTTTTCTCGTCCTTCCGTATATCTTCATCTGCTCATTGCAGACTTTTGTAAATATGACATACTGATTGATAATATCTCCTTCTTTTCCATCGTATATTATCTTTACCTTTACATCAACTGCACACTCTTTTCCACCGAAAAATTCCTGTGACAGTGAGATTTCGGATGGCCTTGTCTTCCTCTCCCCAGTGAAAATCACATAAATCTCTGGCATTGGCATCTGTACTTTTTTGCTCTTATACAGGTTCTGCTTTGTCCTCTCAAAATAATCATGCCATGTCTGCACCAGATACATCAGGGCTCTCACTATGATGTTCACCGTCCATACAGAGGACTGTGCTTCCACAAGGATCATCAGCTTATCGCCCACTGTAAACCCAAGATCGTTGTAAATGTTGTCTGTTAATACATTCTTAATCGTTATATCAGTCAGATCATCCTCTGTAACATCAGTATCTTCCGGATGGAGCGCTTTATACAGTTGGAGAAGGTATTTCTTATCCTGAAACAGATCCGTGAATACACTGTCCTTGATCGTCCGTTTCATGATACCTTCCTGCTCCTTCTTTACATTGTCTAAAATTTCAATATCGTTTCTTTCCAATCTTTTCACCTGCCTTGTATCTGCTTCTTTTTTTAATAGTATCATAAATCTTATCATTTTACAACGAAGCTGTTCTTCAGAATACCTCTGTGATACATAATATTCCACGCATAAAACAAAATCTGTACAGTTTATGCCTGTTTGTTTTAATGTACTGATAATGCGGCTTTTATACTGTTAAGCAAAAAGGCGTAAGAATCAACATACATAGCCTTCATTAATTTACTGATAAAATTCCCCTTCAAAATAAGCGTCACCTCCAACATTTTCAATGCCAAAACTGTTCAGCAGTTTCCATTTCCCATCATAATACTCATCCTGCTCTCCTTCTGTACAGCTTTTATCTCCCCGCCCGATTGTTGTCTGGGTATTAAGTTCTATAAGCCTTTTTAAGAGTTCTTTTTGTTCATTATCACAAAATTGCATCATGTATTTAAAGGAATCAATATCACTGTTATTATAGATTTTACATAGTTCAACTTTTTGTTCTTTTGTCATATCCTTTCCGGCTGTCTCTCTATCCTGCCCTCTGTATCGGAAAAAGAAAAGCGGGATGTAAGTTCCCAGCTTTCCTTCCTGCATCTCCTTTAGGCTCATGCGGCGATCCTCAATATCCCCTCCTTGCGCCCATACAGGTAAACATGGTCTGAAAGACGTTCTTCAACAGAAACCACATTCCTGTTTATATCTGTCACCATTTCTGCCAATTCCTGATAAGCTACTGAAACATCTGCAGGAATGATGATGCTCTCATGCAAAGAGCTGGGAAGCACGATAAAATCACATCCCAGCTTATCCCCGATCCCCCTTAACGTATTTTCATCCAGCAGCTCTGCAGCCCCGAATATCTTCTCCCTGTTGGTCAGGACATACAGCCTGACTTTCAGTGCCTTGCTGGTAAGGGGGCACCCACCCACAGGTATCATGCCCCGGAGGATTCCTTCCATATCCTCAAATACCGGTTCCCCATCAAGGCGCATATTGGAAACAGCCATCCGGTAAAGGTCATCTTCCTTTTTCCTCCATATCTCCATATTCCCATCTGATACTGTAAATGCAGCGGTACCGCTTTCCGAAAGGCCATCCAGCGTCACATAGTAGATAACCGCAAGGTCAAGGAAATCCCTGTGGGGCACTTTCTTTAGGAACCCACAGTTCATTTCACGGTTTACCAGTTTTGCACGGATACGGGTCTTAGCCGCTTCCCAATCCCATAACGCCTTCATATCCACTCCATCAAGGTCATTGCGGTGTTCCATGAGTTTATCGTAAACATCCTCTGTCACCTCATCAAGTGTTATGCGGTTATCGCAATAATACTCATAATAATTATCCAGATAGATACAGACGCCCCCCTTTCCCTCATGTTTAGATGCTGTGATCCCTGTAAGCGTAACGCCATTATTTTTATTTGCTGAAACAGTCTGTACACTTAGTCTATCGCCAGCTTTCTCCGTTACTTCCTTTAATACTTCCTCTGCAAACTTTTCCAGTCCCATGGTCTTATCTTCCTTTCTACGCTGCTTTTGTCTTCGCAAGTGCTTCCATCACTCTCTTATAGGTTTTCTCATTCATGGACTCCGGTGATGTGATCTTATACCTCTCCTGTACTGCTTCCATTGCAACACCTGTTCTCTTAAGCTCCTCCTGCAGTAAGTCCATCTGCTCTTTGGAAATACCCTCTTTCTTAGCTTCCGATTTCTGCTGAATCCCTTCCTTCTTACCCTTTAATTGTTCTTCTTTCTTTTGTCTCCCCATATCTGCTTTTGCTTTCAACTCATAAACTATCTGATCTTTATCATTATTGATTACAAGACCTGCTATCTCACGGTCATTGTTGTATGTAATGGAGATCACAGAAAAACGGTCATTGCAATAATAACGCTTCTCCTTATTTGGACCCTCTTTCATCTGGATTGAAACTTTAACTGCCGGGATCCAGATAAAAGGCGCTGAATACAGCTCCCTCCCGATCCCCCAGTTGAAGCACGCCCTTTTAAAACTATCGGATGCCTGGGATTTCTCCTTCTCCGTATACCCCATCGTGCCTACATCCTGCTTGGCGATCCACTGCATGGTCTCCTTATCGAACACCTCCACTGTGCAATAGAGATTGCCGTCAATGCACTGATGGCTCCTTTTCCATCCGAAAGCTCCGAATGTCTCATCAAGGATGCGCTGGTCTACCCTCGCATCCTTATATAATAAGAGGCTTAACCCCTTTTCATTGATCACTGACACTCTGCATTCAATCTCGTCCGCTTAAGCAGCCTGATTAAGTTCTTCTCCATCTTCACTCTCCCTTCTGCAGGATATATCCCCCTGTGCCATTACACCTAATTCACTCCCCACATAGGATTTCAGTTCATCAAAGCTGTTGTCGTCATGTCCGAGCCATTCCTCATATAACGATTCCAGTATGCCATATTTCCAATGGAGGATCCCCCGTAACGTTCCTGAATCAAGGTTCTCCGTATCTTCCAGAAGTATCTCGTATACATTTACAAATACTTCTATTTTATAGGAAGCTTCGTATATTTCCTTCTTCGTTTTCTGAAGCATGGAATCCTTAAAAAGATACAGCTCTACATGGAGCCTTTCTGAAAATAATTCCTTTAATTCTTTTTCTTCCATGAACATTCCCCCTATGCCACTTTCACCTCAAACCTTCTGGAATGGGAAACCTTACCGTAATCAGCATAAAGCTCCGGCTTCTCCTCCTTAATACGCTTCGCATCTAATTTGGTGGAATCAATATTTTTCCATGAGACACGGAAATGCTCACTGCTTGCAAGCTCATTATCCTGCATGAAAAGCTTCACTTCCTGCTCGATCTGCTTCTGTTCCGCCTGTAATTCTGAAATGAAGCCAAGTATCTCCTCACGTCTCCTTAATTTTTCATCAAAGCCAACAAGTTTGATGGCACTTTCTTTCCTTGCCGTATGGAAATACTGCTGGAGCACTTCATCACAGACTTTGCTCCCGTCTGGCGGTGGTATGATTCCTTTCACCACATGGTTATTCCAGAAATTATCTTCTATTGAAATAAGACGCCCGATCAGTTCCTCATCCCACTCCAACTTCCTATAGACAAATTCCCTTCCTAAAATAACTGCCGCAATGTACCACACCTTTTTTCCTGTGACTGCCATATAGTGGTAACACTGCATCACATAATGGAGCGGGATGTCACCATCCGCCCATTTATCCGCATTGTAGGCACTGGCTGTCTTGCACTCCAATCCTGCATCTTCTCCAACCACAAAACGGTCAACGTCTGCGATCATAAAAGGATGCTCCTTGCTCCGGTACATAAAGTTGGATTTCCTGACCTTTAATCCTGTAGCCTCTGTAAATCTCTGGGCCACATAGTCTTCAAGGTCATGGCCAATCCTTATTGCCTCATTATCCTGTTCCCCGATTTCCTCACTAGTCTTGTCCTTAAAAACCTTCATTGCACTGCTGAATGGGTTCACCCCACAGATCGCACCTGCATCCGATCCCCCAATCCCAGACTTCCTTAAACGGAGCCATTCCCTATGATCTACTCCTGACAATGATATTTTTTCAAACATGATAATCCTCCTTTTCCTGTACAGCACTGCATAATAACAAGGATAGCAAAGACCATGCTGATCCATGCCATCCCCATTATCCTTGTTATCATTCACTTTTATCTCGACAACGAATTTTTTTATTATTCCCATAGATTTTTAATCTGTTGATTGCTGCTCCCTTACAATGCATACATCCTCACAGCTTCCATTCTGTGATATGTTCTGTTCCTTTTAACCTGCATGAGACCCAAAGGCTTATCGGAAGCTTAAAGATATATGCCGCAATTTAAGCCGCTTTCACAAGCTGGTAAGCCTTATCTATCAGCGGGTTTCCGTCAATGGTTCTCGCAAACAGGTTCTCCTTATAATTTGCTGTCATTCGCAGTGGCCTGCTGTGTGTGGCAAAGTCTGATACCGCATTGACGAACCGGTATGCATTGTTCCCCACTTTCTGCAGGTCAGGAGCCTCATAATACCGCTGCTCCATATCCCTTCGGAGTTTCAGGATGTTCTTACTCTGGGTGGGTGTAGGTTCTTCTCCCATGGGAAGGAGCAGTTCTATGTATTCCTTCACCTGTGCATCCGTCATTTTCACTCTGCGTAACTGCTCAAACTCAATGCCAAGGTTATCCATGTAATTCTCCGCCATAAAGAGCGTATCCTTTGCCTCCTGTATCTTGTCGTGGATGTTGCCTGTGTGGATCATAGAAAAACTTCTCTTTGCATTATCCAGTGCGAGATTCAACGTATTATTGTATACCACCCTTACAGGAGTTACCGCTACCTTTACAGAACCGGAACCATCATGGGTGTTAGAAAATACCAGATAAGAACTAATGCGTTCTCCCGCAATGACATACTCTTTTGGAAGCCTTGCAAGGAGCCATACCTTTTTACCCTCCTGCAGTGATCCGGCAGTCTCATATTTTACTCCCTTCCCAAGCAGTTCATCGGTAAAGCTGAAAGCATCCGTATTCTGCACTACCTTATACCTGTCAGATACCACACCCAGCACTCTCCTGTCGGAGCTTCTAACATTTGCCTTATATCCTTTTATCAGTTCACGGTTATCTGTGTACACAGGCTCCTGCACCACCTCCCAGTCAAGCCCCGCTAATTTTAATGCTTCTGCCGATGCAGGCGCTTCCATAACAATCGTGCCTAATCCATGCCATGGTTTCTCCCTTACTGAGAACATTGTTTCTATCATATGTGCCATTCTTAACATCTCCTTTTCTCTTTTTTCCGTGTGTTGGTAACAGGGTGCAAAAAGGAGCTTCCTCATGGAAAGCCCCTGTCCGCATCCTGTATTTCGTCTTTAACCTGTTTCTAATACTCGATTTTTCACCATCCTACAAAGTACGGCATGATAAAACCTATGCCTTTTCTGTTTTCATACTGAACGCCATGCTGATAAATTTGATTAAAGACATGAGTGCAGCCACTAATGTTGATGCGGCTTTTAAAACGTTCTCCAAGAATTTCAACCTGCCCATATGGTTCTCCTTTCCCTTCCTGTTTTCACAATACCATCCGGTTTGATGATACGTTTCGTACTATTGAAAGAATATATCAGTGTATACCCTGTATATACGACAGGGCCATGATGCCTCTATAGCAGATACATTTCCCATATGCCCTTCCCTTTTACTTCAAAATAGACACCATATCCTTCATGCCCTGTCTATAGGCAAGAAGCTCACATATACCCATGGTGGCGGATATGGCGGAATGGTATTCCTCCACTATATCCATCTGTTCCCCGGAAAAGGTTTCCCTCACACGGTTTGCAAGTTCTTTCTCCTTCTCAAAAGCCTCCCTGTAACCATCATCCCGCCAGTAAACTTCTCCCAGTCTTTCTACTATGTTGGGCTGGAATGCTTCTAAAATATTTTTCTCCATAAATTTTGTTTCCTCCTTTGGTGCTGTGTGTTTCCTGTTCTATCCGTTATGCGTGGTAAAAATGGATTACAAAAAGGATTGAAGGAATATATCCCTCAACCCTCTTTATTGTCAGATAGCTCTTTAATGAAAACCGACGATTGTATTTGTAAGAATGAATAATAGTGCAGAGTTCCACGCCTACGCCAATTCAGTTTTTATTGCACCCAATTTTGTTAATATCTGTTTTGTTAAAACACGGCATCCTAATTTGATAAATCAGTTTTTTCCTTCCATAAATAATACCTCCAATCCTACCTGGATTACTCTCTTACAATAAACGAAATCAGATAAATATCCAGCCCTATATTTTTCAGTCTCACTTACAGAATATATCTTTGTATTTTTATAAAATGCGAAAGGACTTTCAGTAGAAAACAGAAAATCATTTATAACCCTCTCTTCCTGTATGTACTTATCAACTTTCCCACAAATATCTTCACTTTTCCCAACATTTCATCAATCAACAGAGGTATCGCAATTCCAGCCAGAAGATAAATCCATTTATTCGCTTCTGTTCCCCCTGTCAGATAGATGTAATTAATATCATGAAAAAACAACTCTCTGTCAAACTCAGCACATAAAGGGGTCAGACAATTACACAGATAAAAAATCCCTTTTATCAGCATGAATACCGCTACGTGGTGCATCATAATGGGATAAGTACTGCGCCCGACTGTAACCAACTTTCCTGAACCTACAGGCATTGCACTTATAAGTTTAGCTATCCGTAACCAGAATGCAATTCCTGTGGCCGTTGTAAGATAGGGAATCACAAACCCATTTGCAAAACTTGTAACCCATACAACACCAAATGCTAACCCCGCATTAAAAATGGAAATTAATATCTGTACTCCTATAACAACCAGAAAGTAAATCCCATTCGACAGCGTATCATATCTCTCTATCTTTTCTTTATAAATCTTTCCCATTTGAAATCCCGGGAACATGAGCAAAAGCCTTCCCGGAAACTTGTAAATCCCCCATATATGCCCACCTATTGCCAATTGGATTGTAACCATTCCTACAATCAGGGAAGCAATAAAGATCAGCCATTCATATTTCAAATGCAGACTCCCCAAGACTTTTCGCATCACAACATTCATTACCTCAATTAAAAATAATGCCGGAACAAACCACGCTGAAAAATTGTATAAAAACTGATGCCCGTCTATAAAAGGTGAAAGGAAAAGCGTCCTGAACGACAGGCTTTCCCCAAGTGAAAAACCTGCTTTGTGAAGCACTTGTGCCAAAATTCCATAAAACAGATTCCATAAAAAATAAGCAAGTAACAATACCCTGCATTTCTTCCATATGTAGCTGCCGATATTCTTCTCTGCCTCATCTTTGTAAAAATACCCCGATACAAACAGAAAAATAAACACATGAAAAGAATAATAAGGAAACAGCCCTCCCAGATCAAACACCCCATATCCTAAATGTCCTGCCACAACAAAGATAATGCCAAACGCAGATAAAACCCGAAACTGCCTGTTTTCTACCATATCCGTCTTCATTTTTCTCCCCAATCATTTTTTTCATTGATACGCCTCAATTTGCAAAATGCCAGAATCATTGGAGCAAAAGATTCTGGCATCCATTTACCCATCAGCACTTAAAAACAAAATATGCTTTTACCGATATTAATTTGAATGAAGCATCACTATTTTCCTTACGACTGGTATATGGTCAGCCACGAATGCTCCCATCAGGCTGACTATGAAAATAAATACCGTGATTACAGGTATAGAAACGACTGCCGGATATGAAACCGTTGTGATACCCACAAGATTCAGCTTTTCGAGCACAAACATATGGAACATATACACAAAGAATGTATAGCCCGACAACTTTCCCCATATCCCTGGCCTTTTTATATGTTCAAATACCTTGCAGTACTTAAAGAAAACGAATATGGAAGCGCTCATGATAAGGACATTAAGAGAGCCCGGACTGAACCACCTTTCCACATATGTACAAGACTTGACGCACTCATACACCGTAAGGAATGGTGTCAGGAAAAGAGAGACAACTCCCAATGTATATAAGCACCACCTGGCTTCCTTCCTGATATCTGTTATGTTCAGATAATATCCCAACAGAAAATAACCAAAATTCCCAACCAGTACATCGAGGCCAAGACTGTCAATCCGTGCCTGTAATGTAGCCATCTGAAAAGTATCTGTCAATGTTGGTATCAAAAACCGGAATAAAATCCACAGGATCAGGTAATACCTGAGGACTTCCTTTTTAGCACTTATCTGCCTTGCAACCGGGATTAACAGATAAAACCCACACAGAATCTGAAGGAACCACATATGGACATGTCCAAAGATAAAACGCTCTAATGCTGCTCTCCAGACTTCCATCGTAAATTCTCCCTTAAGCGTATCCACCGCAATCCCCTGAAAAGCATAGAATGCAGACCAGACATAAAAAAGCATTACCAGCTTTAAGGCCCTTTTTCCTACCATAGGCTTCTCCTTGTGGGGCGAAACAAGAAAAAGCCCGCTGAGCATAAAGAAAACTGGCACCGCAAAACGGGTCAGGCTATTATAAACCGTCATAACTAAAAATTCCCTTCCATGTATATCCACCACACTCCAATAGCTTGCAGATACATGTAACAGGACTATAGAAAAACTGGCAAATACCCTTAACACATCATATTTTGAAATTCTATTCATATTTTCTTCACTTCCTCATGCATATTTTCCATAGCCACATATATTTCCATATACATCACTATGCTTGCACTTCTTATTATCGTAGTAATTATACGTCTTTACGAATTATAATGCAACGACAAATTTTAGTATAATTAACGCATAAATTTAACAGTGGGGACAATTATGATAGATGTATTACAACGAATAAACGAATTGAGAAATGAACGTCATTGGACAGAATATCAACTTGCTGAAAAATCAGGTTTGACACAATCCACTATATCTTCTTGGTATCGAAAAAATATGTTACCTACTATCCCTTCCCTAACAAAAATTTGTGATGCTTTCGGTATCTCCATATCACAATTCTTTTTAGAGGATCTCCATCAGGCCATTCTATTAAACGAAAGAGAGCTTTCTTTGCTTAAAGCTTCCTCGAAGCTGGATTCCCGTCAATATGATGCTTTGTTACATTTTCTTGAAACAATATGATTGTCATATAAGTAAGGGAAAAAGCTTTCATTTGTTACTTATAATTTTTTACACATATGCAATGAAATGTGGCATATATGCAACTTTCAACTGAAAATATCCCTTAAAACTACCGATTCTGCAACATATTGCTTGCACCTGACAGCAGATATACAACAGGCACCCCGTTTGGAGTGCCTGTACATACTTTGCAAAATATTCTAATTTTTTAACCTCATCCTATAAGGTCAAGTACCCCCTTAAGTTCCTCTGGTAAACTCCCACACGCTTCTGGTAATCCCGCTTCTTCCATCACAGGCTTCTCCGGGATTTTCGGTACATTTATTGTACCTATACCAGCAAGCAGCGCACCCACCAGCTTCATCCCCTGTGACTGCATCTCTTCACGTACCATTAAGAGCATCTGCTCATGGAACTGCTGACGTTCTGCTATCTCGATTTTTATGTTGAGATATTCTTCCAATGCTCTCTTGACATAAGAGGTAAGTGATGCGGAACTATCTGCTTTCTCTGATAGTTTCAGATATAATTCCTTATCTGCTTCATCTTCCATGTTGAATCGGATAAATATGGATTTCTGGTTTGCCGCCATCACTTCACCTTCTCTCTGACATCTGACCAGCAAGGAACTCATAGCCTTTTGCGTTGGCGCATAAATCACAGTCATAAGCTGTATGGCTTCTGTATTTTCCTGCATGGTCACGGGCCATCAGCGCACCGCCACCTACATAAATGATATTGATATAATCAAGACTGTAGCCACGTTCAGAAAGCTCCAGTTCCAGAGAATGTATCTTCTCACGCATCATCCCATGGATCAGCTCTGCATAGACTGTTGGAAGATTGCTCCCTTCCTTTAACATGACCTTCATGATCTCATGTTCTGGAATATCTTTTCCAGTCTGTATTTTCATATCCCGCTGTATTTCTTTGATCCATTTGACCATGGCCTTTTCAATCGTGATGGACTTGCTCTCAATCGGAAGCCCATTCCGTACATAGACAACATCCGTGGTCTTGCTCCCAATATCCACGATCAGGTAATCGTCCTTCATATTTCCGAGCCTTGAAGCAATCGCCGAATAGCACTGCGGGCATACAATCACTTTTATGATCGAAACAGAATAATCTTCTCCCTCATAAGAAAATACCAACGTATTTTTCTGATTATAGTAATCTATCAGTTTCAGCTTATCCCTCCCATAATTGGAAAACGGGAGTCCGACTGCAAGTACAATCTTCGCCTTATGTAATCCAGCGTTCCGAAGTTCCATTGCGATACCAGCCATTGTACGGAGCCTTGCTGAATCATCCGATATTTTATCCTCTGTGATTGCTGATCTTCCTTCACCTACCTTGAAATATTCCCCATCATAAAACAGGGAGTTTTCCTTTAGCGTTGGTTCTATAGCTCCAAGTCTGTGTACACCGTTATCAAATATGAAGTTTGCCGTCTTCCCAAGCTGGTAGCCATCATCAAACCCTATGATATATTGACCGTTATTTAATGGGATCATACTAATCCTCCATTCTTGCCAAAGTCTGCGAATTTGTGCCACACACAAATTTGCCCTGTGAAAAATTTATTTTTCACAGTAACCTCCTTCCTTTATGCTGATACCATTTTAAGGAGCTCCTGTTCCATCAGTACAGGTATTCCAAGCTCCCTTGCTTTCACCAGCTTGCTCCCCGGCTTATCCCCACAGATCAGGTAATCTGTCTTATGGGTAACGGAGTTTGCCACTGTAGCTCCAAGACTGATGATTTTGCTGTTGATTCCATCTCTTGTGAAATTTTCAAGTTTTCCGGTTGTTGCGAATGTACATCCTGTAAATGGGTTACTGTTTCCATTATTTTTATCTCTCATAATTTGATCCTCTCTTTCCTCAAATCCTACTCTCATAAATTTTTTCTTTCCTTGTTGCATTATCCCTCACAACTACTTTCTTATGATTCCTCAATAATTCATCCTTCCTCTTTAATGCCGCATCCATAGTGCCACACGTATATCCCCAATTCGCCCTCTCCCCATTCTCCTTAAGGGCATGGACATCTGCACCTTCCCATGTGAAATCGTCAAGATTATTATTCACGTAGGAATGTTCCTCAATAATGAAATCCGCTAACAGTGATGCCATTATGTGCATAGCATCAGCATCTTCATACAATGTTTTATAAGTACCGATAGCGGCTCTGCGTTTCTCTTTCTCTTCCATATATTCAATCCAGAGAACAAGATAAATTCCTTCATTGCCCCCATAATTAAGAAAGTTTCTTAAATCAAACTCATAAGTCCTTATGGGAACAGGGTTACTTGTTGCAAGGCTGTAATCAAGAATATCCGGTATCTTGCTTTTCTCTATCAGAATGCTGTTTATTTTCTCGAATAGTTCTTCTGTAGTCATTGGTCTTGTCATATGTTACCGCCTTTTTCAGCCGCAATCCCACGCAGGAATCCCTGTTCGAATACAGCATACTTTGTATTCTCAATGCAGATGCAGAGTGTATCTACCGCATCACCGAATTTTTCTTCTGGTACATACTCTTTCAGAATATCAACCACCGGATCAGTCTTATCAGTTCCTTCAACAGCTATCATAGAATATTCTTCTTTGATACTTTCATCCAGTCTGTTCATACAAACATATGGTTTCTCATTCCGTACAAACAACTCTGATGCATATCTGAATCCGTAGATAAATCCCTGTCGTTCACTTACCACGCCAAACTCTGATACGACTTTTTCCAACCCAATCCACTGCTTATGGGCTTCCTCATCATCTGCACTGAAAAGATTGCTCATGGCGTATGCTTTCACATTTTTTCTTGCTTGTTCAGTTTCTGGAAGGTCTACAAAATCCTTTTCTCCTGAAAGATAGTTGTAAATCTTATCAATGGCACCTGTGTTCATTTTCTCTCTCCCTTCCCCAATTCTGGCTTTCTAATATTTCTGTTACTACATACTGCTCCATTTACTTCCATCATATAAAATCCTCCTGTAAAGAAAAATAACTTCTCGGAATCTCTAGCCCCTATTTTATAAGGCTTTCAGATTCCCTTTTT
>OFGR01001946.1_pt1 | contig 14871 bp, 9 predicted proteins | sample 1521811 | NCBI WGS metagenome assembly OFGR01 (sample SAMEA3504098, study PRJEB24116) | mouse gut metagenome | biome: mouse gut; feature: mouse-associated habitat; material: faeces | place: Denmark | collected 2011
ATCGCAGGAAAAATCTACCAATCCATGTGCCAATTTTTCAATTCTTTTATCCATCAACATATTTTACCTCATATATTGCAATAATTTTTTATTAAGAAATTAAAAACACTGACATTTTTTTTTTTTTTCTTTATTTTCTGACAATTACTGTGAAAGAAGTTTTATCGCATCAATGCTTCCATTTCATCGATTAGGCTGTCGAATAATTGCAATGCTTCTTCGATTGGTTTTTTTGTGGACATGTCAACACCAGCATCTTTCAAGATTGATACAGGGTCTTTTGAGCAGCCCGCGCTCAAAAAGTTCTTTTTGTAAGCGCTTACAGCCGATTCTCCTTCGTGAAGTATTTTCTGTGAGAGTGCAATTGCAGCAGAGAATCCAGTAGCATATTGATACACATAGAAATTATAGTAAAAATGTGGTATTCGTGCCCATTCCAAATCAATTTTGGCATCATGAACAATCTCTTTTCCAAAATATAAGTCAATCAGATCATGATAAACACTACATGCAGTCTCTGCATTGATACTTTCGCCATTTTGTATCATCTGGCTCATTTTCAGTTCAAATTCTGCAAACATCGTCTGTCGATAGAGCGTTGTCCGAAATTGTTCTAAGAAATAATTGATTAAATATGCCCGTTCTTTTTTATCGGTTGTTTTCTTTAATAAATACTGCATTAACAGTGCTTCATTGCAGGTGGAAGCGACCTCTGCTACAAAGATGACATAGTCGGAGTCAATCACAGGCTGGTTTTGGTTTGATAAATAAGAGTGCAGCGCGTGTCCCATCTCATGGGCAGTTGTAAATTCACTGTCTAAATTGTCTTTGTAGTTTAGAAGTATCAGTGGATGAATGCGGCATCCGCAAGAATAAGCGCCACTTCGCTTTCCGCTGTTTTCATAGACGTCTATCCAGCGGTTTGAAAAGCCCTCTTCAAGGAGTGCAGTGTAATCATCGCCAAGAACAGAAAGCGCTTTGCAGATATTGTTCTTGGTTTCATCAAAGGATATTGTTCGTTCTGCATTGGATACCATTGGTACGTATAAATCATACATATGCAACTCTTCAACATTCAAAAGTTTTTTTCTAAGACGGATATATTTGTACATGGATTCCATATTTTCATGTACAGTTTCAATAAGATTGTAATATACGTTTGGATTGACATTGGTGTTGTCAAGCGCTGCTTCAAGGGGACTATTATACTTACGCATTTTGGCAAAGAAATTTAGCTGTTTCATCTGTGATGACAGAATTGCAGCCGAGGTGTTTTTGTGCTTTGCATAGGTTTTGTAGAGCGACTCAAAGGCATCTTTTCGGATGTTCCTGTCATAATTTTGAAGCAGTGGAATAAAGCTTGCATGTGTCACAGACAGACGGTTTCCCTCAATATCGGTAACAGAGTCGAAGGTTAAATCAGCATTGTTCAAAAGACCAAAAATATCATCAGGGGCCTGTGCCAGATCGCCTGCTGCAGCAAGAATTTTTTCTTCCGCATTGCTTAAAATATGCGCTTTTTTTCTGCGGATATCGTTTAAATATCTTTGATAGGTGCAAAGTGCGGGATGTTCTTGATAAAAACTATCGAGAATCGCGTCTGGGATTTCTAAGATTTCGGGTTCTGCAAAAGATAGTGCAGAAGTGACAGCGACGTAGATTCCTGTCGTCTGGTCTTTATATCCCTGATAGGTAGTATTTCTTGTGTCCTCGTCTGCTTTTCGCATGGAATAGTTTGCAAAACGGTCAAGCAGTAGGGCGAGTTCATCTTGCAGTTTTAGGAAACAAAGCAGCGTATCTGCACTTTTGCTTAAGGTTCCTTGATAGGATTCTATTTGCGGCAGCATAGATTTGATTTTTTCCAAATCTGCTTTCCACGCCGCATCACTTTCATATAAATCCTCTACTGCCCAGGTAAATTCCTTTGGAATATCCTTACGCTCCTCATAACTTCTTGTGTTGCTCATAATAATAGACCTCCTTAAATGTTTTATGTATGTTCGGAAATTTTCTTACTTTTGTAACTGTTTCAGGAAATACAATGTTACAGTTCTTTCTATCATTTATAGTCTACCATTTTAGGGTTCATTATGCTAGACTAAAGTTATATATTATAATTAACGGCAAAGACTTGGTTACAAAGGTGTTTGAAAAGTTTAACATAAGGGGTGTGAAATGGGTCTTAGATTTTATATAGGGGCGTCTGGTTCTGGAAAAAGTCATATGCTGTATGAGCATATTATAGAGGAATCCTTGCAGAATCCCCATACCAATTATTTGATTGTAGTGCCAGATCAGTTTACAATGCAGACACAGCTTGAGATGGTGAAGCGCCATCCCAATAAAGGCATTATGAATATTGATGTTTTAAGCTTTGGGCGGATTTCTCACAGAATCTTTGAGGAGACAGGGGGAAATGACCGGCCTGTTCTTGATGATACCGGGAAAAGCTTGGTGCTGCGGCGAGTGGCAGCGGGGATAGAAGAACAACTGGGCGTTATGAAAAGAAATATCCGAAAACCAGGTTATATCAGTGAAGTGAAATCCGCGATTTCAGAGTTTATGCAATATGGAATAGGCACAAAAGATGTGGAAAAACTCTGTCAGTATGCATCAAAAAGAGGGGCACTTGCCTACAAACTAAAGGATTTGAACCTTTTATATGACGGTTTTTTAAAATTTATCAACGAAAAGTATATTACAACTGAGGAGACGCTTGATATTTTGAGAAAAATGCTTCCAAAGTCAAAAATTGTGAAAGATAGTGTTATTGTATTTGATGGTTTCACTGGTTTTACCCCAGTTCAGAACAATGTCATACAGGAATTGATGGTGCAGGCAAAGGAAATCATTGTGACGGTTACTATGGATGTCAGAGAAGATGCATATATGCTGGATGGAGAACAAAAGCTGTTTCATCTGAGCAAAAAGACCATTCATGACCTTACAAAACGCTGCAAGGAAGCAGGAGTAAAACGGGAGCAGGATGTGAATATAGAGGATTCTACTGTGTACCGATATCAAAATAACCCTGGTCTTTCACATTTGGAACGGGAGATTTTTCGGTATCCCTATCGTGCTTATAAAGGAACGCAGGACAGCATTCATATTTTTGAGACGTCCAATGCCAGAGAGGAGTTACGCCAAGTATGTCTTGAAATACGAAGGCTTGTGCGGGAAAACGGGTACTGCTACAGAGATATTGCCGTGGTGACAGGGGATTTGCAGCGATATGGATTTCTTGCACGGGAGATGTTTGGACGATTTGGAATTCCCCACTTTCTGGATCAGACGAACAAGCTTGTTCTGAATCCATTTATAGAATTTATCAGAAGCGCTCTGCTTGTAGTGATTCAGGAATATTCTTATGAGGCAGTTTTTCATTTCCTTCGCTGCGGAATGGCAGGAGTCACACCAGATGAGACAGATCGGCTGGAAAATTACTGCCTGACTATGGGAATCCGCGGCAAGAGGGCGTGGAATAACCGTTTTACGAGGCGGATGAAAAAGCAGGATGAAGAAGCAGCGCGACTTGATGAATTAAATGCATTGAGAGAACAAATAACATCTATGCTGAAACCGCTAATGATAAAGAAGGCAACAGGCAGAACACTTGTAAAAGCATTGTATTCCTTTATTATCAATGCCTCCATTGAGGATAAGTTATCAGAGTATGAACAACAGTTTGCTAGTCAGAATGATTTGGTGAAAGCGGCAGAATATGCGCAGATATACAGGCTTGTCATGGAACTATTGGAGCAGATCTGCGCGCTTTTGGGCGATGAGGAATTAGAGCTAAAGGAGTTTGCCGAAATACTAGACGCAGGGTTTGCCGAGATAAAAGTTGGAATCATTCCTCAAAATGTGGATAAAGTGGTAATTGGTGATATTGAACGAACCAGACTTTGTGAAATCAAAGCCCTGTTTTTTATTGGTATAAATGATGGTATCATACCCAAAAGTGGAGGAACAGGCGGAATTATTTCAGACATTGACCGGGAATTTCTCCAGGAGTCAGAGTTTGAGCTTGCACCGACCCCAAGACAACAGATGTATATACAGAGACTTTATTTGTATATGATTATGACAAAGCCAACAGAAGTTCTCTATTTATCGTATGCGAAGGTTGACAATGAGGGAAAGAGCATTCGTCCGGCATATTTGATTAATATGGTTTCGAGATTGTTTCCAGATATCAAGATAGAACAGCCGCAGCTTCGGCCAATAGAGGAGCAGATGGATTCGCCAGAAGATGCGCTTACATATTTGATAGAGCTTTTAAGACGTTATGCAGCAGATGATATTGGAACAGACAAACGGATTTTTTTCACGCTCTATGATGCATACGTCAAAAATGAACAATATGCGCCGATATTGGAACAGATGAAAAAAGCAGCGTTTTCCTATTTGTCTGCGGCGGACGAGAAGCGGCTGCCCAAACAGCTCGCAAGGCTTTTATATGGACAGATTTTGAAGAATAGTGTAAGCCGTCTTGAAAAGTATGCTTCCTGTGCCTATGCGCATTTTCTTCAATACGGCTTAAGCCTGGAGGAACGCGATAAATATCATTTTGAAAATGTGGATATGGGAAATATATTTCACGCAGTTTTGGAACATTTTTCGGACAGGCTGGCTGACGAAGGCTATACATGGTTTGATTTTCCCAAAGAGATCGGGCAGCGGCTTGTAAAGGAATGTCTTGAAGCGTATGCGGCGTCTTATGGGGAGACCATTTTGTACAGCAGCAAACGCAATGAATATATGATAACAAGAATGCAGCGCATTCTAAACAGGACAGTTGAGACATTGCAGTATCAATTGCAAAAGGGCTCTTTTACCCCCGAAAATTTTGAGTTGTCTTTTAGTATGGCGTCAGATTTGGACGCAGTGAACATTGCGCTTTCAGAGGAGGAGCGGCTTGAATTAATCGGCCGGATAGACCGTGTGGATACCTGCAAAAAAGAGGATAAGCTGTATGTAAAAATTATTGATTATAAGTCAGGGACCCGCAAATTTGACTTGGCGGCATTATACTATGGATTGCAGCTTCAGCTGGTAGTATATATGAATGCCGCTGTGGAACTGCAAAAAAAGAAAAATCCAGACAAAAATGTGATTCCGGCGGCGATGTTGTATTATCATGTCAGTGATCCGATGACAGAGACCGAAAAAGGGGAGCCAGATATATCCGAGATTGAGGAAGCGATTTTGGAAGAGCTGAAAATGACAGGATTGGTTAGTGATGATGAGGAGGTTTTGCGTCTTCTTGATAGAGATTTTGAACTGAAATCTTCTGTGATACCTGTAGCAAGGAAAAAGGACGGCAGCTTCACACAAGCTTCTTCTGTACTGTCAGAACAGGATTTTGCCACCATTTCAGACTATGTAAATTTTAAGATAAAAGAGCTTGGTACCTCTATTTTGGATGGGGATATCGGATTAGCCCCTTATGAGCAGAAGAACGAAGATGCTTGCACATATTGTGCCTACAGTGGTGTCTGTGGTTTTGACAAAAGACTCGGTGCGGGGCTTGTCAGACATTTGGATGAACTTAGTCAAGAATCTGCGATGGAGCGTATCAAACAAAGTTTGGGGAAAGACGGAGGAAATGAATTGTGGCAATGAATTTTACACCCGATCAGCAACGGGTTATTGATACGAGAAACTGCAATATTTTGGTGTCCGCAGCAGCCGGAAGCGGCAAAACAGCGGTATTGGTTGAGCGCATTATACAAATGATAACTGACGACAGCCACCCGGTGGATATTGACCGGCTTTTGATTGTAACGTTTACATCGGCAGCAGCGGCGCAGATGCGTGAGCGAATCAGTAGGGCAGTTGCAAAAAAACTGGAAGAGAATCCAGAAAACGAACATTTGCAGAAACAGGCATCACTCATACACAATGCGCAGATCACGACGATTGATTCCTTTTGTCTTTTTGTGATTAGAAATAACTTCAATGAAATTGGACTGGATCCGGGATTTCGGGTAGCGGATGAGAGTGAGATAAAAATGCTGGAGGCAGATGTGATGGGCAGGCTTTTAGAAGAAGCACATACAGAGCCAACAGAGCGTTTTCTGCATTTTGTAGAGTGTTATAGTACCGGAACAAGTGAAAAGAAAATTGAAGATGCAATATTACGATTGTATCATTTCGCAATGAGTTATCCGTTTCCAGAACAGTGGTTAGAAGACAGATTAGAGGATTACAAAATACAAAAAGTGGAGGAGCTTCCAGATAAAAAGTGGTTTCAAGGTGCTCTTGCCTATGTCAATACTATTCTGAGAGAATGTCTTGACCGACTGTTTCAAGCGCTAGAAATAGCAAACGGCGCAGGCGGTCCGATTCAGTATTATGAGAATTTGACTGCGGATATCGAGCTGATAAAACGATTTCAGCAAACAACAGATTATGATAAATTGCATGATTTGTTTACCTATTCGGCTTTTACAAGGCTTTCTGCAAAAAGGACAGAGGGTGTGGACCCTGTGCTAAAAGATACTGTAAAAGCGATACGCGAGGAAGTGAAGAAAAATATTGCGGACCTAAAAAAGTTTTTGTTTCAGATTTCGGTAGAAGATACGCTGCGCGATATGGCATTCTGCCAAGAAGCGGTAGAAGAGTTGGTATCACTTACACAGTCGTTCAAGGAACTGATTGACAAGTCAAAACGAGAAAAAAATATGATTGACTTTTCTGATATGGAACATTTTGCATTGCAGATTTTATTGAAAAAAGATGAAGATGGCAAAATAGTGCCAAGCAGTACAGCGCTTGAACTTCAGGATTATTTTGCAGAAATTATGATTGATGAGTACCAGGATTCCAATGAAGTGCAGGAGCTGCTCCTAAAAAGTATCTCTGGTGAAGAGAAAGGGCGATTCAATCGGTTTATGGTGGGTGATGTCAAACAGAGTATTTACAAGTTTCGTCTTGCAAGACCAGAGATTTTTATGGAAAAATACGCTTCATACACAACAAATCTGCCAGAAAGCAAAAGGGTGCGGATTGACTTGAGTGTGAATTTTAGAAGCCGCAGGGAGGTAACAGATGCGGCGAACTTCATATGCAGCCAATTGATGTCAAAAAAGGCGGGAAATGTAGAATATGATGACAAGGCGGCGCTTTATGTAGGTGCATCTTATCCAGAACCAGATGAGATATTGGATAGAAATATCTATCAAACAGAGCTTTTGATCGCAGAACCAGATTCGCTGCTATCCGATGAAACCGTAGAAACACAAAACAAAAAATATTCTGATAAAGAAATAGAGGCGGTTTTGGTAGCAGACCGTATTCGGGAACTTGTAGGCAGTTTTCTGGTCACAGATGCCGTTACAGGAGAAGTCAGACCTGCAAAATATTCAGACATTGTACTTCTTTTTAGAGCGACAACAGGGTGGGATGAGGATTTTCGTAGAATTTTGTCAGAATGTGGCATTCCGGTACATGTGACAAGCAGAACAGGATATTTTGAGACATTAGAGATTCAAGGCATTGTGAATTTTCTTCGGGTGCTTGACAATCCATTGCAGGATATTCCTCTTTTTGGTGTGCTAAAACTTCCTTATTTTAATTTTTCAGAAGAGGAAATCACATGGATTCGATATTCTGTAGGAGATTTGCTCGACAGACAGGCACAGGCAGAAAATAAACCTGTCAAAAAGTTATTTTTGTATGAGCAAATCAAATTATATTATGACAAAATAGATGATTTTGCTGTGTCAGAGGATACAGATATTGCAAAAAACAATCTGTGTGCGGCTAAGATTGAGCGGCTTTTGTCGATCATTGCTGAGTACCGCAGAAGAGTTGCATATACACCCATTAAGGAACTGCTGCAGCAGTTAATTTCTGATACAGGATATGAAGCATATGTTGGTTCGCTGCCAAGCGGTGATCAGAGAAGAGCCAATCTTGCGCTTTTGCTTGAAAAGGCTGGTGCTTTTCAGAATACAAGTTTTTATGGACTGTTTCATTTTATCCGTTATCTTGAGACAATCCAAGAGCAGGAGGTGGACTTTGGAGAGGCCAATATTCTTGATGAAAATGCAGATGTTGTTCGTATTATGACAATTCACAAGAGCAAGGGTCTAGAATTTCCGATTTGTTTTGTGTGTGGATTGTCCAAACAGTTCAATCAGATGGATATACGACAAGGTATTTTAATGGATGTAGAGCTGGGGATTGGTGTGGACTATATTGATCCTACTTTGCGTCTCAAGCGAAAAACCATGCGCAAAAATATTGTGGCGCAGCGTATGAAAGAGGATTCCCGTGGGGAGGATCTGCGCGTTTTGTATGTGGCGTTTACCAGAGCAAAAGAAAAGTTGATTCTAACAGGCTTTGTCAATGATTTCCAAAGAAAGCTTTCCAATAATGTGTATTTGACAATGGAATCAGCAAAAAAGCTTCCATATTCTGTTATTATGAAATCGGGTTCTTATATGGATATGATATTGGCAGCACTGATACGCCATCCATGTATGCAGGAAGCATTGGAGGAGGGAGGATTTGACTTTGTGAGGCAGAATCTGCCTTATGTTGAGATTCCACTGCGGTTTGAACGATACCGGGAGGCTGATAAATTATCGGAAAAGCTGGGAAATCAAGTGAGAAAACAGGGAAGATCCATGATGCTTGAGGAGGAGCTTTTAAGGTCTGGTCAGCTTGCGGACGCAGATATGGGAAAACGGCTTGGGGAACGGCTGCATTATCAATACCCGCATCAATATCTGGAAGGACTTACTGTCAAAACAACTGTTTCAGAGCTGAAAAAAGCTTCCTATGAAGAAGCATATGCAGAATCTGCACAGCTTATTATGATGCCCAAGGAAAGCTATGTGCCAAACTTTGCTCTTGAGGAGGAGATATCGGAGGAAACAGAACAAACCATACATGCCAGACAAGGAATTCAATACGGAACGGCAGTTCATAAGATTATGGAGTTGTTATCTTTTTCAGAAAATTTCCATACAGAGAATATGCAGAAGGAACAGACAAGAAAACGGATTTATGCTGCGATAAAAGAGGAGCGCAGACAGTGGGTAGCAGAAAAGAGGGTGACAGAAGAAGAACTCTTGTGTGTCAGCGCCAGCAAGATTATGCGGTTTTTTGAGTCCAGCCTTTCACAAAGAATGATAGCTGCTAGACAGAGAAAGGAACTATTCAAGGAACAGCCTTTTGTACTGGGAATTTGCGCAAATGAGTTTCGGGAAAAATATCCTGCATCTGAGACCGTACTGATACAAGGCGTTATTGACGTATTTTTTTATGAGGAAGATGGAATCGTGCTTGCGGACTACAAGACAGACAAAGTGAGCAGCAGGCAGGAGCTGATAGAACGTTATAAGACGCAGATTGATTATTATCAGAAGGCGTTGGAACAGATTACGGGAAAAACAGTGAAAGAAAGGATTCTCTATTCATTTTGTTTACAGGAGGAAATTTATGTTTGATTATATATTGTTTGATTTGGACGGAACGCTGACAGATCCAAAGGAAGGGATAACAAAGTCTGTACAATATGCTCTGAAAGCCTTTGATATTGAAGAAACCAATTTAGATAAACTAGAACCTTTTATTGGTCCGCCGCTCAAGGACAGCTTTATGGAGTTTTATGGTTTTAGTATTGAACAGACGCAAAAGGCAGTTGAAAAATACAGAGAACGTTTTGTTGAAAAGGGGATTTTTGAAAATGAAATTTATCCTGGAATTGACAGAATGCTCAAAAATCTGCATGTTCGTGGAAAGAAACTTTTGATTGCATCCAGCAAACCAACAGAGCTGGTAGAGCAAATTCTGGAACATTTTGGCATTAGAGAATATTTTGACTATGTAGTAGGCAGCAATATGGATGGCAGCCGCAGCAAAAAGGAGGAAGTAGTAGCAGAAGCACTGCGTCAGTTGGGGCTGGAACCTAGAACAAAAGAGTCAGCCGCAATGGTAGGCGATAGAAAATTTGATGTAGAGGGCGCAAGGGCGTTTGGCCTTACTGCAATCGGCGTCTCTTTTGGATATGCGCAGGGGAATGAGCTGGAACAGGCAGGGGCAGACTATATTGTTGATACAGTAGAAGCATTGGAACTGCTTTTGTGTGGTGAAGGGAGCATGAAAACAGAATGAGTAAATTGAAAACAACACAGAAGCGCACCTCCACGCTTCAAAAAGCAGCTTATATTTTAAGGCCGTTTTTGGTTTATATGGTTGTCAAGACAGCGGCAATGATTGTGCTTGCAGTTTTGATTCCAGCCCTTCCAGCGCAGGGCATTTCTGAGTGGGTGGAATATCATGCAAGGCAGATGAATGCCATAATAAATGCTGTTGCAAGTATCATTGCTGCAAGTTTTTTGCTGAGTGACTTTTTGATAGAAGCGGCTGTTTATGGTGAAGTAGACATTGATACTGGGAAAATCCGGCAGTTTCTGCGGTTTTTGAGAAGTGGATTTTGGGGTTACGGAAAGGTAAAACCAGGCGCTTTTGTATGTGTTGCCTTTGTTGGAGCTATTTCAGCGTTTGCGTTTAATTTTGTAATTACATTTTTGACGGGGGTGTTTCATGCAGACTCTGCCAAATATGAGCAGGTTGAGACAATACAATATTCTGTTCCTTTATGGTTGGGATTGATTTTGTATGGATTGATTTCTCCTATGGTGGAGGAGTTGGTTTTTAGAGGTGTCATTTACAACCGTATGAAACGCTTTTACAGTCTCTCATATTGTATCGTGCTGTCTGCGCTGCTGTTTGGCATTTTTCATGCCAACCTGCCACAGTTTTTGTATGGCACTTGTATGGGGACTTTGTTAGCATTGTGTTATGAAAAAGTGCCGTGTTTTGGTGCTCCTGTGATTTTCCACATGGCGGCGAACATCGCAGTATTTATCGCAGCAGCGATATAAAAAAATTGAGCGCCAAAGCGCTCAATTTTTTACCTTATAGGAAAGTGCGCTATAGCATATCATTGAAACAAAAAGCGCAGCTTTTTGCAGATTGAGCGCGCTGGCGCTCAATCTTTTACCTAGCCAGAACTTCTATGATTTCTCCAACATACATGGTATGCAGATCTCCATCTGTGTACCATTTTTTGATGTCAGGGGAAAGAAAAGAGGCTTCTGTTATTTTTGTGGCGGACATCTTCTGACAAAGCAGAATAAAACTGCCCTCATCAATAAAAGGAATTGAGTGTTTGTAATTCCATGTGAGGCCAGCACCGGCCATTTTATCTTTGTTTTTTCCAGAATGGGAACCGCAGTAGTTAAGCGCTTTTTTATAGCTCTCGCTCATAAAAGAAACAGAGAAAAAGTCGCCGCTGTCAATAAACTCTTTTGTGTATCTTGAGTCGCGAATGAAAATAAAGACTACGTTTTTCCCCCAGAGAACGCCGACACCGCCCCAACTTACTGTCATTGTGTTTGCTTTTTGCTTTGAACCGGCTGATACCAGCGCCCATTCCTTTCCTATTTTTTCAAATGGGTTGAATTCCAATTCCTCGATTGGAAATGGTTGAAATGCATGCATGGAAGATTCTCCTTTTGAATAATGTAGTTTTTATTTATTATAACGCGTTATCAAAAAAATGTCACGCAAAAACAAAAATTCGATTTTTAACAAAAAACGGCGCAAAACCTGAACCGTTATCGTTCGATTTCGCGCCGTAAGATGCGGAATATGGGACTCGAACCCATACGCCTCTCAGCACAGGAACCTAAATCCTGCATGTCTGCCAATTCCATCAATTCCGCAATTCACTAAAATGTGCTTCTATAGTTTATCAGATAGATATAGGAAAGTCAATAATTTTGCAAAAATAATTTTAGAATGGCTATTTAGACATCTTGAAAATTATCTTTCTAACTTAACAATATATTCTGTTGTATCTTCTTCAAACTTTTTCTGACCTGTCAAATGAAAGCCATGTCTTTGATAATGATGTTGTATCATAATGCGGGTAATCCAAACAGCAGGGAAAGTGGCAAAAAAGAAATTCCTTTCGCTACATTTCAAACCGTCTTTCGCTACATTTCGCAAAAAAGTACAAAATTTCTGTCGATAAATAAAGTAGAGATATAGCAGACTAGGAGTGATAGATTTGGATATAGCAGTTGTTGATGATGAAAGAGTAATCCGTGAGCATATTCGTGAAATGATAGAAAGCCAGAAGCCAGACTGTCATGTGGCTTGTTTTTCGTCCGGGGAAGAATTTCTTAACACAGCAAAAGCGTTTGATATTATTTTCCTTGACATACAGATGGACGGCATGAATGGCATTGAAACTGCAAAGGAAACAAGGGAAAAGAACGAAGACACCGTTTTAATTTTCATTACGGGCATAAAGGAATATGTTTTTGAAGCTCTTGACATTTATGCGTTCCATTATCTGTTAAAGCCTGTCACAAAGCAGAAATTCATGGAAGTTTTTGGGCAGGCGTTAAGGGAAGCAGGGCTGCGGAAAATGCGCCGGAAAAAACAGCTTTTTATCAATACAAGAAACAAGGGAATTACCATAGACGCAGACAATATATTGTATATCGAAAGCATATCAAGGAAAGTGGAAATCCATACCACGCAGGAAATCATTGAAGCCTATGCCGCACTTGGCGAACTGGAAACGCAGCTTGGCGGGACGTTTTACCGCTGCCATCGGGGGTATCTTGTGAATATGGCGCATATCACGGAATACAAAAGTGACTGCATAACGCTTACGGGTGGAGAAACCGTCTATTTGACAAAGAAAAAATACGGCGAATTTGTAAATGCGTATATGTGGTACTTGCAAAGCGGAGGGGGTGCAAATGTATAGTCTGATAGATTTGATTTTTATAGCTTTTACAGTAGTTTCCATCCTGCTTCAAGGGTACTGCCTGCAATACTTTTTAGGTAGCTTTTTGGAGAGCAGGACAAAAAGCCGTTTTCATGGGCTTTATGTAATGATGGCTTATGGGCTGTCACGGCTGTGTATCTATTGGCTTCCTCCAACAGGATATGAAAGTGTAAAGACAGTTTGGAAAATGGTGCTATCCCTTTGTATTTTGCTTGTTATAGCAATGTGTTTTTATAAGGCGTTTCATGTGGTTACGCTTTTTCTTGTGGCTGCTTTCCGTGCAATCACTGATATAAGTGCTTTCGTAGTGCTTATCCTGCTTGATAAACCAGTAGATAAACTGCTTGTGGTCTGGAACTTGTGTATGGAAAAAGGGATAATCACTTCCGAAAAAACCTTTGAAACAGTAATAAATGTCAGTGTAATCGGAAATCAGATTTTTCGGGAAACTGCCCTTGTCCTGCTGCTGTACCTGTCACTGAAAGGGATTGTACGCAATTACAGAGAAAAGGATTATGTTATCCATAGGACAGAACTGTTATCTATCCTTACTCCGGCTGTGGTAAGCCTGCTGTTGTGTGCGCTGCTTCGTACTATCCTGTTTACAGTAGAAGAAAATGGTGTGGAAATGGTGTATGATAAATACCCGCTGTTACTAGTAATCCTCCCCGCAATTCTGCTTTTGTCGCTGCTTTCTATCTTGTATGGGGTAAAGCTATTTCAAGATACGGTTTATTTGAATCGGGAACGGAGCAACAGAATTGTACTGGAAAAGCAGATAGGGAGTATGCAGGAGCATATAGCGGAAATGGAGCGTATCTATTCCGGCATACGGAGTATGAAACACGATATGAAAAATACGCTTTCTGTTGTCCTGCGGCTTGCCACTGAAAAAGGGGAAAGCGAAAATGAAGAACTGCAAGCCTACCTGTCGGAACTGAACACTACTTTTGACAGTCTGGACTTTCGCTTTAAGACAGGAAACAGTGTGATTGACACGCTGCTCAACATGAAATACTATGAAGCATTGCGTATTGTTCCAGACTTGCAAGTAGATGTAAAGAAACTGCTTCTCCCTTGTCATCTGGCTATTCAGAGCTATGATTTGGGTATTATTTTAGGAAATGCCTTAGACAATGCAATAGAAGCGTGTAGGAACCTAAAGAAAAAAGAGCCAGAAGCGAAAACCTTTATCCGGCTGTCGTCTGTTAGGAAAGATAACCTGTTAATCTTTAAGATAGAAAACAGCTTTGACGGAACGCTGAAACGAAAACGGCAGGTGGGGTTTCCCGAAACGGATAAAACGGACAAAAAAGTACATGGAATAGGGCTTGCAAACATCAAAAATACAGCAGAGAAATATCAAGGCACAATGGATTATAAGATAGACGGCAGGGTATTTATCCTTTCCGTTATGATAAAAAATGAAAGCGGCATAGAGAAATGACAGTGAATTAAGGTTGGCTAAAGAATGACGGATAAACCGTTATTAGAAATATGCAATGATAAGAAAATATTAAATTTTTCAAGGAGGGCGAAATTATGGTAGTTACAGGAATCGGAAACAACTACAACAGTGTGTACGAGAGTACATATGCTACACAAAAAAATGAACCAGCAAAGGAAACAGAAACAAAAGATACTACATCTACGCAGGCAGGGAACACGAAGAAACCCGGAACGGACAGTATATCAGACTATTATTCCTATTTGCAGAAGAACTATGATTGTATGTCAAATGGAAATGTATCAATATCCAGTGAGTATTTGAAGAAATGTTCGGGCAATTTTGCAAAAGCAAAGGAACTGGAAGATTTTTTGAAAAAAATTCCCGAACTTGAAAAGCAGGGGTATGAACAGCTTTCAGCACAAAATAAGGCTTTGGGTGGAACAGTGACTTATTATCAGCAGACGTGGATGATTAACAAAGACGGAAGCATACAGAGTACGGTATATTCTGTTACCGAAACAGAAATGACCAATGCAGAGAGAATGAAGAAGAACATGGACGAACGCTTAGAGAAACAAAAAGAGAAAAAAGCGGAAGA
>OFGR01001948.1_pt1 | contig 14857 bp, 11 predicted proteins | sample 1521811 | NCBI WGS metagenome assembly OFGR01 (sample SAMEA3504098, study PRJEB24116) | mouse gut metagenome | biome: mouse gut; feature: mouse-associated habitat; material: faeces | place: Denmark | collected 2011
GGACCGGGACCTCCCGCCCGCCGGACTCCGCTTCCACCAGCAGAACATCGCCCCACCTGGCCCCGCCGTCCGCGGGCAGCGCCGCCAGCGTGACAGTAATCTCCGGATTCCGGGGGAGAAGCACCCCCTGAAAGGCCGTCAGGAGCAGTCCCGCCGAAACCGCCGCAAACCCAAAGGATACTGCGGTAAAACGCAGGCGCCGGGGGAATTTCCGGCGGAGAGCACCGAACGCATACACCAGACACGCGCACACAGCGGCGGTACAGCCGAACACCAGGAGCTGGTCTGCCGGCAGATCCGGCATGTACTCGCCAATCACAAACGTCAGATATACGCTTGCGGCAATCACCGCAAGGTCCAGGAAAAGTCCCTTCACCACTGATGTTACAGTCCTTTTCAATGGCACGCTCCCTTCCTGCGGCGCTACCGGAGAAACAGTCCGGCAATCCGTTTGACCGCGCTCCTGGCCCATCCTCCCTTGGGAAACCACTTGTTTATCCTGCGGTAGAGCTTCACAAACAGCCCATCCAGGTACAAGTCCTCCAGCTCCGGCGGCAAATACCAGGACGGCGGCGCACCGGCCTCCAGCAGTCCGTGGGAAGCAAGCGCGCGGTTCCAAAACGCAAGCGCGGAAAACGCCTTTCCCTCCCCCAGCTTGTCCTCAAACTGCAACGCAGAGAAGATTTGACGGTCAAAGGGCTTTGCATGGTGCAGATAGTATTCAAACGGCGCGGACAGCCCGTCCAGCGGGAGAAACAGCCGGTCCTGGAAAGTCTCGTGAAACTCCCGGACAAAATCCATCGCCGCGTCCTGCATGATTTTGGTCATCAAATCGCTCTCATAGCTGGGCTTGTACGGCTCCAGCCTGGGCGTTATGACGCCGTTGTGTTCCTCGTAACCGGTTGTGGACGGTCCAAGCTCCATCAGCAGATGTTCGCGTATCACGCCGGTGACACAGGGCTTTGCGGAATAGAAGCACGCGGACGGACACTGGTACATGCTCTGGCGTTTCATTGCCGCTTCGGAGTTGATGTGGACATACAGACTGCCCACCGGAAAGCCCAGCAGACTGCTCAACGCGGACTCCGGACGGCCGCTGTAGCCCACGTCAAAAATATAATCCCCCGGCTTGACCATGCCGGAAAAATACCTGCGAAGCTTGTCCTTGTACGCGGCGAGCCTAGAAAAGTCAACGAACTCCTCCAGAAACAGCTTGAGGCAGTCCTCAAACGCCAGCTGGCTTTGAAACCTCCGGTCCGGCAGGGACTCCGCCTTCTTTCGCGCTTCCTTTGGAATTATGGGGCGCAGATATTCCAGCAGCGCTTTCGGGGAGCAGTACAGCGGGTTGAGCTTTTGGCCCAGGGAGTACAAATCTTCTTTGCGGTTAACGTCTGCCAGGAGCAGCGACCGCCTGGAGAGCCGGATATAGCTGGAGACAGCGGCAGTCTGATTGACCACGTCGAAGGCCTGCTTGACCATATACCCATCCCGCGCCGCAAAGTGAACAGTGGGGATGTGCCTCTCCTCCGCCAGGCCCGCGACCCATTTCGCCAGGGCCAGCAGATGCGGTCCCAGGGCAAAATAGCCGATAAAATACGGGTCTGCGTTAAAATCGGAATCCGGGTGAAAGGAGACATACGGATTATCAAACACCCGGTTAGCCGCCAGCGCCAAAACGCTGCGCAGACCAGGAAAATCCCGGAGCATCGCCCCATAGTCCTTCCATTGGCCGTTCCCCTGAAACAGCCCGGCGTAAGCCTGACCCGCGTAAATACCGGGGTTCCGGTTCTGGAGCATATCCGCCGCCTTGCAGAGGTGACCGGCAGAAAGGCCGCATTTTCGTGCATGTTCGACATCGGAGGCCCAGTTATCCCCTATGTGGACCATGGAACCGCCCCTCTTGCAGCGCAAATCCTTTTTGACATAGGCGTACATGGTTTTCTGCGCCTTGGTGACCTGAAGCTCTGAGGAGAGGTAGAGCTTTTTATAATCCCGGTATCCGTTTTTGGCAAGAATGGCCTCGATCACAGCTCTGGACAGGTACATATCCGAGCAGATTATGATTTCTTTTCCCGCGTCCTTCGCCAGCTCATACAGCTCCTTCCCCACACGCCTTGGGGACGAATACTGCACCTCCAGCTTTTCTTCCAGGTCCTGGATATGCCGGAGCAGCGCCGGGGCAAAGACCGTGCGTTTTTGTATGTCCGCATAAATTTCATCCAGCGTGATTTCCTCCTGGGACAGCGTTCCAGCGGCGCACTGTTCACGACAGTGTGCTTCTGCGTGAATGCGGATTTTCGCAAAATCGAAGTAGGCGGACATATTCCTGCCCACTTCGTCCGACAGAAGCTGGAACAAATCCTCAGGATGTAAAAACGCACGCTGGACCAGAGTGTCAAACATATCAAAGCTGACGTACCGGATAGACGGGGACGCGATCCGGCGCTTGATGTCCTCGTACCACGCAAATGGCTCCTGCAAGGGCGTGGTCAGGCGGTAGAAAAACGTGTCCCGCTCCTCCACATCCCCGTACCAGTGGAACGCACGGCGAACCGGCTCCGCAAGCCGCTTCTGTCCCAGGTCTGTTACAAGGTCGTGGTAGACGATGTTGGCATACCGGCGCTTCCAGCCGGTAAAGTGCGCCTCCAGTTCCTGGTAGCGCCCGGCGGAAACGAGCTGTTCTTTTAAAAATTCCATCGCGGCGGAGGCGTCTGCGATGTACTTCAAATTCCGCGTCCGGCTGCGGCTGTTGGCCGTAGACGCGCCCTCATGCTTGCAGTAGAAATAATTCACATGATGGACATTGACGGCCCGCTCAGCGCGGCTCCACAGACCGCCGGAAAACGCCACGTCCTCCCACATCAGCATGTGCCCGTGGGACCGGGAAAAGCGCCGGAACATGGGCAGGCATTTGTTCCAAAGCGCTTTTGTATACAGCTTGTTCCAAACGACGCTCCAGGAAAAGCTGCGGCCCTCCTGCTCCAGAAACGCCCGAAGCACCGCGTCACCGCGCAGGTCCAGGTTTTGAAGCCGAAACGGGTCCAGATTGCAGTACTCCCGCCGGTCTCCGTAGTCAAAGCACCAGTCGCCCACGACCATATCCGCCCCTGTCTCCTCCGCCTTTTTGACCAGCGTGCGGAACCAGTCCGCGCAGATATAGTCGTCACTGTCCACGAAAGCCAGATAGCGCCCCTTCGCCGCGTCGGAACCGCTGAGTCTGGCCTGAAACAGTCCCCGGTTCGTCTCGTGCCGGACCAGACGCATCCGCTCATCCTGGGCAAGATAGCGCTTCAATAGTTCGGCGGACTTGTCGGTGGAGCCGTCGTCCACAGCAATGACCTCGATATGCTCATAGATCTGGTCCAGTATGCTGTCCAGACACCGGGCAAGATATTTTTCTGCGTTGTAGACGGGCACTACCACGGAAATCAGGGGACCATCCGTCAAAAAACAGCTTTTTTCGACATTATGGACATGCTTTTGCTTCATAATGCGCGCTTCTCTCTCAGCGTATTTTTTCGATGGTCCTGTGGTGCCGCAGCCACCGCAACAGACCCGCCGGAAGCAGTCCTACCACCAGGGGCTTGGCCACATAGGGCAGTCCGGCGGGCAGCAGGCCCAGCGCAGAAAATCCCTTCCAGCGCACGACCGCCTCGTCGATACGGTAGAGATATCTGCGCCGCTTTTCCGCCGCCTCGTCCTCCAGATAATCGTATAAAAAATCGGGCAGATTTGCCCCACGAACCCCTTGCGCATACAGCCGCATCAACAGGTCATAGTCCTCTGCCCGGCGGGTCTCCCTGGCGACCCGATAGCCGCCCACCCGCTGGTACGCCTCCCGCCGGACCATCAGCGCGCCGTGGGAAAAGGGGACGGTAAAGAGGAAGTCTTGTTCCTCCGGATATTGGGGGAAGCTCCGTCTCCCCCAATATCCGGAGGCATCGTATAATAGGATGCCCGAACCGGCAAATCCGATTTCCGGGTGCTGCTCTAAAAATTCCAGCTGTACTGCCAGCCTGTCCGTTCTGGACCGGTCGTCCGCGTCCTGCCGGGCGATATAACGTCCCTCAGCCACCGGCAAGCACCGGTTCAGCGCCGCCGCCAGGCCGCAATTCACTGGACTGCGCAGCAGTTTAATTCGCCGGTCAGCCTCCCGGTACGCACACAAAAGCGGCCAGGTCCCGTCTTGTGAACCGTCGTCGCAGACGATCAGCTCCAGGTCCTGCACCGTCTGATGAAGGATGGACTGGATAGCACGGTCCAAAAACGGCTGTTTTGCCCCATTGTACACGCCCATAATCACGCTGACCGCCGGCAAACCCGCTCCCTCACTTCCACTTTTCCCGCACGTATTTCAGCCACGCCCATAAAAAAATATTCCCGCAGTACCAGCACCGCTTCAGGGGACTTTGGACAAAGGCGGCGGTCCCGTAAGGCCAGAGCAGGTCCGGTTCTGATTTCTCCCCGCGGGTGAGCTTCCGGAGAATTTTAGAAAAGAGGCTGTAATACTTCAGGGAGGACACCTGCGCTTCGCTGGCCAGGGTCAGGACGTACTGTCCGGAAATGTCGTCACAAAAAGAACAGGAACCCCACAGCTCCGCCTCCTGCCGGCTTGGACGGGCCATAAACCGGCGTAAAATCCTTACGCAGTCCCGTCTGGTCAAGCTCTGCTGTCCAGCCAGCAAATACCGCTCCACCGCCAGAAGGATGCAGGAGACACCAGCCTCAATGCGCCGGATCTGCTCCGGGCCGGAGTCCGGCTGTAACACCGGCTCATAGCGCCCCTTCTCCCAGCGATACCCCACCGTCATACCGTGAGGAGCGGCCAAGATGCACTCCAGCACATTGTTGTTGAACAGCGCCTGGTCCAACACAGGACCGGTTTTGGAAAAATAAAACGTGAAATACTCCCCGTCCGCTTTTTCCAGCGGCTTGGCGTACAGGCCGAAATAAAAGCCGCAGATAGTCCCCTGATAACCGGCGGACTCCAAAAGCTGCCGCAGAGAACGCTGCATCGAACCTATCCAGCCGCTGTCCACGATTGCCAGACAGTTTTCGTCAAACAGTCCCTCCTGGCGGAAATAGCCGATGGTATCCGGGTACGCCGCCTGAGACGCGCTCTGGAGCCACCCGTAAAAGGAAGGGCTGTTTTTGCACTTCTCCCCGTAAAGTCTCACCTGTGCCGCCGTCAGTTCCCGGTCCAGAGGGATCGGCTGAGAAAGCCCCATTTCTGACAAAATTCGACTATAAAGGGTCTCCGGCAGCGTCACCCGCTGAAACAGAGAGCGCAACGTCACATGATACCCCGGCTGAGACAGCAGCCGGAACGCCTCCTCGCCAATCAGGTGATAGTCAGGCATCCGCAGGGACATCCGGGAGCAGTAGAGATAGCGGCACTGGATATCCAGCCGATGCGCCGCACAGAACCGCTCTGCGATTTTTTGCAGCACATAGCCGTCTCTCGCCAAAAAGTAAAGCCGATGGATGCCTCTCTGTGCGGCCTCCCGCAGCACCCACTCCACATATGCAATCAGCACCGGAGCCACATCACGGTCCAGCAGTCTCCGTGCCGCTTGCTTCGTATTGTCTGCACACATAGTCCGCGTTTCCCTCCAGCCTTACGACGCCCCGGTCCAGCCAGATGGCACGGGAACAAAGCTCGCAAATCTGGCCGGCACTGTGGGAGACGAACAGCACAGTCGTTCCGCCGCCCATCAACTTCAGCATCCGCTTTTTGCTTTTCTCCTGGAAGGACGCGTCCCCTACAGAAAGGATTTCATCTACGATCAAAATTTCCGGCTGGACCACTGCCGCAATGGAAAAGGCCAGCCGGGCCAGCATTCCGGAAGAATAGTTCCGGATCGGCGTTTCGAGAAACGTACCCAACTCCGCAAAGTCCACGATCTCGTCGTATCTTGCCTGTAAAAACCGCTCTTGATAGCCAAGAATCGCGCCGTTCAGAAAAATGTTCTCCCGGCCCGTCAGGTCCATGTCAAAACCGGAGCCAAGCTCCAGCATAGGGACCACGTTCCCCCGGCACAGCACACATCCCTCTGTGGGCTTCAAAATGCCGGAAATTACCTTCAGCAGCGTACTTTTCCCCGCGCCGTTGCGGCCGACCAGCCCCAGGGTCTCGCCCCGCTTCACCTGGAAGGATACCTTGTCCAGGGCGGTAAATTCCTGACAGCGGAGCCTGCCCCGCAGTGCGGTGGTCACAAATTCCTTCAAGGAGAGAATCCGGTCCTGGTTCATCCGGAAGCGCATGGACACGTCAGACACTTCAATCATCGGTTTACGCATACCGGTCCTCACAAGTACAGTACAAAACGATCCTGAAAGCGGTGGAAAACAAAGGCGCCCACAAGCAGCATGGTCAGCGCAATCAAAGCGCACTGCGCATAGACTACCGGTTCCGGGGAAACCCCGTCCAGGATACAGATACGGAAGTTTTTCAGAAAGTGGTACAGGGGATTGACCTGGAGTATGACCTTGAATTTGGCCGCCAAAATGCTCTCCGGGTAAAAAACCGGCGTGGCGTACATCCAGATCATGGTCAGCACGCCCCATAAAAACTGCGTGTCCCGGAAAAAGACCATAGAGGCGGCCAGCAACAGACCTACACCCAAGCTGAACAACATCAGGCAGAACAAAAAGTAGAACGCCAGCGCGGCGGATTTTCGCAGTTCCACCCCCGTTGCCAGTACCACAATCAACAGCGGAATCAGGGATATCCCCAGATTTACCACAGAGGATATCACTTTGGTCAGCGGATAGATGTATTTTGGCACATAGACCTTGGTAATCAGGTTTGCATTGCCCACAATGGAGGTCAGAGACATCCCGCAGGCTTCGCTGAAAAAGTTGAAGAAAACGATGCCGAGAATCAGATAGACTGCGTAGTTTGGGATATCGCTCTGGAACAGGTTGGAAAAAACGAAATACTGCACGCACATCAGCAGCAACGGGTTCAGGAAGCTCCAAAGCACGCCCAGAATGGACCGCTTGTACTTTGTTTTGAAATCCCGCGCCACCAGCTGGCGAATCAGAAACTGATATTTCTGCATGGCCTCCACAACGCTGACTGCGCAGCTGCGTTTTCCGCTGCGCCAGCGCAGGTACACCACAGCCAGAAACAGCAAAAGAAGTGCCAAACCCAAGCCGACAAATTTCCAATAATGCAGTCCGGTCCAGATATAGTCGGTGCCGGACAAGGCCATGCAGAGCGTCCCCGGCGCAGGCACGCCGTTTAGAACCAGCGACCAATCCTCCGGCCCGCTCTGGACATTCATCAACGGAGAGGCCCCGCCGCCCGGCTGGCTGTCCGCCGTGAGCCGCAGCAGAAGCGGTGCATCGTAGATGTTTTCCAGAGGCGTGTCAGCCGTCAGTGTGGTAAAGCCGCCTTCCGGCACAGCGGAAGCGTCAAAGGTCCGGGACAGCAGCACTTGGCCTGTGCGCAGGTCCAACAGTTCGATTTGGATGCACCCGGCGTTGGAACGGTAATAGGCGCTCCACTGTATGTCGATCTGCTCCAGCCGCTGGATTCGGGTGGTGAAATACTGCTCCACCGTACATCCAGCCGTCAGCTCCACAGTACCGCTGTCCGCCTGGGGAAGGTCCCGGTTAGACCGGGACGCGCGTAAAGGGAGCTGTTCTCCCGCCAGCCAGTAGAAGAGCAGTACAGCGGCTCCATATGCCGCAATCAGAACAGCGGCCCAAAGCCGAAGTGGAACAGCGTTTTGCCTGCTATCGGTCCGTTTCCTGCTCCACACGTACATCCCTTCCACATTTTTGTAAATTACTTACAAAACAGCCTATAAATTGGAAATAATTTCTATTCGTTTTTCCTAAATAAAGATACCATATATTTTCGCAAATTGCAATACCTAAAAATAATTTTTTTCAATCAGCAAACGGGCGATGCCTTACCTGCACCGCCCGTTTGTTCTGTCGTCACATCTGGATTTTCTCCGCTTTGCGCGGTCTTAAAGTGCTTTTGTCACATGGAACAAAAATTCATCTGTCAAAATATTTTCAATCGCCTCCTGCACGTTTGGAGTCACTTTTGCATTCACCATGACGTTAGTAACCGTTTCAATCCATTCGGGAGTATACGGTCCCACAGATTTCTTAACCTTCATACGGGCCGCACCATACTTGCCTGCCATCCGCTTGACATCCCCGACTGCCAGTACAAGCTTCTTTTCTGTTCCTGCTGATACTGGATTTCCAAAAATAGACTGAAACATTCCGGAGTCACAGGCATTCTTCAATTTGAACAGCAGCTGTCCTCCTGGCTCCAGCGCATTTAAAAGGTCCCTCAATACATCCTCTGGATCAGGAAACAAATTGATGGGAGTGCCCAGCACTGCCACATTAAATGTTTGGTCTCCCAAATTTTCTTTGAGAAACTGAATCCGATCACAAAACACCTGATTGGCAACACTCAAAAGAAGCGTGTAATATTTCGCGTCGGTTGTAAAGGCAGAAGCTTCCGAATCAAAAATTTCATACTCGCGCAATCTATTTTTGACGTCCAAAAGCGGCTGTCCTGCGGCTACATTCACGGCTAGCAGTTTAGGTACCTTTTCAGATGGTTTTTCTAAAAGAGACAACAGCTGATTTTCAAATATCATAATGTCACTAAACAGCTTCAAGCCGCCAAGCCGTGCTTCCTGCATGGCCTCAATCGAATTATCGCTGGCCAATTTATGCGTTTCTTCTTTTTCCCCATAATTATGGTTATGACAAACCCAGGTATCTCCCAACAGAATGAGCTTATAACCCGCAAGCCGGATTCGATGGCACATATCTATTTCTGCTGTCCAAAAACCATAAAAGCCCGACCTGACCAGCGCCTCCCGCTTAATTGCAGTCGCTACCGTTGATGTCTGTATGCGCTCCTGCCATTTTCGCGGGTCCGATTGGTTAAAAGCCTTCGCTACGGCGTGCATCTCCTCAAAATTGGAATATTGCAGACCTGGGTTCTGAAGCATATACGCATTAGAGGACATCGGTGTGACCAGCCCGATATCCGGGCTGGATTCCAAGCAAATAATCATATTTTGGAGCGCATTTTCCGTAATGATATTGTCATTCCCCAGAAATACAAAAATGTCGCCCCGTGCATATTCATACATCAGCCTGGTACCGAATATACACCCAAAAGCTGGACCCAACGGGTCCTCCACCTGTATGATTTTCTTCCGGTCTGTGGGCACAGATTGATAGTATTCCAAGGTTTCATTTTCGTCATTTGAACCGTTATCCATCAGAATCAGTTCATAATCTATATCTCCAACAAACCGCAGCACGCTTTCTACACAGCGTTTTGTGTCCTCGATATGCTTATAGCCCAACACACCAATGCTCATTTTGGGCGTACCCTTTTCTTTTCCGGCCTCGTAAAGCAGATGGGTCAGAGTATGACCATCCACCCCACTCATAAATTCAACCGTTCCACTCTGCTCTCTGCGATAAATGATTGGTTCTACCCGATACATAGTCCCTCCTCCTGTTTCAGTGTTTTTTCAATGTGGGTATCAACGTAATGATTTCGCCCCCGTACTCCTTGACAAAATCCAACTGCGGTACGATATCTCCCGCCCAATTCCACGGCAGAATCAGCACAATATCCGGCTTCTCCTCCGCCAGCTTTTCCCGTGCATAAATCGGGATACGCGAGCCCGGCAGAAAAAGTCCCTGCTTGTACGGCGTGTCATCCACTGTAAACTCAATGAAATCCCGTCCAATCCCACAGTAATTCAAAAATGTATTTCCTTTGGCCGGTGCGCCAAAGGCCGCAATCCGCTTTCCTGCGTTCTTCTCCGCAATCAGATAGGACAGTGCATCCCGTTTCACCTGTTGGATTTTCTGGTTGAACGCTTGATACACAGGCAGCTCATGTAACTGCGCTTCACGCTCTTTCTCCAGCAGACGCTCCACGGACGCGGATACGGCAATCTCCTCCGCGTTGCTGGGGCGGGCATAAATCCGCAGTGAGCCGCCATGGGTGGGCAGCTCCTCCACGTCGGAGATGGTCAGTCCAAAGTGAGCAAACATTCTCTGCGCTGTCAGCAGCGAGTAATAATAGAAATGCTCATGGTAGATCGTATCGAATTGACACTCCTCGATCAGCTTGAGCAGGTGAGGAAATTCCATGGTCAATACGCCCTGCTTACTGAGCAGAATACGCAGTCCCCGGATAAAATCATGCAGATCCGGCACATGGGCCAGCACGTTATTTCCAATCACCAAATCGGCGTGGCCGTACTCCTCCACGATGCGCCGCGCCGCCGGCTCCCCGAAAAATTCGCACCGGGTAGGCACGCCCTTTTGACGCGCCTCCTCTGCAATGTTTTCAGCCGGCTCCACACCCAGGACCGGAATCCCACTCTGTACGAAGTTGGTCAGCAAATAGCCGTCGTTGCTGGCCACCTCCACCACAAAGCTGTCCTGATTCAGATGCAGGCGTTGTTCCATCTTCTGGCAGTACTCCTTACAGTGCTGGAGCCAGGCTTTGGATGTGCTGCTGAAGTAGGCGTACTCGCTGAAAATATGCTCCGGCGTCTCATATGGCTCCGCCTGCACCAGCTTGCATTCGCTGCACACATGGACCCGCAGCGGGAAAAATTGTTCTCCCTGAAAATTGTCGTGCCGGACATACGAGTTTGCCACAGGTGAGGTCCCAAGGTCCGCAAACAACTGTGACAGCGGCTGGCCGCAGAACCGGCAGGTCCCCCGCTCAAGTTGATTCATATCGTTCACTCCCATTCTGCTTTTGGAATATTTGCCCAAGTCTCAGCAAATACGCTCCGTAATCGCTGTTTTTCAAAATTTTTCCCCGTTCCAAAAGCTGCTCCAGCGTGATAAAGCCCTTGTGCCAGGCGATTTCCTCGATGCAGGATATGTACAGCCCCTGCCGCGACTGAATGGTCTCCACAAAATTGGCCGCCTTCAGCATGGTGCGGTGGGTCCCTGTATCCAGCCACGCGATTCCCCGCCGCATGGGTAAAACTTTCAGCCGGTTCTGGGCGAAATAGACGTTGTTGACTGCGGTAATTTCCAGCTCTCCACGGGAGGACGGCTGGATCTGCTTGGCAATCCCGACCACAGTGTTGTCGTAAAAATACAGCCCCGGAACGGCGTAATTGCTCTTTGGATTCTGCGGTTTCTCCTCCAAGGACAGCACATTTCCGTCCGTATCGTACTCTACTACGCCAAAATCAGACGGATTTGACACATAACAGCCAAATATTGTTGCACCTTGGTTTTCCTCTGCCGCACACATCAGCATTTGAGACAAGCCGTTTCCGTAAAAAATATTGTCGCCCAGAATCAGGCAGACACTATCCGTGCCAAGGAACGATTCTCCCACCAAAAACGCGTCCGCAAGGCCGCGGGGCTGGTTCTGGCAGGCGTAGGTAAATTTTACCCCCAGCCAACTCCCATCTTCCAGCAGTGTTTGGAACTGGGGCAAGGCCTCCTCGGTGGAAATGATCAAAATGTCCCGAATCCCTGCAAGCATCAGGGTAGACAGCGGATAGTAAATCATCGGCTTGTCGTACACAGACAACAATTGCTTGGATATGCTGATTGTGGAGGGGTACAGCCGGGTCCCTTTTCCGCCCGCTAAAATGATCCCCTTCATAGCCGCTGCTCCTCTCCGGCCCTGAGCCACTCCGGATGTGACGCATACCACCGGATGGTCTCCCGTATTCCAGTTTCAAACGAATATGTGGGATTCCAGCCCAATTCCGCCGTTATCTTTGCAGAATCAATCGCGTAACGCCGGTCATGCCCCAGCCGGTCCTGCACATAGCTGATTAGAGTTTCCGGTTTTTTCAACTCATGTAAAATCAATTTTACAATCTCTATGTTTGCCAGCTCATTATGCCCGCCGACATTGTATACCTCGCCAGGCCGTCCATGCTCCAGCACACGCTCAATCTCAGTACAGTGGTCATGCACATGGAGCCAGTCCCGAATCTGCAGTCCATCTCCATAAACGGGCAGCGGCTTGTCCGCCAAAGCATTCCGGATCATGAGTGGAATAAGCTTTTCCGGATACTGAATCGGCCCATAATTATTGGAGCACCGGGTAATTGTAGCGCGACAAGATTTCTGAGAAATTCGGACAACGAAAATGAGAAAAATGAAGAAGTTTCTTAGAAGCAATTCTAAGGTTTATCCCCTTTGTACGGTCACTCATTGAAGCCGACCATACAAAGGGGGTAAATTTTGCAGATTTCTACCACATTAGCCGATTGATTTTGGTGCTGTTCATACTAGCGGTACAGCCTGCCCGAACCTTGATAATCTGAATATCACTCACACCGCATCCTCCCCAGCTAGGCCCTCCACAGTCTCATGCTCCACACACCCGGCAAAGCTCCGGGCACGCTCCTGGTTGTAGACCTCGGCGATTCTCTTGGCCGGTGCATCGTCCCAATAATGCCAGAAAGGCTTCATATGCTCCGCAAACGCGCGTTCCGCCGCCTGCAAATACTCCGCATGGTCCGGAGCCTGCCAGCCCGGCTGATGGAAACAGAAATAGTTGTACAAGATAAACTGCACGATCTTGTACTCCATCTGCGCCGGATTGCGCCGTTCCACCTCCTGGTGCGCCATCGTGCAGGCCTGAATGAACGTGGGGATACTCTCGTAGGTATAGACAGACCCGTTGCGGCGGGTGATGCTGTCCGCACGGTGTTTCCACACATATGTCGTAACCGGCAAATGGTTATGCCGCTGGGCCAGCGCCGCCGCAATGCAGAGAAAATAGCTGTCCTCGTGGACTCGGAGGTCCGGGTGGAACCGGATATTGTTCTGGACCAGGAATTGACGGCGCAGGAGCTTGCCGTGCATCCAGGTATTCTCATTTTCGTGGGTGATGTACCGGAATGTGCCGTTCTCGTCCCTCAATTCCTCCAGCCAGGAGGAATTGAGGATATCCGGGGCGGTTTTCTCCGCCTCCTGCATCAAGGCCCCCAGAACGCCTACGCTGTGCAGTGCGTCGTCCGCGTCGCAGAACATGACATATTCGCCCTTGGCTTCATCCAGGCCCGCCTGCCGCGCTGCTCCAGGGCCTCGGTTTTCCTCCAAAGAAATCTGCCGGATATCCAGTCCGAACAGCGCAAGGAAGTCCATGTCCAACGCCCCCGCGCCGCCGCCGTCATTGACGATCATGACCTCCAGGTCGGAAAAATCAACGCCGACTTGGCCGCTGATACTGGAGAGGAGCGGGAAAATTTCCCGCTCTGTCTCCTTGTACCGTGGAATTACAATACTCAAAAATTTTCTCATGCCGGTTTGCCCTCCAGAATGCTTATCCGGCGGTCCAGCTCCTGCACCGCCTGAATCAGGAACGGAATGAAGTTCTCATAGCTCACGCCCAGGTGGCTTTCCACGTCCTCCGGGATGGTATCCGGGTCGAGATCAAAGAGGTTGTCGTTGACCAGGTTGGCATAGCCGATATCGTTGTACACGTCCACCAGTGCCCGCTGGACCTCCTGGGCGGAAACGCCTACCCGGACACGGCTTCCCTTCTTTGCCCCAGCGGCGTGGGCCTCCTTGTCGTAGGGGACAAAGCCGTACTTGCACTGGTACTCTACCTGCTTTTTCTCGTCCTCGGTGTACTCCTCTTCGGACTTGTTTGGGTCGATTTCCTTGGCGTAGAGGTCTCTGGGGTTGGCCTTGTAGCGGAACGCCCGGACTCTGCGCAGAAATTCTATTGCATTGTCCAGGTCCTCGATATCCGCCTTGTCCCGTTCGTCAGAGGTCACGGTGATGGATACTTTTGCCGTGATGCTGCTCAGGTAGGAAGCACTGCCCAACTGGATGCTGTTGGAGTTAGCAGTCTGTGCAGAGTGACCCAAAGCAACGCTTCCGGCTCCGTCCGCTCGCGACCAACTTACAATAGCAATGCTATTTAGCGCAGTAGCATTTGCGCTGCCTCCCAATGCTATACTTCCGCGTTCTCTGGAATTTGTTCCACTTCCAATTGCAATGTTATCGTTACCATTTGTATTTGCGCGATAACCAATCGAAATGCTGTATGGGCCTTTGGCAGTGGCTTCTGGTCCTATCGCAATGCTATTGTAATCATTTGCGTTTGCTCTTGCGCCTAACGCAGTACTCCTCTCACTGTTCGCTTTTGTGTTTGCCCCCAATGCTGTACTTTCGTTACTTTCTGCGTGTGCGTTATAGCCCACACCAGTACTTTCTTTTGCTGTTGCATTTGCACCACATCCTACTGCTGTACTACCACTTCCAGTAGCTTTTGTAAATGGACCCAATGCGGAAGCGGAACCTGTACGGGCATTTGCGCTATAGCCCAGTGCCACCCCCCAATTATTTTCAGCAATTGAGTCGGTGCCAATTGCAATACAGTTCTTACCGTTGGTGCTTGCCGTTTTTCCTAATGCGAGATTGGTTGCGTGAATTGCGGCATTAACCGACTGTGCCATATTTTTTACTGTCTCCAACTCCTGCCCGGCTCCGCCGGGTACATTCACAATTCCATAAGCCATAAAACGTTACTCCTTTCCCTGCTCCAGCCAGTACGCGGCGGCAATCGCGGCGGCCGGCACGCGCTCCGCCCGGACCCGGATTTTCTCCGCCAGCGTTTCGCATACCGGACACAAGCCGCAGTCTTTGGCCGCACTCATACCGGCGGGAGCGATCACAATATCTGCCCGGTCTCTGGCCGTTACACCAGCAGCGGAAATGTCATAATACTTGGGATACCCCGATGTACTGTCGCTGCCCCAGCCCGTCGCGGGGATGGTCACGGGCACAGCAGCGGGCTTGTCCTGCTTCCCTGCCAGCTCCGCCGCCGTCAGCCGGGCCCTTTCCGCTA
>OFGR01001950.1_pt1 | contig 14841 bp, 13 predicted proteins | sample 1521811 | NCBI WGS metagenome assembly OFGR01 (sample SAMEA3504098, study PRJEB24116) | mouse gut metagenome | biome: mouse gut; feature: mouse-associated habitat; material: faeces | place: Denmark | collected 2011
AAAGTAAAACAGGCAGCCGCACATTTTGCCAAATGCAATGACCGCCACAAACCATGCCAGCCCCATTTTCAATTTGAGCCGCCGGAACAGAATCGGGTAAGCATTGATGATTTCTGCCAGCGCAACTGCCATGCATCCGACAAAGATGCCCGCACTCAAGCCAAACAGCCCCAGAAGCACATGCCCGGCAGGGAAGCGGATATCCGGAAACACGGAAAACAGGTTTCCTGAAATCCCGCCTAAAATAACTACATTTTCATAGGTCATAATATGCTTTGCCGTACCGGATTTATTCGCCATCTGCGGTATGATTCCAAGCTTGACTGCAATGGCAAAGCTCCCGGAAGCTACCGACAGCCCGCACACAAGGCCCAGAAATCCCAGAAATACATGTTCTATCCACATTTTATTTCTTCCTTTCAGCTTACTTCCACGCTGCTTCCTTCCCGGCTCGCATTTTCAATAAAGGCCGTGTCCACATCCTGCTCATATTTGCGCATCTCCACCTCAATCGGAGTCGGGTCCTGCGTGATTTTCTTCTTTCCGATATGGTTATAAAAAATAATAATTCCGACCGGCATCCCGATGGCATAGCAGATTTCGATTTCCGTCACGCCGTCAGACTGCTTTCCGATAATCTGGCTGTAAAGCTGCTGAAATACATCCGAAACAGCTACGTCATTGTTAAAGGTCATAATCGTAAATGCAGCCCCGAAAAAAATAACCACGCATAAAACGGCTGTCTTTATGATATCCAGCATTTTATTTTCCACAACATCCGCATTGCATTCAATAATAAAGTCCGATTCTCCCAGATTCTCCACATTCAGCTCCGGGTAATCTTCGTGAATGCTCTGTATGATTTTTAACACAGAAAACACCTGCATGCGTTTCTTTTTCTGCTTTGGCGTGTCTTTTGCCTGGAAGGTATAAATTTTTTTCTGTTTTAACTGCCTTAAAACCGCTTCATTGGTACATTCCATCGATGCAATATCCTGCAGGTGCACCTGGTAATCCTGCACTACAACATTCTGGTCAATTTTCAGGTATAGGGTATCTGGTGCTGGCATCTGCTGTTACATCCTTTCTGCGTGCATGGCTGCTTCTCTGACTGCAGCTGTGGCCTGCATGGCCGCTTCTTTAATTCCGGTTCCGGCCTGCCCGGCCGCTACCTTTGTCCTGGCACCCACATACAAAAATGCTTCTTTCGCGTCATCCATGGCCGTCTGTGCCATGCTGCCTGCTTTCCAGGCGGCTGTTTCTGCCACGTTTTCCGCTGCCTGTGCTGTCTGGCGGAGTGCACTGCCTGTGGTGCATGCTGCTGTTTCTGCCATCTGCCCTGCGGCATGTGCTGCATTTTTTACTGCCTGTTCTGTTTTTTGCACGGCTGTTTCTGCCGACTGTTTTGCTGTACGTGTCGCATCTTTTACTGCCTGGCCTGTTTTTTCCATAGCTGCTTCCGTCATCCGCCCTGCTTTCCAGGCGGCTGTTTCTGCCACGCGCCCTGCGGCATGTGCTGTTTCCTGCACCGCTTCGCTGATTTTTTCCAGTCCGGCCTTCTGCCCTGCCTGTTCTGTTTTTACAAAGGTTCCCTTTTTCGGAACTGCTTCTTTTTCATAAACTGTCATATAATAATATACACCTCCTGTTACTGCTGCAATCAAAACTAACACAAGACACATTCTGTAAATCATCCTGCCCATAAATAACCCGCCTCACTTTCCAGCAATCAGCTGTTTTATGATTTTGATGTGCTGTTAGTATGTCCCTGTTTTGAAAAAACATGCGGAAAAATTGCGAAAAAAATGCAAAAAAATAATACCCTGTGACAGGATAAGAAATAAATAAAAGATATAAGAATCAATATAAGAATCAATATAAAAATAAAAGAATGCAGCTTCCAGCATATGTCAGCCCCGCAGCCTGGCACTGCCAGCTGGGCAGATGCAAATAATTTCCAACAGCCTCTGCGCACAATATGGCAGCCCCGCAGCCTGATACTGCCAGCTGAGGGCTGACGCCTGAAATGCTATTTACCGGTTCTGCATGATTTGCAGTATTTTGTCAAAAACCGCCCTGGCGGCCTCATCCTTGCTCATAAGCGGGAGCTCCTGCGCCCCGTCCGGGGTAATGAGCGTGATTACATTTGTGTCCGTGCCAAAGCCGGCACCCTGTGTGCGCAGGTTATTGGCCACAATCATATCCAGATTTTTTTTCCGCAGCTTTGCCCTGGAATTTTCCAGCAGGTTTTCGGTTTCCATGGAAAAGCCGCACAGAAGCTGCCCGTTTTTTCTGGCAGACATGCTGCCTAAAATATCGTCCGTGCGCTCTAATTCCAGGACACTGGCCGCTTCTGTTTTCTTGATTTTTTCGGCTGCTTCCTGTGCCGGGCGGTAATCTGCCACAGCTGCCGCCATAACCACAATATCCTGCCCGTCAAACCGGGCATCTACAGCATCGTACATCTCCCGGGCCGTTATCACAGGCACGGTTTCTACGGCCAGCGGGGCACGCAGCTGCACCGGGCCTGTGATAAGCGTCACCTGCGCTCCCCTGCGTGCCGCATTCGCCGCAAGCGCATACCCCATCTTCCCGGTCGAATGATTGGTCACAAAACGCACCGGGTCAATGGCTTCCCTTGTCGGGCCGGCCGTAACCAGCACTTTTTTCCCGGCCATATCCTTTTCAAAAGCAGCCTCATAAAGGATATATTCGAGCAGTTCTTCAGGCTCTGGCATTTTGCCTTTTCCGGTATCGCCGCAGGCCAGAAAGCCGCTTGCAGGCTCTGCCACATGATAGCCGTAAGAACGCAGCTTTTCCATATTTGCCTGTGTCGCCGGATGCTCATACATATGCGTATTCATCGCCGGGACAAGGTAAACAGGCGCTGTCACTGCAAGCATTGTCGAAGACAGCATATCATCCGCAATCCCTGCCGCAAGCTTTGCCATTATATTTGCGGTCGCCGGGGCAATCATGGCAATATCTGCTTCGCGTGCCATCGCAATATGCGCTACCTGATACCCGCTGTCCCGGTCAAAGACATCGTCAATTACCCTGTTTCCGGTCAGTGCTTCAAAAACATGCGGCGAAATCATTTTCTGTGCATTTTTCGTCATAATGACATGTACATCTGCATGTAATTTTACAAGCATGCTGGCAAGACTGGCAGTCTTGTAAGCAGCAATTCCTCCTGTAACGCCTAACAATACGTGTTTTCCTGTAAGCATACCAGCCTCCCTGTCAAACTTTAAACTTCCAGCGGAATTTTCTTATCCGTATACAGAATATGGTTAATGAGCCAGCCAAGCAGAAACTCAATCAGGCTTGCCAGATATTCCTTGAGGTCGCCTTCCACATTATCCAGGTCCACACCCTCAATACGCTGGATAAAGGACTCGTGCGCCCTTCTCTGTGCGGCCAGCCCTTCATATTTGATGCGCTCCATATATGCTTCCTCATCGTTGAAATGGCGCACGGTATAGTCCTTGAGTTCTGTAATCACGTCCATGACTTCATCATACCCGTCAAGGGAAAAATCACGCTGCAGCAGCTTGTAGGCTTTATCGGTAATCTGGAACAGCACCTTATGCTCCTCATCCACAAAGTCAATGCCGGTACGGTATTCGTCCAGAAATTCACACGGATTTTCCTTTACCATCCATTCTTCCAGCTTTGGCAGCTTTCCAATCATGGCATCGCTGGAAATAATATGATGATACAGCCAGCGGGCCAGATATTCCATCAGCTCTCCAAGCAGCTCGTTCTGCTGCTCGCTCGAATCGATATCGCTAAAGCTCCACCCCCGGATTTTATCGCGGAATACCATATGCTGGCTGCGCTGCAGAATCAGCTCCGGATCGCGTATCTGCTCCATATAGCTTTCTTCATATGTAAAATGCTGCTCTGCATAGTCGTTCAGTTCATCCAGCAGCCCCTTGACCGCTTCATAACGGTCTGCATAGCTGTTGCGCGACATTTCAACTCCCCTGTTGAGAATATCAAATAAATGCCGGTGCTCATCGTCAATGCGCTCATTTCCAATCATGCAGTCCTGTGTAAATTGAAACATACGGTTGTCCTCCTTTGGTTTGAATCTGTTTTGTGGACTATTATAGCACAAGTGTTCCTGTCACTGCAAACAAATTGTTACTTTTTCTATCCCCCTGCGCCGGACAATCGTTACTGTTCACACCGGCCTGCATTTTCTGTTTTACTTTCCGGGCCGTCTGATTTATACTGTAAAAACAAAGACAGATTCCGAACAAAGGAGAAGACACCCCATGCACAATACATTATCCAGAAACGACCTGACCACTGGAAATCCGCTGTCAAAAATATTCTTTTTTGCCCTGCCGCTTGTATTCGGCACGCTGTTCCAGCAGCTTTATAATTTTGCAGATACCGTTATTATCGGGCGGTTTCTCGGAGAACAGGCACTGGCTGCATCTGGTGTTACTTACAGCCTGAATTTTTTAATTCTCGGCTTTGTACAGGGCTGTGCAGCCGGCTTCGGTGTTCCGCTCTCCCAGTCCTTCGGTGCAAAAGACCGGGATGAGGTGCACCGTTTTTACTGGAACGGCCTGTGGGCGTCTGCCGTTATCAGCGTCATCCTTGCGGCAGCGGCTTTTGCTATGACCGTGCCGCTGCTGGCACTGATTCGGACACCGCAGGATATCCTGCCAATGGCTGCTTCTTATATCCAGATTATTTTTGCAGGCATTCCCCTGTCGATGCTTTATAACCATTCCGCCAGCGTGCTGCGCGCCCTCGGGGATTCCAGACATCCTTTTTATTTCCTGCTTGCTTCCTGCGTTCTGAACATTGTCCTGGACTTCCTGCTCGTTGCGGTCATCCCGCTTGGCGTTGCCGGTGCTGCGGCAGCGACTGTCATCAGCCAGGGCGTCAGCGGCTGTTTAAACTGCTGGTGGCTGTTTCAAAAAACTGCCAGCTTTGCTATCCGCAAAAAAGACATGGCCCTCTCGCTGTCCCATGTAAAACGGCTGAACGCCATAGGCCTTCCAATGGGCTTTGAATATTCGGTCTGCGCCATTGGCGCCATTGCCATGCAGAATGCCATCAACGTCCTTGGCAGCACAGCCATCACCGCGCATACAACCGGGGAAAAAATCCGCCAGATATTTACGCTTCCAATGGAAAGCGTCGGCACAGCCATGGCCACTTATACGGCCCAGAATTATGGTGCCAGAAAGTATGACCGCATCCGAAGCGGCGTCAGATACGGCCTGCTTATACAGTATTTGTACTGCATCGCAGCCTGGACTGCCATTTTCCTGGCAAAAGGCAGCCTTGTGGCACTCGTGCTCGGGGAAACAGCCAGCCCTGCGGCACAGGGCGCGCTGGAATATTTATCCCGAATCAGCGTGCTGTTTGCCATTCACGGCTCCCTGACGATTTTCCGCAACACCCTGCAAGGCATGGGACACAGCTTCCAGGCCATTCTTTCCGGAATCGGGGAACTGCTCGGGCGCAGCCTTGGTGCCGCGCTTGCCTTTACAAGCCTTGGATTTACCGCTATCTGCTACGGCAACCCTATTTCCTGGTCATTCGCGCTTGCCTACTGCGTCCTGATGGTATGGATGCACCTTCGCCGTCTGGCTTAGGAAAAGCTTTACAACCAGTCCCGGCAACGCTATAATAATGATACAGTCCGGCCCACCATCCTGCCACAAGCATGCAGCGTCCGCGCCAGGCTGTAACAGATGATGCAAATGAGCGAAAGGAGTTTCAATCATGAACGAATTAGAACTGAAATACGGCTGCAACCCAAACCAGAAGCCTTCCCGCATTTACATGAGTGACGGTTCCGGGCTGCCAATCCGCGTATTAAACGGCAAGCCAGGCTACATTAACTTTCTGGATGCCTTCAACGGCTGGCAGCTTGTCACAGAATTAAAAAAAGCCTCAGGGCTTCCGGCTGCTGCTTCTTTTAAGCATGTATCACCGGCCGGCGCTGCCATCGGGCTTCCGTTAAATGATACCGAACGCCAGATTTACTGGGCCAATGACTACGACATCAGCTATTCCCCGCTTGCGAGCGCGTATGTACGCGCAAGGGGTGCTGACCGCATGTCATCCTTTGGCGATTTTATCGCATTATCCGATACCTGCGATGTGCCGACTGCCCAGTTTATCCAGCATGAAGTATCGGACGGCGTAATCGCGCCAGGCTATGAGCCGCAGGCACTGGAAATCTTAAAAGGCAAGAAACGCGGCACTTACAATGTTATTGAAATCGACACTTCGTATGTGCCGGCTCCTGTCGAGCACAAGGACGTATTCGGCATTACCTTTGAACAGGGCCGCAATGAGCTGAACATTGACAGCAGCTTTTTTAACAATATTGTCACCGAAAACAAAAACCTGCCAGACGCGGCTAAAATCGACCTTGCCATTGCAATGATTACCTTAAAATATACCCAGTCCAATTCTGTCTGCTATGTAAAGGGCGGCCAGGCAATCGGCATCGGAGCCGGGCAGCAGTCCCGCATTCACTGTACACGGCTGGCCGGGACAAAAGCAGACAACTGGTATCTGCGCCAGTCCCCGCAGGTGCTCGGCCTGCAGTTCCAGGACAATATCAAGCGCGCTGACCGCGATAACGCCATTGACCTCTATATCGGGGAAGATTATATGGACGTGCTGGGAGAGGATGTATGGGAGCATACGTTTAAAGTAAAACCGCCGGTATTTACCGCAGAGGAAAAACGGGAATGGCTTTCCGGAAATTCGGGCGTCACGCTTGGTTCCGATGCCTTTTTCCCATTCAGTGACAATATCGAGCGTGCTTACCGCAGCGGCGTAACATACGTGGCACAGCCAGGCGGCTCCAAACGCGACCAGGATGTTATCGATGCCTGCAACGCACACAATATGGTAATGGCATTTACCGGAATCCGCCTGTTCCATCATTAATGCATCCGCCTGAATACCAAAAAGGAGATGTCCTTCCAAACGGGACATCTCCTTTTTTTGCATCTGCCATGCCTGATATACATATGGGAATCCGAAAACGCAAGCTTTTTCGGATTACGAATGCTGCTCCCAGCTCAGTTCTTCTTCCTTCTGCAAATCTTCCTGCGACATATATCTGCGGAAAATTTTTTCCAGAATCATATCCAGCAGCACTGCCGCTGCGGCCGGCACAATAAAAAGAAACGGGATAAATATGCTGATTAAAAATCCTGCAGCAAACAGGACGCCAAACACCAGCAGAGAGCCCGGCAGATGAATCACTGCAATAATCGCAGCATTTTTCATCGTATCTTTCATGCCGTTTTCAAACCTTGCCGAATAAGCAAAAATATATACGCTCCAGACAGCCAGAAAATACATCAGGAAATAAAAGAAATAATATAAAATCCCCATTCTGGCGCCCTGTTCGAGCATCGAAAGCGTAATCCGGCTGTCTGCAAACAAAAATGCAAAGCCCGCAGCCAGTATCAGCCATATTTTAGTCGCCTGCTTAAAGTTGGATTTAAACGCGCTCCAAAAGCTCTCCCACAGATAGCTGCGGTTGCCGCGCAGCGACTTATGCACCGCATAATATAACGCCGTTGCAGATGCACCAATGGTCACAACCGGAAGGCTGAACAGCACCCATAAAAGGCTTAAATAAAACGCATCCACCGCTTTGCCGACCGCCCGGAAAAGGCCATTGTCATAATTAAAAAGCTGATTCATTTTCCTGCTCCCCCATAAAAGATTCCGAAAAACCCTGATTTTGTTTACGGTTTTATCGTACCATAAGCATCCGGTTTTGTAAATAGGCCGCGGGATTCCAGCTCCCTTCGGATATGCCGGACATAATCATCCACAATATCATAGTCCGTCAGATGATACAGCGCTCTTGCCCCAGCAGTATCTTCGATTTCATTAAACACCAGTTCCCCGTTATGAAATATAAAATCCATGCCCGCCATGCCGATATCCAGCCCCTGTGCTGCACGCAAGACAAGCTCCCGCTCCCCGGAATCCAGCTCATACAGCGATACCTTCCCGCCCAGGCAGTAATTGCTGCGGAAATCCGTATCAGAGCTTCTTAAAACCGCTGCCGTAATCTGGTTTCCGACAATATACACGCGCACATCCCGGCCCGCCCGGGATGCCGCTTTCTGCATCAGATACGCATCCCGGTCTTTTGCGTGCTCCCTGTTCCAGGCTTCCCATTCCCGGCTGTCTGTAACCAGGTACACCTGCGTTCCGCCATGCCCGCTGCAGGATTTGATAACAGCCGGGTACCAGGGCGGCGCATGCTGCGTCCCGCAGACGAATGGCATAACCGGAATCTGTTTTTCCTGCATGTAACGGTATGCCTGCAGCTTGTCGTTGCCAAGCCTTGCGACGGCAGAAGCATTAAAAACCGGAATTCCCATTTTTTCAAACAGCTGCGCTATCCGGTAATCCCTTGTACGGTTAATCACAAAGTCCGGCGCTTCCCCCGCAGCCAGTTTTTCTGCCTGAAGCTGCTTTCTGTGTCCGCTTCCGGATGTATCAAAAACAACCCCCCTGGCATCACACGGCCCCGGCTGCTTTCTGTGCCTGCCGGTACCGCACAGCCCCAGCGCTGCTGACAGGCGGTATTTTTCACATGCCCTGCGGTACAAATCGATATAATGCATATTCAGCCCGCTGTCATGGCTGTCATACAGAATCCATCCATGGACTGCTGCCCTGGGCTGAAGCTCCCTGAATTCCAGCATCATCTGCGCATCTCCTTCAGGCAGTACCCTGTAATCGCGTCTGCCACATCCACGCCTGTGCAGTTTCGGATATTGACAAAATGCGCATTGGAATTGACCTCGCAAAGCAGCGGCTCCCCGTCTTCCCCGAACAGGATATCCACGCCTGCAAAATCCAGCCCGAGCACCTGCATGGCCTTTGCTGCCATGGCAAGCTGCTTTTCGTCCGGCTCGTAAGGCTCCATGCTGCCGCCATTGGTAATATTCGCCCTGAAATCGTGTGCGTTGCGCCGCTGCATCGCAGCTGCTGCCTGGTTTCCGACCATCTGGATGCGGATATCGCGCCCCCTGGAAAAGGCTGCAAATTCCTGAAACAGGCACGGGCGGTTTTTGATATCTGCAAGATACATCTTTAATTCTTCCCTGCCGACGGCCAGATGCACCTGCTGCCCGAACGAGCCATAGCACTCCTTAACGACCATCGGATAGCCAAGCTGCTTTTCGACAGCTTCCAGAAAATCCAGCTGCGGATAACCGTCCGGCTGGAAGGTCATCGGCGCAATGACGGTTTTGGGCATGCGGATGCCACTGCCGGAAAGCTCCAGGCAGGTACGTGCCTTGTCATCGCATATTTCAATGCTTTCCGCACAGTTAAACAGGCGCAGCCCCCGCTTTTCCAGCAGCCTTGCCAGACGCACGTCCTTATCCCAGAACAGGACAAATTCCGGCCGCCTGCCCGGAATATCCGCATAATCCCGGCTTCCCGTCACTGCAAGTACCGGCAGAAGCTGCGTATTCGTCTTTATTTCCAGCCTGCAGCCCCTGCGCGCCGCCGCCTGCACAAGGCACGCAAAAATCTCCATAAATTTCTCCGAATGGATAAAGCCATTGACCACAAGCCATGCATAGGTTTCCATTTCCTGTTTCCTCCATTTCTGGCAGCCGGATGCCTTCCCGGCTCCATTGCCGGCGGCATGGAAAAAGGCTGACGCATAAAAAGAAGCTTATGCGAAATATTGTAAAAATCTGTGTAATCAAAACAATATTTTGCATAATTTCTTCTTAACTGCGACAGCCCCTTCCTGAAATATACCATATTTACCGGTATTGTTATCCTGCTGTTTTTCTATTTATAAATTTTCTATTTCAAAATATTTGTGCTGCTGTTTCTCTATTTTATCAATTATAAAAAAAATGAATGGTTTCCTATGAAAAATTTTCCGGAAAACTGCTCTATATAAATTTGCTGAAAAATTGTTTCTTTCTCTTTTGCATTTGTTCCTGCTACCTGGCAGCAGATTCCCACATGCCGTCTTCCTGCAGCTGTGTCCAGTCTACCTCTAAAAGCTGCTGTGTATATTCGTGGTCCCTTCCTGATTTTCTGGTTACGACTTCTATGTATTTCTGGCTTATCATTCCATCCAGTGCTGTCTTGACCCGTGTCTTCGATACACGGTTATACGATGCCACGCTGTCAATTGTTTTCCAATAGGAAGGCTTTCTGGCCGCATTTTTCTTTCTCAGGCGGTCCAGGCTGACCAGTATCAGGTCGTTGTAATGGCTGCGTTCCTGCTCCTGCCTTGGCATTTCCACATAACTGGTCGCGGCAGATTTCAGTGCATTGCTGAATGCAAACCTTACGCCATAAATAATTACTTTTTTGTCTTTTTCCTTCAGGTATTCTACAACCTTTGTAAAATGGGCGTCACCCGTAAAAAGAATATATACTTCATCATCATTTTTCCCCGCCATACTGCGATAAATCGTATCTAAAATAATTATGTCCGTAAAATCCTTGTCTACCCCTTCTTTTGTGCTTGCTGTATGAACCACATCGTCAGTCAGTGTTTTTAACTTCTCCAATTCCGTACCAATTTTTGGTTCTGAAAAATCCCCAAATATATAAAGCTTATGTATTTCATATTCCTGCTTTAATTCTTCGAGCCATTCTTCTACATTCGGCTTCATCTGAACTTTGTTGTGATACCCATAATACCAGTGTTCATAATCTACAAACACTGCTGCCTTTGGCTTGCCGGAAGTCTTTTTCTTAAAAAATCCAAACATCTTTCCCCTCCTTTCCATTCGCGAAGTGACTCCCTTTTTGGATCGCTGAAAGCTTATCCTATTCTATTATAAAACATTACGGGCGTTTATTGAAGCATTTTCTTTTAGTCTTAATCACAAAAGAAAAACGCCTAAACTGTAATTTTTTCGGCGTTTTTCCTAAATTTTCCGATATTTTAACGCGAAAGCGCTACAAAATCCTGCGGACTGCTTCCTGCACATGATCGACGCCGATCAAGGCAATCCCATCTGTCCGCATCTTAGGATCAACCGATACTTTTGGCAGGATACAGGTTGTAAATCCAAGCTTGCGCGCTTCTAAAATGCGCTGTTTTGCCATATTTACAGCCCTTACTTCCCCACTTAGCCCGACCTCCCCAAAGCAAATGGTCTTTTCGTCTATGCAGCGTTCTTTATAACTGGAAACAATTGCCAGCACAATGCCTAAATCCAATGCCGGCTCATTCATTTTAATGCCGCCTGCGATATTTACATAGGCGTCGCATTCACTCAGGCGCAGATTCAGCCTTTTTTCCAGAACAGCCATCAGCAGGTTTACACGGTTCGTATCCGTGCCTGCGGCGGTTCTTCTCGGAATCCCGAAGTTGGTACGGCATACAAGCGCCTGCACCTCCAGGAGAATCGGGCGCGTCCCTTCCATCGAACACGCCACAACAGACCCGGTAGCGTCTTTAGGCTTTCCGCTCAGCATATATTCTGATGGATTCGCGACTTCTGCCAGTCCCTGCTCGCGCATTTCAAACACACCGATCTCATTCGTAGAACCAAATCGGTTTTTGACGCCGCGCAAAATCCGGTATGCCGCATGGCGGTCGCCTTCAAAATACAAGACGGTATCAACCATATGTTCCAGCACGCGCGGCCCCGCGACAACTCCTTCTTTCGTTACATGTCCGACAAGAAAAATAGTGATCCCAAGCCCTTTTGCCAGCTGCATAAACGCGCCGGTAGCTTCGCGCACCTGCGATACGCTGCCCGGGGAAGATGAGATATTGTCACTATACATCGTCTGGATCGAATCAATCACAACCGCCTGCGGCTTTTCCCTGCGCAGAACTCCGTCAATCTGTTCCAGACTGGTCTCGCACAGCAGCGACAGGCTGTCCGTAAACGCCCCGATCCGCTGCGCACGGATCTTAATCTGCTGCAGCGACTCTTCCCCGGAAATATATAAGACGGATATATTCTGCCCGCTTAACTTCTGGCACACCTGCAGCAGCAGCGTAGATTTCCCAATACCAGGATCGCCCCCGACCAGCACAAGAGAAGCCGGGACAATCCCGCCGCCAAGCACGCGGTCCAATTCCGGGAAGCCGCTGGAAAAGCGTTCTTCCCGTTTCATTTCAATATCCGCAAGTATCACCGGCCTTACAGCCGCAAGCTGTTTTTGCGCAGATGCTGTAGCCTTGCGTTCCACAACCTCTTCTACAAATGTATTCCACTGCCTGCATCCCGGACACTGGCCCTGCCATTTTGCAGATTCATAGCCGCATTCCTGACAGAAATAAATAGTTTTTGCTTTTGCCATACTTATTTCTTTACAATCCTGACAGCCGTATGGCTGTCTCCGCCAAGTTCTACACTCAGCGTCAGCTTACCGCCCAGGTTCGTCTTCATCGTTCCAGCATTTTCATCATTAATAAATACTTCGTATTCTGTGGAATCAGACAGCCCCAGTGTGATCTCTGCGTCTTCCGGCCCTTCAACCTGGAAGGAAACTTCATTTTCAGTAATTTCCAGTCCATTGACGGCAGTTCCTGGTACGGACTCGTAGACAAAGATGCCATTACATTCCAATTTAGTAATTTCACGGAATGTTTTGACTTTGTATTGGTCTGTGCCGTGCTTGAAATTGTCTTTTTTTGTCTTGGAAGCCAGTGTATAATCTCCAAAGCTGATGCTTCCGTTGGCTTCTGTACGAATCAGTTCGCTAATTACACCCATTTTTTTATCCTCCAGTTGCTTAAAAAGATAGTAATAAGAGTATTATACTATATTTTGGACGAAAATGTCACCTTTTTTTTCATTTTTCAGAACTGATTTTTCACATGACGGAGCCTTATCATTTTACATTCTGTGTGGCTGGGCGGAGATTGGTGGGTGGCCGAGGGTATGGCTGGGCAGAGATTGGTGGGTAGCCGAGGGTGTGGCTGGGCGGACGGCTCTCCTGCCCCATCCCCTACCAACCGCCCGCAGAGTCGTCCGCCTCCCAACTAAATCCCCAAAAAAACATTGCATTTTCACTAAAAAAGTTGTAGAATACAAGAAAGAAATTGTTTCAAATGCCCAAAACCAGTCGGAAAGGAGGTATTGCCATGCATGCACAGACCATTTATTTAGCCTGTATCATATGCGGGATTGCTTTACTGTTATCATCTATTATTTTCAGCGCAGCCGACGACTTCTTTGACTTTGCAGCATTTGATCTGTTCAGCTTGGATCTGGGCGATTTTGATCTGGATATTCTTCCGATCTCCATGAAATCACTCTGTCTGGCAGCCACCGTATTTGGCAGCGTCAGTATGCTGATGCTGGGGAAGCCGCCGACGATCCGGCATGTAACAGCGGGCGTATGCGCTTATCTTGGTGCGGTTCTCGTACAAAATATCACTGGATTTTTGAAAAATCATCAGTCCGAGGCGGATACGCTGGAAAGTATTTGCAGCCGCAGTTATGTTGTAAATATTTCAATTCCGGAACAGGGGTATGGTTCCGTGGCAAGTGAACAGCAGGACCGTTCCGTGCTGACCATGACGGCAAGATCGTTCGACGGCAGTGCGATCACGGCAGGGACGAAGGTGGATATTGTGAATGTTACGGATCATGTTGCAATTGTTGTGCCGGTCATCAGACAAGGAGGATAAAACATGCTGAGTGAATATTTACCAATTATTGCGATACCGCTGGTGATTGTTTTGGTGCTGATTACCATTTTTTCTATGTGGAAGAAAGTGCCGCAGGACAAAGCTGGCGTCATTACCGGATTAAAACGCCGCGTGATCACGGGCGGCGGCGGGCTTGTGATTCCGGGTGTGGAACGGATTGATTATATATCACTGGGAAATATGCCGCTGCGTGTGGATACAAGGGGAAGTCTTTCTTCTCAGGGCGTGCCGATTTCGGTCAGCACGACGGCGGTCATTAAGGTGCGTAATTCACCGGACGCTATTCTGACCGCGATCGAGCAGTTTACCGGCAAGAACGAGCAGGAGATTATTAAAAATATTATGTCGACCGCGACCGCCGTGCTGGAAGGCAAACTGCGTGAAATTATCGCGACGATGACGGTCGAGGATCTGTATCAGAAAAGAGAAGCGTTTTCCAGCCAGGTACAGGAAGTAGTTGGAACCGAGCTTGGAAATATGGGCTTGGAAGTAAAGAACTTTACCATTACGGATATTTCCGACGAAAACGGATATATTGAAGCGCTTGGCGAAGGTATGATTGCACAGCGTAAAAAAGACGCTGAGATCCAAAAGTCCGAAGCGAAACGGGAACAGGACGAACGGACTTCTGAAAATATTAAAATCGGCGAACAGGCGAAGCTGGAAGCGGCAACGGCGATTAAGCAGGCGGAGAAAGAAAAGCAGGTTGCAGAAGCGCGGTACCAAAAGGAAATCAGTACAGCGAACGCGGAGGCAGAACTGGCGCATGATATTCAGCGCAAAAAGACGCAGAAAGAAGTGATCCAGGCGGAAATGGACGCAGAACTGATCCGCCAGCAGCGTCAGAAAGAGATTGCGGAAGCAGAAATCCAGGTTCAGATCACGCAGGCGCAGAAAAATACCGAGCTTGCCCAGCAGCGGGCATTGGAAAAAGAAAAGCAGCTGCTTTCCGATGTGGTAAAGCCTGCAGAAGCCGGAAGGAAGAAGCTGGAGCAGGAATCTGAGGCGGAGAAATACGCAGAGATTAAAAAGGCAGAAGCTGAAGCAGAGAAAAAGAAGATTGACGCGCATGCAGAAGCCGAAGCGATCAAAGCAAAGGCCGTCGCAGAAGCGCAGGCGATTGAAGCAAAAGCCAGGGCCGAGGCAGAGGCGATTGCGAAAAAAGG
>OFGR01001963.1_pt1 | contig 14756 bp, 13 predicted proteins | sample 1521811 | NCBI WGS metagenome assembly OFGR01 (sample SAMEA3504098, study PRJEB24116) | mouse gut metagenome | biome: mouse gut; feature: mouse-associated habitat; material: faeces | place: Denmark | collected 2011
ATTTGTTTCTTAGTGGTCAAATAAGGAGGTGCGCTCTATGCTTGGATTGCCCAAAAGCACCGAATTCAACCGGCGCATTCCAAAGCAGAAGTTTTATGAAAATCTTACCGTTTCCCTATCGCTGAAACGTATCTTTGTGGAGCAGATCAGGGTGATCTGGTGGCGGAACAAAATCGCTCCCGCCACTGATGGAGCGTCGCGCGGCAGTGTTGACAAACCGTCCGCTGCTGGTCCTGCAAAGTCAGAGATTCCGGTTGCTCAGAAGCCATATGCGGTCGAAAAGTCACAAGTGCCGCCGCCAGTCGTGTCCGCTCCGCAGCCACGGACGGTGCGGCAGGCTCCTGTACCTCAGACCTCCACGCATTCTTCTTCCGGGGCTAAATTACGCACATCACTTCATTCACCGTCATTCTCGCTGCGTGGCGCAGTACAGTCGGACAAGGTTGATGAAGGTGAATCACATCAGGCTATAGCTCCTGCAAGAACAGCCCGGTATACTGATGCGGATATGGCCGAAGCATGGGAAAAATTCATAGCCGCACATCCTACAGAGCATGTGCTCGTGAATTCGATGCGCTCGCATCTTCCTGTGCGTGGCGAGGGCGACGCATGGACTGTGACTGTCGACTCCGAGCCTCAGAGAAATGTCTTTATAGACAATATGATGTCGTTGCTCGGATCTATACGTGATTCATTGTCAAACGACAATGTGACTCTCACGGTGCAGCTTAATACCGGAGATGTAGCTCCGAGTGTGTGGAACGAGCGCGAGGTGCTTCGCCATATAACGGAGTCATCGGACAAGATGCGCGATTTCATAGATACATTCAAGCTGACCCTTACATAATGGATATTTTGTCGGATATAGTGGGCTATATGGCCTCGGTATGCATGATTCTCGGTTATCTGCCGCAGGCCGTGCATACTATAAAAACACGTGATACTTCAGGTATTGCATACAGCACTTTCCTGCTTATGGGATTAGGCGCTGTGTTTTTTGTAGTGCAGGGATTTCTTACAGGCAATGCTCCACTGTGGATAACGAATCTGGTGACAAGCATATCCAGTGGAATTGTCTTCGGAATAAAAGTATACAACGATTGCCACAAAAAATAAGGTTATGGACAAGTTGCCTGAGGAATTTATTCACCAGATAGAGTCGCTCTCGAATCCGGAACTTGTCGGGTTGTGCGATGCCCTTGTCACCACAGAACCTTCGGTATCGGTGCGTGTCAATCCTGTCAAGGGAGTCCATGTGCCTGACGGTGCAGACATAGTGCCGTGGTGTGCCACTGGATATTACCTGAAGTCCAGGCAACCGTTCACGTTCGATCCAGCGTTGCATCAGGGTCTTTACTATGCACAGGATGCGTCTTCGATGATAGTGGGGACAGTAGCATCGGCGCTTGCAGGTGGAAAGCCTGTCTGCTATCTTGATGCATGCGCAGCCCCGGGAGGCAAATCCACCGCGGCGGTGTCTGTATTGCCAAATGGATCGCTTGTAGTAGCCAATGAATATGTACCGGCACGTGCTGCAGTGCTTGCCGAAAATCTTGCCAAATGGGGTAGCGATTCGTGTGTGGTCAGCAAAGGCGATACGTCGCGATTCCGGCGTCTGCCGGGATTCTTCGACATAGTAGCCGCGGATGTACCATGCTCCGGTGAAGGCATGATGCGAAAAGATGATGCCGCTGTGGAGCAGTGGTCGCCGTCGCTTGTGGAGGAATGTGCAGCGCGGCAACGCGAGATTGTAGATAATCTGTGGGAAACCCTCCGCCCCGGCGGGTATCTGATCTACAGTACATGTACCTTCAACCGGACAGAGAACGAGGATATGCTGGCCTATATAATAGAAAGGCATGGTGGAGAGAGCGTTGACTTGCATATAGAGGAACTTGGTGAGGGTATCGTGCGCGGACTCGGGGATGACGATCCGGCCTGCGCAAGATTCATGCCTCACAGACTCAGGGGCGAGGGATTGTTTGTCGGTGTAGTCCGGAAACCGGAAGAAGGGGATACTCGTGTGATGAGACCGACGCGCAAGAAAGCCAAGACAATATCTTCTGATATTAAATCTCTTGTGGCTCAAGCTTCTGCGTGGTTGAATAACAGCGCTGATTACGATATACGTCTGTCAAAAGATGGAAAGACCGTGTTTGCTTGCCGAAAAGAGCATGCTGCGATTGTAGATTCGCTTTCTGAAGTCCTTGATATTGTATCTGCAGGTGTAATTGTGGGCATTGTGAAAGGCCGTGCCCTTGTACCTTCGCAACAATTGGCAATCTCCGCAGCTTTGCGAGCCGATGCTTTTCCTTGCTGCGAGGTGGAATACTGCGATGCAGTAGCTTATCTGCGCCGCGAATCATTATCTCTGCCCACAGGCGTTCCCGCGGGGTTTGTGCTACTTACATATCGTGGCTATCCGCTTGGGTTTGTTAAAAATATTGGCAACCGTGCCAACAATCTCTATCCTCAGGCCTGGAGAATACTGTCTACACATACACCGGAAGAAGTCCCGGTTGTTCTCTGACGTCTATTTTTTATAGTGCATTTATTCTTTTTTCTTAACCACTTTGACTTCATGAACATAAAACTGAAACTTATCAACATCGCTCTTACTGCTCTGGCAATTCCTTTTGCAATGTCAGCGGCTGAGCAGGGGCTGGTTGCTACTGCGCCAAATGGAAATACGGTCACGGTGACTGCGATTACGCCTTATATATTCAAGGTGACTAATGCGCCGGCAGGATATATCCCTCCGGTCTCCAAGGCTACAGTCCTGAATGCTGATACAGACATAAAATGTGAGTATGCGGAAGATTGTGGCGTGCAGTCTATTCGTTTTACCGATGCACTTGCTGCAAGTGTGGATAAGCGTGATGGTAAGCTTACTATCAGCGGAAAAAACTTCACACTTACCGACGATGGTATAAGGCGGCAGGATAATGGGTTTAACTCACTCGTCCTGAAAACCGGCGATGGTGGCACATGGCTTGGCGCAGGGGAGCGAGGGCATGCAATGACTCTGAACGGCGATACGCTTACAATGTATAACCGAGCGAACTATGGCTATGGAGCAGGAGATCCCCGCAATTCGCAGATGAATATATCTATGCCTCTGCTTGTGTCGTCGAAGGGATATGCGTTGCTTTTCGACGATCATGCGGCAGCTACGCTTATTGCAGGAAATCCTGTCGAATACATTACGGAAAATCCGAGCCCGGTGTCGTATTATGTAGTGGACGGCTCCGGTAGCCTCTCAACCACAGTCTCAAGGCTGACGTCGCTTACCGGACGACAGGAGCTTCCTCCCATCTGGGCTTTGGGATATATAACATCTAAATATGGCTATCACAACAATAATGAGATGCTCGGCGCTCTGGATTCTCTCAAGAGAGAGGGTTATCCTGTTGATGGCGTTGTACTTGATCTATATTGGTATGGACGCGAGCAGGACATGGGACGTCTCGGTTGGGATGAGTTTCAGTGGCCGGGACACAGGGCTACTCTGAGTAAAGCCAAGGATATATATGGTGTCAATACCGTACTTATTTCGCAGCCGTTTGTGCTGCGCAACGGCAGGGGAGTTGACAATTTCAATGAACTGCGCGACAGTGGGCTGCTGCTCAAAGATAAGGACGGTAAAATGCAGGACGTGGAGATCTGGGTAGGCGAGGGCGGTATGTTCGACGTCTCTAATCCTGAGACGCGCCGTTGGTTGGCTGATCGTTACCGTAGTCTTACCGACGAAGGTGTGGATGGCTGGTGGGGCGATCTCGGAGAGCCGGAACGACATCCTGAAAGTGCCGTGCATGCAAATGGTCTGCCCGCGCGATTGTATCATAACCAGTATGGCAACGACTGGAGCAGTATACTTTTCAATTTATACGACAGTATTTATCCGCAGAGGCGTGTCTTCACCCTTATGCGTGGCGGTACAACAGGATTGCAGCGCTATGGAGTATTTCCGTGGAGTTCGGATGTGTCACGCAGTTGGGAAGGTATGCAGGCCCAGATACCGGTGATGATACACTCAGGAGTCAGCGGTCTTGGATATATGAGCCATGATGTAGGTGGTTTTGCGGTCGATCCGGAACATCCGTCTGATGCAGAGATGTATCTGAGGTGGATGCAACTCGGAGTATATTCACCGGTGCTGCGCACGCATGCGCAGTATATGGCTGAGCCATATCATTATCCAGACTACAGTGATGCGTTGCTGAAACTGGTGAAAGAGCGTTACCGGCTGCTTCCGTATATCTATACGGCTGCATATGAGAATGCGTCGGCAGGTCTGCCTATTGTCCGGCCGGTGTGGTTCTACGATAATAATGTGGAACGACTTGCGGAGGTGGATGATGAATATCTGTTTGGCTCCAGTCTGCTTGTAGCTCCGGTGATGAAGCCCGGTGTGCGTTCGAGAAAGGTGGTTTTCCCTTCGGGTGAATGGATCGACATCTATGATGCGTCAAAGATATATAAGGGTGGTTCGGAGTATATGGTGGACGCGCCGTTGCACCGCATTCCGGTGTTCGTACGCGCAGGAGCGTTTATTCCTATAGCTGAATATGCTATGGACAATACTTCCGACTACAGGACAGGTGTCTATACGGTGGAATATTACCCAGTTGATGGTGTTTCTTCCGCAGGTCTGCTATATGATGACGACGATCCTTGGGTGAGACATGCCGTAGATGAGAAATCGAGGGTAATAGAATTTTCGGGCGAATCTACCGCAAGAGAAATTGTGATAGACGCCCGCGTGTCCTCTGAATGCAATGATGCTGTCGGGGCAGACAGGCTTGACTTTGTAATAAAGGGTGTCACAGCCGAACCTGAAACCGTGTATGTGGATGGAGTCGATGTGCCTTATGATTATGATGCAGACATCAAGTCGCTTCGTCTCAGCACACGTCTGTATCCATGCAAGATATTGAATATAAAGATTGTAAAATAGATAAAATAAAAGAGATTATGTTTTCCGGTATAGTAGAAGAAGCTGCATCTGTGGTGCGCACGGAGAGAGAGAATGGAAATCTTCACCTGACTCTAAGATGCTCGTTTGCAGAAGATCTGAAAATTGACCAGTCGGTAGCTCACAATGGTGTATGTCTAACGGTTGTGAGTCTGAATGGCGACGGCACATATACAGTCACAGCTATTCAAGAGACTCTTGACCGCTCGAATCTTGGAACACTTGAGGTGGGAGACAAAGTTAACCTCGAGCGCTCGATGATGCTTGATGGCAGATTGGACGGACATATAGTGCAGGGACACGTAGACTGCACAGCGGTGTGCGAGAGTGTCGAGAATGTAGGAGGAAGCACGTACTTCAAATTCCGGTACGATGTACCGGTGGAGATGGCGCGTAAGGGTTATATGACTGTAGAGAAAGGTTCTGTCACCGTAAACGGTGTAAGTCTTACGGTGTGCGATTCAACCGCTGACAGTTTCAGGGTTGCGATCATACCCTACACGATGGAGCATACCAATTTCCATACCATTGAGGAAGGTACGCGTGTCAATCTTGAATTTGATATTATCGGTAAATATCTGGCGCGCCTGGCTGAATTTGCCGTTTAAATACTCTAAAACCTGACGTATATGAGGGCGGTGGCCATTGAGGCTATCCCCTCGCCACGTCCGGTGAATCCGAGATGCTCAGTGGTTGTGGCCTTTATAGATACTGCGTCTATGTCTATGTCGAGATCCTCGGCCATAAGCGAACGCATGGAATCTATGTGCGGACGCATTTTGGGCGCTTGTGCCATAATCGTTATATCGACGTTTCCGATGCCATAGCCGGCGTCGGAAAGTTTTTTTACAACAAGCCGGAGCAGTACTCTTGAGTCGATGCCTTTGAACGCCGGATCGGAGTCCGGGAAAAGAGCACCAATGTCACCCATTGCTGCCGCTCCGAGCAAAGCGTCCACAAGTGCGTGGATGGCAACATCCGCATCGCTGTGTCCGAGCAATCCGAGGTGATACGGTATTTTGACACCGCAGATGATGAGATCACGGTCTTCTGTCAGGCGGTGTACGTCGAATCCTTGTCCGATGCGGAAATTAGGAGCAGGCATGATTAGGGATAATGTGTATTATGATCAGCGGCGTTTGCCGAAAATATCTTTAAGTCCGTCCATATCGAACGTCAGCGTGAAACGCAGGGTCTGATCCAGAGGTGAAGTCTGCGCGGTGGCGATCATATAGCTGGCGTCGATCTTCACTACATTCATCGAGAATCCTGCGCCGAGGGCGAAATACTGAATGTCGCCTTTAGTCTTGTCCTGATGGAAATATCCGGCTCTGAGGAAGAATTGGTCGTTGTAGGAATATTCAGCACCGAGACTCCAGTTTATCTCACGAAGTTCTTCCTTGAATCCTCCGGGTGCGTCCGTGAAAGATTTGAAAATTCCTGAGATGGATGATGTGCTGCCCCAATCGTCCATTGCGTCGCGATATTCCTGATAGCCTTCGGGAGTATCTATGTCGTAGTCTTTCTCGCGAGGCATGGCCGGGACAAGGAGTTTGTTGAGGTCAAGGCTGAGAGCAAGATTGTGGTAGTCGGCCAGGGGGAACATGAATGTTGTGCCGAGACGGAGGTTGGTGGGCAGGAATACGGGATATTCAGCGCCATCGTATGATACCTTTGATCCTATGTTGGATATATCCCAACCCCATGACCACTGGCATTCGTTGCGACCGATGATGGGGAATGTGGTATAGTAGCCCGAAATGTCGGCCGAGAATGCCGAAGCACCGGTGATCTGCTCACCGGCATAGGTGTCAGGGAAACCGAGGTCGGAGTAGATATATCTGAACACTACGCCCATAGAGAACTTCTCCGACAGTTTGCGCGAGTAGCCTATGTCCACCGACAGTTCGTATGGATTCAGGTTCTGTCCGGGATCGCCTGTGATGGAATTTCCGGTGTTCACTTCGCCGAGTGAGAAGTAGCGCAGTGATGCACTGACTGCCTGGTTGTCCTGTGATCCTATTTTCCAGTAACCGGCCAGATTGGCAAGAAAAATATCGTTGACAAGTTTACGCAACCAAGGAGTATAACTCAGCGACACGGCTGCCTTGCTGTAGGCAAACGCATATTTCGATGGATTCCAGAATTGCGAGTTGGCATCCGGATCTGTAGCTGCGCCAAGATCGCCCATTGATGCACCTCGAGCGTCAGGAGCGATTCCGAGCGATGTGACGCCGGTGGTTATGGGGTTGAAATCGTCTTTCTGGGCTGATGCCTCTGAAATTCCTGCAATAGCTATGAGCAGAGGCAGGATATATCGGAAAATTGGTTTCATCGGAGTGATAATGTTAGTGTCTGATAGATATAACTCCGATTGTATGCATTTTATTGCGCCGGACGATGGGAAAAGTGTTAATGAATCGGATGGCTGAGTTATTTTACACGGTATTCCAGAACTTTCACTTCGTCGAGTGTGGCGCTTATTTCAGTGTCTATATCTAACGCTACGGATATGCCGTCGTCGAAAGGTATGATTATATCGCCCATCTTGAGCGTCATGCATCGGCTCAGGCTGTGCAAGGCGCTACATATTCCTGCCGAATTATCGGAGAATTCAATATGGCCGTTTGAATGCGATACGTTATATACAGTGTCGTTTCCGCGTTCTGCTTCAGGTATTTCAATCCAGCGGCCGAGAGCTACAGCGCCGTCGGCTGTCAGTGCCAGCGAGAGCGGGATGGTGTTTTCTGAGGGAAAAGCCACGACCGCAAGTGTTACGGCGTCGAAATACCTTGTTGCGAATCTTTCGGGAATGTTTTTGCCAAGACGGCACACCCTGTAGGCCGGGAGTATCTGTCCGAGCCAGGGAGAACCATCGTCGGGCAGAAATACCGGACGCCAGTCGCGGCTGACGGCAGAGTCCGGCACATTGATTATTTCCGGAAACGGGGATATAGGGGAAGTGCTGTTGCGACGCAGGATGATTGTCTTCATTTTACCATTCTGTTGTATATCACCGCAAGGTGTGCGTAGATGGATGTGTTCTCTATCACTATGCCTGATGGAACGCGCAGGCGGGCAGGCGTGAAATTCCATATGGCTTTGATTCCGGAATTTACAAGCTGATCAACTACGGTCTGTGCATACTCGACAGGTACGGTCACGATGCCTATCTCGGCTTTCAGATGCGGACGCAGTTCATCAAGCCGGTTGCTATGGTATATCGGCACACCAGAGATTGTAGTCCCGGTGAGCGAGGGATTGATGTCGAAGCCGGCCACGATATTGAGTCCATAGTTATGCAACCCGCTGTCGGCGAGCAAGGCAGCCCCGAGGCTTCCGATTCCGACGATGAAAGCATTGTGCTTTTTCTTGAAGCCGAGGAATTCCTGAAGTTCGTGCTCAAGTTTCGATACCTCATATCCAATGCGGGTCTTTCCTTTGATATTCAGGAACGACAGGTCTTTGGCTATCTGTGAGGCATCTACATTCAGTTCTTTGGAGATCTGTGTGGATGAGACATATTCCACATTCTCCCATCTCAGCATGCTCACATATGCCAGATACCAGGGGAGTCGGCGTAATGTCGGCTCGGGCAGTATCTCTTTCTGTGTGTCGGATATTCCAGACGATGATTTGCGCTGTGTGTCGGTAGTCTTCATGTCTTCTCTCGTAATGTCAGAAGGAGCGTATGCCTCCGCGTAGTGAGTTCATATTGTTGAGGTTGCGTTGCTCAGTGTCGTAACGGTTTGTTGATGTACCCTGATATCCGTTGTTGAAGAAGTTGTCGGTGTCTTCTTCGTCTTCTTCATCAGTGTAGCTGTTCGGGTTTGATGTCCTGCCTTTGAGTTTTGGCTTGTTCTTCTTTATCTCGTAAGGCTTCTGAAGATCAAGGGCTGTCTCGTAGATATTCCACGATTGCTCGATATCCCAATTTGCTTTAAGTGCTATCTTTTTTGGATAGTAATAAACCTCCTCTGGCTGAAGGCTGTCGGCATAGTTGCCGGTGTCCCATTTCCCGTTTTCGTTTTTATCGAGTATCAGGCGTGCATAGTAATTGCCCGGGCGTACGAAGTTGAATGAAGCGAGTCCGTCAATCACAGGGGATTTAGCGACTACTCCGTCGCTCTGGTTCAGAAGCTCCACAATGGCTGTACTGTCTGTGTCGTTGATCCGGAAGAAAAGATTGCCATATTCTTCGAGCGCTTTTATTCTTATTTCCTGAGAGATAGGTTTGTTGAAATGACCGTAGATGCCGGTGATTGAGGCAGAGTCTATCTCAAGTTTGTAGCGTGTACCCGGCTTCCAGTTGTAGGAATACCTGAACATGAGCGGGTTGATTGAGTCCACATCCAAAGTGGGAGCGTCGGCTACGGCTGTCCATACGGTATCGTTGAGCATGCTCAGATGCACAGCCGAGTTGTCGAGCGACCTGATTGGTTCGCTGGAGTCGAATATCAGGGGCAGGTTTATATCCTGAGTGCCGCTTGTTCTGCTGTTGAAACGTATGAAGTCGATCTGCGGAATGGTATCGGCATCGTCGTTTTTCTTCTTTTTCTTTTTGCTGCCTTTCGGTTCTCTGAAGTTGAACTTCAATGTATCGGTTGTCCACGACAGGTTGTCGAGCGAGTCGGTGCGCAAGTACGTTGCAGCCACGAGCATTGAGTCGCGCGCTATAAGTATTGAATCGTTGATCCAATACTCTATAGAGTCGCGTGTGGCCGAACGTTTTATTATGGAGTGCTCGGCCAGAGTAGTGCCTTTCAGAGGTCCGTCGAGGAGCGTGAGAGTGGGCATTGTGTCGGATGGAGCGCCGAAATTCAGGGTCACTTTATGACGGTCCGGCCGCTTGTAGTCGGAGAGGTATTGTGATTTGTATTCTTCGTTGAACCACGTCAGCAGTATGTCGTTTGGTAGGTATCGTATGCCACGGTGTGTAACGAGAGAATCTGTGTTCTGTGCGCTGCGCAGGGTGTCTGTGACTTCGATGTCCTCGACTGTCGGGCTGATTGTCAGATCATAGAAAGCTATGTCTTCGGATCTGTCCCAGTGATTGTCGCGGTTTACGTCGTTGATTGCAAAGATGTGATATTGCCCTGGTTTGAGATTTCGTATGGTGAATTGTCCGTATTGATTGGTGCGTGCCACGCGCTCGAAAGGGAGTGTTGTTAGTGTAGTGTCGTCGAGTTTGCTGTATACACCTACAAGCATTCCCTGTGCAGGCTCGAGATTGCGTGCTGCCAGCACCATGCCGGAGATGCGGAGGGTGTCTAAATCTTGTCCGGTCGAGAAGTCGATGGCGAATCCGTCGAGAATGTTTTTCTCGTTGAGGTCGTTGATTGCGTCGGCAAAGTCTATTGTATATGTGGCGTTAGGAATCAGTGAGTCGCGCAGTTCGACCGTCACTCGTCGTCCCTGAGCATTCAGAGAAGGCATCGTCTTTTGTGCCGGAGACACAATTATCTTGTTGGTTGGATCGTCGAGCTGTACGTTCTCGTTGAAATATACATCAATCCTTGTGGTCTTGACGTTTCGCGATCCGGGTGCGGGATTTGAATATGTGAATTCTGGAGGAGTGGTGTCGCGTGGACCTCCTTCCGGCCTTCCTATGCTTGCGCATGCAGTCAGGGCACAGGCTATCGCACCTAATGCCCAACGATGGTATCTCTTTTTATTAAAATGCTTCATTTCAGGGAACAAAATTAGCAAAAATCCCGGTTACGGGCAACTCCGTGGTTTTCGGGCGTTGGCCTGGCCTACTTCAGAAGCTTTTCGATCGAAGAAATAGCCTTGGTTGCGGTCTGGTCGATGGAGGCAGGTACTACGGATACATATTTCTTGGCAAGCCAGTATTCATCGGTGTCGGTCGCGTCTGGTTCGTCATTGCAGAAGCGCCCGGTGAGCCAGAAAAATGGCTTTCCGTTGGGGTCAAGATATCGTTCATATTCCTCAGACCAGTGGCCGCGCGCAGCCCGACATACTTTCATGCCAAGTGGCTCTACTTTAGCCGGTATGTTGACATTCAGGCAAATGCCTTCGGGTAATCCGGATTCAAGCACGCGGCGTGTTATTTCCTTTACGAACGGAGTTGTCCATGTGAAGTCGGCCTTAAGCGAGTGGTGTAGTAGCGAGAACCCTACGGAAGGAATGCCTACAGTAGCGGCTTCGATTGCAGCTCCCATTGTCCCTGAATAGGTAATGGCATTGCCGGAGTTGCTTCCGTGATTTATTCCGGAGAGCATTATATCCGGCTTGCGTGGTACTATGGCGTGGAGGGCAAGTTTCACGCAGTCGACCGGAGTACCGCTTACGGAATACACTTCGGCGTCGTCGTAACCTTCGTGGCGGGTGATACGCAAAGGTTTGTTGACCGATAGTGATGATGATTGCCCTGATTGTGGAGAGTCGGGTGCGACGATTATCACGTCGCCGAATTCTTTGACACATTCAGCGAGATGGTGTACACCTTTTGCATCTATGCTGTCGTCATTCGATATCAGTATGAGTGGTCTGTTGTTCATTTCTGTGTATATTGATGATTTCTTATTCTGTTATGATTATTTTTGCACCTTCAGCACCTTTGATATTCAGAGGTGCAGCCATAGGAGTATTCTTTGTGGCAACAACTTCTGTTGGTCTATTGTTTTCCCACACAATGTCTACCGTATATCCGCCTCGGGCATTCAGTCCCTTTACGTGTCCATTTTTCCATTCGCGTGGTGTGGCCGGCATTATATGGATTGTGGCTGTATCTCCAGGTAGACCACTATAATTGCTTTGCATTATCATTTCGGCAATTCCGCTTGTGCCTCCGAAGTTACCGTCGATCTGAAACGGTGAATGAGCATCGAGAAGATTAGGGTATGTGCCTCCTCCGCGGCGTGCGTCTTGTCCGATGTAACCATCTGGAGATATATAGTTCAGCAGTCTGCGCAACATAGAGTATGCTTTCTCGCTGTCCAGTGCTCTTGCACGCAGATTTATGCGCCATCCTGTACTCCAGCCTGTAGTGAGTTCGCCGCGCAGATCAAGGCTTTTTGATGCGGCTTCGACCAATTCCGGAGTGTCGTCCGGCGTTAAGTGTCGTCCCGGGAATAATCCGTAGAGATGTGTCTGGTGTCGGTGAGTCGGTTCTGCATCCTGCCAGTCTTCCGGCCATTCGAGCAACAGCCCTGAGGATCCGGTTTTGTAAGGAGCTAAACGGTGGAGTATACCGGCAAATTCATTCTGTAGGGTGTGATCGGTATCAAGAACTTTGGCTGCGTGGAGTGCGTCGGAGATGCATTGCCTTGCTATGGCTATATCTGCGGTCATTCCTGCTGCTGTAGCACCTTCATATCCATTGTCTGCGATGAATCTGTTTTCAGGTGATGTGCCGGGTGATGTGATAAGCATTCCGTCTTTCTCGATCATCCATCCGGCGCAGAATTCGGCTGCTCCTCGCAGTGCCGGATAGTATTTTTTTAGATCTTCTTTGTCAAGTGTGTAAAGATAGTGTTCCCATATGTGGGATGCAAGCCAAGCTCCACCCATTGTCCAGTTGGCCCACATCGGGTGTCCCTCGTGTTCTCCTACTGGAGCCGCAGTACCCCATATATCGCTGTTTTGACCAAGACACCAACCGCGGTTTACACCATAATATATAAGGGCGGCGTCTTTTCCTGTTGATTCGCTTAACATCAGTATGAAGTCGAGCAGAGGTCTGTGTAGTTCGCTCAGATTGGTATTCTCTGCCGGCCAGTAGTTTTCCTGAAGATTGATATTGGTTGTATAGTTGCTGCTCCAGGGTGGGAGCACGTATTCATTCCATAGTCCTTGCAAGTTTGCAGGAACGCCCGGTGTGCGTGAGCATGCGGATAGCAGGTATCTTCCGAATTGGAAATATAAGGCTTCAAGTTCTGGATTGTATTCGTCCGAGAGTGTGTAGCCTAACAATTGGCGAGATGTTGGCCGGGTGCTTATTTCAGGTGAGGTTTCGCCTAAGTTGATGCTTACACGTTCCATTAGGCTGGATACATCGTAGCGGTGTCTTGCCAGGAGTTCTGCGTACGATCGTTCTTTCGCGGCCGACAGTCTGCGTACGGCGCGAGGAATATATGAATTGTTTTTGGCAGGATCGGAGGACGCTCCGGAGAAGCTTGTTGCGTTTGTGAGCCGCAGGTTCACGGTTGGAGCGTTTGATATATGTATGTAATCGTCGCCATATTCAATATTTCCACCCGCCGGGCATTCGGCATCAAGCAATGTCAGGAAGTGTATGCCTCGTCTTTCATCGTGGCGGAAAGATCCCTCTCCTCGTGAGTATATAGGGCGTGAGTCGAATGCGGCGTATCCGTGTGTGGATGTTGATGTGCGGACTAAGGTCTTCATGCTCTCAGGAGAGTCGAGACTGATTGTTATCTCCTGAGGTTTGCTGCAGGTAATGTTTACTACAATTACAGAGTCAGGCGCAGAGCAGAAAGTCTGTACTATTCTACCTATCTTATTCCCGGAACTTGTTATGGAGGTGGCTATGCCTGTGTTAATATCCAGTTCTCTATATATATTGTCAGGATTAAAGCCGTGGTAGTATATTTTTAACTTGCCGAGCGGTTGATAATTCTGGGAGTACTTCCCTTGGACGAATTTCTGAAGCGAATCTGCCGCTCTGAAGTCTCCGCGGTCGAGAGCTGCACGTATTTGTGGAATCCATGTGCTTGCGTTTGGAGAATATGGGCGTGTCCGGTCGATTGGCTCTCCGGTCCAGAGTGTGATGTCGTTCAGCGACATAGAGTCGGCATCCATACCATTATATACAGATGCACCGAGTGTGCCGTTTCCGATAGGAAAACTTTCTTCAAACCATTTCGCCGGTGTGGTTTCCCAAATGCGGGTTGTCGGTTGAGCGCAATACGCTGAAGCAACCGCAAGCATTGAGGTTGATGTGATCAATATGCGTTTTACTAATTCCATATTCCAAAATTACTCGAAAATAAGTCTGTAAATTTGATATTAACATAGGTTAACACTAAAGATGCACAAATCATGTAGGACTTGGACAGTAATATTATAGTAAAAGTATGGCCTGGATTGTATATTTTTTGTCCATAACATTGATGGCTTCCGTTTTTTTTGCGAGATAAGGCAAGAAAAAGTATGTCTATACATGCAATGATATAGATTGTATATTTATGACATGGAATGGTTGCTCTGCGAAAAGGAGAATCTGCGTTCAAAAATGACGGATTTTATTTAGCTCAATAAATCAGGGTATTATGGCATATTGGGTAAAAACTTTGAAAAAAGTTGCGAAAATATTTGGAGGGTAAGGAAAAAGTATCTACCTTTGCATTCGCTTTTGAGAACGACGCCTCAGCGGAGGCTGGTGAAGCAAAACAAAACAAAGAATTTAAAAATTTTGTTAAAACATTGAACAAAATTTTGACAGTTCAAAAATTGGTTGTAACTTTGCATCACTTTGCGGTTGACAAGCCGCGGTGCTTCACAGAAGCGCGACAAGAGAACATTGAAAGATTTCAATAGAGACGAAGTAGTACAAGAGTAACGGAGTCACGATTCTTGAAAAACAGAAAGTGACCAAGTCTCTGTCAATATCAACAGTCTAACACAAGCACAGTAAAACGGTCATCCGGGTCGAAAGACACGGCTCGTTCGCGGAGTCGTTGCAAAAGCAACAGACACAAAGATGTCTTGCTTTTTTTGAATAGAAAAAAGAAAAAACAAGATAACAACAACGAAGAGTTTGATCCTGGCTCAGGATGAACGCTAGCGACAGGCTTAA
>OFGR01001967.1_pt1 | contig 14719 bp, 19 predicted proteins | sample 1521811 | NCBI WGS metagenome assembly OFGR01 (sample SAMEA3504098, study PRJEB24116) | mouse gut metagenome | biome: mouse gut; feature: mouse-associated habitat; material: faeces | place: Denmark | collected 2011
CCGCCGGAAGAATGATCTTCCGGCGGTTTTCATCTATTTAAGGATCGCTGATGGGGTAGGCCCAGCCCAGGATACGGTCCTTGGGAAAGTCAAGCCAGGTGCCGTCTCCATTCGGGTGGGAATAGACGCCGTTTTCATAGGAGAAAAAGTCGAAGGCCGTCTCCTCCATGACGGGATCGTAAAATTTGAGCAGCACATACCGGGCACCCCGGGGCGGCGTGTCGGGGGAACGCCACGGGATGATGGTGACCTCGCCCATGCTCTGTATGCCTAAAATGTCCATCAGCTCCCGTTCCCGGTTGGCATCGTACAGGAGCTGTTCCGTGCCGTTCCAGATCCGCATGATAGTCTCTCCTCAAAATGACATTTAGTTCGTGTCAAATTATGCCGAGTATAGCATAAACTTTCCCTGTTGACAACTACTAAATGTCAAAGAGGATGAGAGTATGTTCAAAAACAAGAATCCGGACGGTACGCTGAACCTGTGCGGAAAAAATGTTGCCCGGCTGCGGATGGCCATGGAGCCGAAGGTATCACAGAATAAGCTGGCGGGTATGCTCCAGCTGGCCGGGCTGGATCTGGAGAAAAACGCTGTCCAGCGGATTGAAAGCGGAGAGCGGTTTGTGACGGATGTCGAATTGAAAAAGCTGGCGCAGGTGCTGGGCGTCTCCACAGAGGAGCTGCTGAGCTGAACCGGGGCCTGTCCATTGGGACAGGCCCTTGTGTTATGTCCGAGGGAACTGGTTCAGATAGGATAAATGCCATTTCAGCACCTGTCTGACATAGGAGGAGACAGATCGCGAGGACTGCTCCGCCTGCTTTTCCAGCTGCCGGAATAATCCCTCCGGGATCAAAATCGAAACCCTTTTGCTGCTTTCGTGAGCCATCCGAAATCACCTCACACTTATTTTACCGCAATTTATTGTAAAAGTAAATACAACATTTTGCGGTAAATATAATTCGGTGTTGAGGTGATGACAATGTCTCAGTACCGGAGGATTCGGGACTTGCGGGAAGATTCAGACCTGTCGCAGACACAGGTAGCCGCCGCCATCAATTGCTCCCAGCAGGTATACAGCAATTATGAGTTGGGCCAGCGGAGTCTCCCGCCGGAAATTCTGATCGCCCTGGCGAGCTTTCACCACACCAGCGTGGACTATTTACTGGGCCGCACAGATGTAAGGGAGCCTTATCCCGCCGCGAAATAATGAACTAAGGGCCTGTCCACACGGACAGGCCGTTTTTTAGAACCTGCATTCACATCCCATTCCTGGTGGGTCTTACCGGAGCCAGGGTCAGGAGCAGAAACATCCCCGCGCCGGCACACACCAACATCATCACCTCAAAGGGGGAGGCTGTGTACTCCATGGCGTAGTTGAGCCAAAGCCAGGGGATGGGGGACAGAAGCTGCACCCCGGCGGCGATTCCGGCCAGCACCCGCCTGCCTGTTCTGGCGGACATCCAAAGGAGCAAAAGCGCGGCTCCCATGGCCAGAAAATAGGGGAACAGGATCAGCAAAAGAAACAGGGCGAAGAACCCGCCAAAGGACAATCCGTCGTAAATATCCCCCAGATAATGGGCCGTCCAAACCAGAGATACCGCCGCGATCACCCCGTCCGCCCAAAAAAACGCGCTGCGCGTGAGAGGCTGCTTTTCCATCGGTCCACCCTGCGGCCCAGCCGCTCACACCACCGTCCGGTGGCAGACGAACGTCCCCACCAGCCGGAAGCCCAGCTCTTTGAGGATCTCCCCCTCGGGGCAGTCCTCGTCCACAAAGAAGGTGAGCCATTTTGTGCCGTTTGAGTTCAGGCAGTTCAGCGCGGCGGCGAGCAGCACCCGGAAGGCCCCCTGGTGGGACTGCCTGTCCGCGAACTCCAGGGCGAAAATCTCCTCGTGGGGGTCGCCGTCCAGGGTCATCAGCACCTCCCCGGCGGCCTCCCCCTCCCCGGTGACGAAGATGACCCACCGGTCCAGGGCGGCCCGCACCCGCTCACAGTTCCAGAACATATCCCCCTGGATTTGGCGGTGGATGGCGGCAAACTCCTCAAAATTCTCCGCCGTGATCCGCTTCACCCCAGAGGGCTCCGGCAGGGGCTGATACCCGTCCAGGTTGAGCAGGAAGTTCCATGACCGCTCGTTGCAGGGGATTCCCTGCCCGTCCAGCCAGCCCGTGGCCTCCACATTCTCCGCCGGGAAGCCCAGATCCAGGGTGAATCCCGGCCACCGCTCCCGGCAGTAGTCCAGAAACTCCGCCAGGGCCGTCCCCGTGTCCCGCCGGATGCTGAAGATAAAGGTGTGGAGGTAGTGCTCCTCCTCCGGATGCTCAAAGGCGATGAGGCCCTCCACCTCCCCGTCCTCCACAAACAGGAGGATGTCCTCGCCGGGGCGTTTTAGGGCCTTCCGGGCGCGGGACACAAAGTCCTCCCGGGTTTTCATCCCGTCGTAGCAGACGGGGTAGCCCGACCGGGCGGGGTCCAGGGCCAGCTCGTAGGCAAAGCCGATATAGCGGTCAAATTCCGTTTCCTGTAGCAATCTTAACATGACAGACGCTCCTTTTCTTGTTCCGTTTGATATTGGTCGTTCAGCCGGGCCTCCAGCTTGGAATACACAATTTTTTGGCTGGAATACAGGGAGAACCGCCCGCTGAGCAGGAAGGCCAGGGCGCAGGCCAGGGCGAAGAAGGGCAGGGCCCCGCTCCCGAACAGCTCCACGCTCAGCAGGATGGAGGCCAGGGGGCAGTTGGTGACGCCGCAGAACAGGGCGATCATGCCGACGGCCGCCCCGAAGGACGGCTCCAGCCCCAGCAGGGGCGCGGCGGCACAGCCGAAGGTGGAGCCGATGAACAGGGTGGGCACGATCTCGCCCCCCTTGAACCCGGCCCCCAGGGTGAGGGCGGTGAACAGCATCTTCAGGGCGAAGGCCCAGGGGACGCGGACCCGCCCCTCCACGGCGTGCTCGATGATCTGGCCCCCCGCGCCGTTGTAGTCGCCGGAGCCCTCCAGAAGGGTGAGGAGGATCACCAGCCCCGCCCCCGCCAGAATCCGCAGGCAGGGGTTGGGCAGGTATTTTTTATAGGCCCGCCCCGTCCCGTGCATGAGCAGGCAGAACAGGATGGACAGCACCGCCGCCGCCACCGCCAGAACCCCGGTCTGCGCCAGGGGCAGGACGGCGGCCTCCGGCGCGCCGGACAGCAGGTAGCCCTCCCCGGGCAGGCCCAGGGCCTGGGGCACCGCCCCGGCGATGAGGGCGGACAGCAGGCAGGGGAACAGGGCGGCGAACCGGAAATGGCCCACGTTCACCACCTCCAGGCTGAACACCGCCGCCGCCACCGGGGTGCCGAACAGGGCGGCGAACAGCCCCGCCATGCCGCCCTGGATCAGGATGTTGGTGTTCTTCTCGTCCACCCGGAGGAGCCGCCCGATCCCGGCGGCCAGACTGCCGCCGATCTGCAGTGCCGCCCCCTCCCGGCCCGCGCTGCCCCCGGTGAGGTGGGTGAGCACCGAGCCCAGGAAGATCAGCGGGGCCAGCCGCAGGGGGGGCCTTGCCCCGCCCCGGACGCTGGCGATGATCTGGTTGGTGCCGATGTCGTTCTCCATCCCGGTGATCCGGTAGCAGAACACGATGGCCAGTCCCGCCAGGGGCATGAAAAACAGCAGCCAGGGGAAGTCCCCCCGGAGGGCGGCGGCCTTTGCCACGCACCAGGAAAACGCCGCCCCCGCCAGCCCGCAGGCCAGCCCCGTCAGCCCCGCCAGCACCAGCCACCGCAGCAGGGCCAGGACGGAGGGCAGCACCTCCCGGATCCGGTTTTTCAGTCTCTCCCCCATGTTGATCCCACTCCAATCCTCCAAAATCTCTTCTCCTATTATACCGAGCCTGTCAAGGGGTTGCGCCCCGCCCCGGGGGGTGGTATAATCAGATCCGGCCCCTGGGCCGGAAGAATGATTGTTTGGAAGGAGATCCTGCAATGAAGAAGAAAATCCTGCCCCTGCTCGCGCTGCTCCTGGTGGTGCTGGCGGGGTGCGGCCCCAAGCTCAACGACCACGTGACGGATTACCACATCGACCTGCCCGCGGGCTTCGAGGAGATCGAGATGGAGGGCGTGGACAAGTGCTGGTCCAACGCGGCCCAGACCGGGAACGTGAACCTGAAGATCACCGCCAAGGCGGGCTCCGCCAACTCCGCCTTCAAGGCCATCACCGCCGACATCGCCCGGGAAACCATCGCGTCGGCCTGGAAGGAGAGCTATGGCAGCGACCCGGTCATCACCGACCGCTACTTCTCCAAGGACCCGGTGGCCGGCCTGCCCGCCTACCAGTACAGCTACGTGCTGGAGTGGGAGGGCCAGACGGTGACCCAGATCCTGGTGTCCGTCAACGCCGACAAGACCTATGCCTTCGCCTACACCACCAACGACGAGGCCCTTCTCAAGGAATTTGACGCCAGTGCCAGGAACATCCAGCTGACCATTGAGTAAAAGGCCAAAAATCCCCCGAAAAAGATTGAAAAAATTTTCACAATACCCCTTCCCTTTGGGGGCGGGATAGAGTATAATATTACCGCGCAATCCCCTAACAATATTAAGGAGTGATACCAATGAGCATCAAAGTAGGTATTAACGGGTTTGGCCGCATCGGCCGCCTGGTCTTCCGCGCCGGCATCAACAGCAGCGACATCGAGTTCCTGGGCATCAACGACCCCGGCATGACCCCCGACTATATGGCCTATATGCTCCGCTATGATACCATGCAGGGCAAGTTCGACGGCGAGATCACCTGGGACGACGAGTCCATCACCGTCAACGGCAAGAAGGTTATGGTCTATGCCAAGATGAACCCCTCCGAGCTGCCCTGGGGCCAGCTGGGCGTGGAGTACGTGGTGGAGGCCACCGGCCTGTTCCTCACCAAGGAGAAGGCCCAGGGCCACATCGACGGCGGCGCGAAGAAGGTGGTCATGACCGGCCCCTCCAAGGACGACACCCCCATGTTCGTGTGCGGCGTGAACCTGGACAAGTACACCCCCGACATGACCTTCGTGTCCAACGCCTCCTGCACCACCAACTGCCTGGCCCCCATCGCCAAGGTGCTCAACGATAACTGGGGCATCAAGGACGGCCTGATGACCACCGTGCACTCCACCACCGCCACCCAGAAGACCGTGGACGGCCCCTCCAAGAAGGACTGGCGCGGCGGCCGCGCGGCCTCCGGCAACATCATCCCCTCCTCCACCGGCGCGGCCAAGGCCGTGGGCAAGGTCATCCCCGCCCTGAACGGCAAGCTGACCGGCATGTCCATGCGCGTGCCCACCCTGGACGTGTCCGTGGTGGACCTGACCGTCAACCTGGCCAAGCCCGCCAAGTACGAGGAGATCTGCGCCGCCATGAAGGCCGCCTCCGAGGGCGAGCTGAAGGGCATCCTGGGCTACACCGACGAGGACGTGGTGTCCAGCGACTTCCTGGGCGATCCCCGCACCTCCATTTTCGACGCCAAGGCCGGCATCGCCCTGACCGACACCTTTGTGAAGGTCGTGAGCTGGTACGACAACGAGATGGGCTACTCCAACAAGGTGCTGGAGCTCATCAAGCACATGTACAGCGTGGACCACAAGTAATTGCGGTCAAAACCGTTGATAAAAGCGCCCCCTGGTGTTCCAGGGGGCGCTTTCTTCGCCTGTTTATGGGAGGAAGAGCATCAGGAGATAGAGGGCCAGGAGGATCAGCGGCGGGACGATTTTGACCCACAGGGGCTTATCGCGAAGCCAATCCATATAAGCACCACGAATGTCAATGATTTCCCAAATCTGATCTACCACGTCCAGCCAGGACTTTTTCATCTCGGCGTCTCCTCCCATATGGGAAAAGGAGAAGCGGGGATATCCTCAGCTTCTCCTTTTTGCGTCATTGTATCTCGTAGTCCTTGCCGAACTGGAGGTCGGAATACCGCCTGGTGGCGTCCGGGTCCAGCTCGAACTCGTCCTGGCCCTGGCCCGCCAGGGGCTCCAGGTCGTCGGGCATGGGGGGCACGTCGTCGTCCGGCCCCACCGCCACCAGACGGGGGGCGGGCTTTTCCGGGGCGGGCTGCGCCTGCTGCGCTTCCTCCTTGCTGATCTGGGCGGTCAGGGCGGCCTTGATGTCTTCCGAGGGGTCGCTGTCCTTGGCGGCGGCCAGCTGCTCCGGGGGGACCAGCTGGCCCAGGTCGGACAGGAAGGCCATCTCCTGGTCATGGGCCGCCGCCAGTTTGCGCACATAGGCGGCGGTGGACTCCTGGGCCTTTTTCAGCCGGAATTCCTCCGCCTCCACCGCCTTTTTCAGCTCCTCCACCCGCTTGTGGGCGTCCTGCTCCGCCTGGCCCATGAGCTTTGCCTGCTTCTTCTTGGCGTCCTCCACCATGTCGTCCGCCATCTTTTGGGCGGCCAGCAGGGTTTTGCGCATGGCGTTGTCGGTGGCGCGGTACTCCTCCACCGTGTCGGAGAGCACCTTCAGCTTGTTTTTCAAAATCGCGTTCTCGTTGTAAAGGGCGGCATAGTCCTCGGTGAGCGCGTCCAAAAATTCGTCCACCTGGGCCAGGTTATAGCCGCCCAGGGTGGCCTTGGCAAAGGAGTGGCTGGCCACTTCCTGCGGAGTCATCATAGCGTAAAGTCCCCCTTATCTCTGTGTCAGAAGTACAGTCCGTTGTTTTCCAGCTCGTCGATGAGGTCGCCCAAAATCTCCACATTATAGGGGGTGATGATATACGTGGACAGGGCCACCTTCTTGATGGTTCCCTCGTTGGCATAGGCCACCCCGGACAAAAAGTCGATGAGGCGGCGGGCGATGTTTTTGTCCGTCTGCTCCAGGTTGAGCACCACGGTGCGCTTGTCCCGCAGGTGGTCGGCGATCTCGCTGGCGTTCTCAAACCGGGTGGGGCTGACCAGCACCACCTGGAGCTGGGTGGTGGTGTGGATATTGACCACCTTGTTGCCGCTGCGGCGGTCGGCATCGCGCTCCCGGTCCCTTTCCCGGTCGCGGTCCCGGTCCCTCTCCCGGGGCAGCTCCTTGATGCCGCTGCTCACCGGGGTGAAATCCTCCTCATAGTCATCGTCCTCCTCGTCCTCATAGGGACGGGCCAGACGCTTGAGTTCATCAAACAGGCTCATATAGACGTTTCTCCCTTCAATCGTGAGTAGATGACATAGGCGGGCGGGGGCCGAACAGGGCCGAGCCCACCCGCACACAAGTGGAGCCCGCGGCAACGGCGTCCGTATAGTCGCCGCTCATCCCCATGGAAAGCACGTCCATATCTATGCTATTATCTAACATTTCCCGCGTTATGTCAACAGCCAACCGGCGTAATTTTTGAAAATATGGGAGATTGTCCCCGGGGCGGACGGCCCGCGGCGGAATACACATCAGCCCCCGCAGCCGCACGCCCCCCAGGCGGGCCGCCAGCCGGGCGGCGTCCGGCGCCGATTCCGGGGCAAATCCGGATTTGGAGGCCTCCCCCGCCAGGTTGACCTCCAGCAGGATGTCCTGGACCAGCCCCAGCCTGTCCGCCTGGGCGGCGATGGCGCGCAGCAGCTTGTCCGAGGATACGGAGTGGATCAGCGCCACCCGGCCCACCACATACTTCACCTTGTTGGTCTGGAGGTGGCCGATGAAGTGGACCTGGGCCCCCCCGTAGGCGCCCTCGTCCAAGTGGGCGGCGAGCTCCTGCACCCGGTTTTCCCCGCACACGGTGACGCCGGCCTGGATGGCGGCCTGGATGGCCTCCGGCCCCTGGGTCTTGGTGGCGGCCAGCAGGGTGATTTCGGAGGGGTCCCGTCCCGCCGCCCGGGCGGCCTGGTCCAGCTGGGCGCGCACCCGGGCGATGTTCTCCCGCAGCCCCATCACCGCACCACCTTTCCATCGTAAATGCCGGAGGAGTTGAAGATCACCTCGTCCCCCGCCCGCAGGCGGGAGGCGTCGTCCGGCCGGGCGGGCCGGACCAGGTAATAGGACTCGTCGGTGTACAGCACCTCCACCTCGTGCCACTCCGCCTGGGCGCCCACCACGGTAAACACGCCGTAGCGGTTTACATGGCGGATGGAGCCGTCCTCGGCGGTCTCCTCCACCGTCTCCACCCGCAGGGCCTGCCGGGGGACGCGGATGCCCTCGATGCGCTGGGTGACCACGTCCACCGTCTGAAGGCGCAGCAGGGTGGTATCCGCCAGGTGGGAGCGGCAGGAGAACACGGCCAGCGTCCGGTCCCCGTCCAGCACCACCCGCTCCAGGGTCATGGAAAGCTGGCCGAAGTAGTCGCCGGAAAAGCTGAGGGTGTAGCGCCGGCCGGACTGGAGGCCGGTGCCGGTGCCGTCCAGCAGGGCGGCGTAGTACCAGGTGGAGTCGGTGATGAGCTTGCCCACCGTCCCGGGGGCGGGGCTGTGCTGCTGGTGGAGCAGCTCGTCCAGCCCGCCGGCGGTGATGTCGTCCAGCATATCGGGGGTGACGGCCCCCTCCCAGCCGTCCGCCCCGGCGGAAAAGACGCCGGAGGCGGGGGCATACACCGTGGTGGACACCTGGTTCAGGGAGTGGTAGAGCTGGGCCAGCTGCCCCTGCTTGTCCGCGATGAGCTGGGCCAGCTGGTCCGCCGCCCCGGTGTCCCCGTAGGCGTAGTCCCGCTTGAACACCATGGAGCGCAGGCTGAGGGCGCAGTCGTCCAGCCCCGTCAGATCCCCCCCGGCGGCCAGGGAGCGCAGCGAGACGATGGACGAGATGACCTGGGCGTCCAGCCGGGCGGCGTCGGCGCTCTGGGTCCGGTCGCCCAGGGCGTATTGGAGCTGCTCAATCTCCGCCTCCAGCGCCCGGATGGACTGCCGGGTGGTGAGGGCGGAGGGGTCCGAGTACACCAGGGCCACCGGGTCCCGGGCGGCGGCCTTGGCCCCCTCGGGCAGGATCTGGTCCACGTAGCCGCTGCCGCCGGCCAGGGGGATTTCGGTGCGTACCAGGATGCCCTGGGCCTCCTGCCCCACGTCGATGGAGTAGGTGTAGGCCCGGGTGGTGGCCAGCTCCCCCCCCCAGCCCCGGATGATATAGATGGCCAGGTAGGCCGCAACCCCCAGGCAGAGGATGCCGATCATGATTTTGGTGGCCAGGGTGCTCTCTTTCAACTTGATATCAGTCCTTTTTCTCTCTGGTGTGGGGCGCGGCTATCCTCACGCTTCTAATTCCACGGGGTGCTCCGGGGCGATGGTGGAGATGGCGTGCTTGTAGATCACCTGCTGCCTGCCGTCGGACACCACCACCACCACATAGGGGTCAAAGGCGGTGATGACCCCCCGGAGCTGGTAGCCGTTCATGAGGAATACGGTGACCCGGGCGGCTAGGCGGCGGGCGGCGGACAAAAAAGCGTCCTGTACGTTGGGCTGCTTGGAGACGGGGACGGTGGATGTAAGGCTCATTTGAATACACTCCTTCTTTTTAGAAGCGCGAGGACGGCCGTGCGGCCAAGCCGGGCGTGACAATGCCCCGCTCGGTTTTCGCGCTTGTGTGTATTCATCTTAATCCACAGCCCCTGGCAAGTTCTGTCGAAAAAACGGCGGCGGCGGACAAATCAGGAATTTTTTCCCAATTGAACCAATAGGCTTGCTTGTTGCGGCGAAACCAGGTGAGCTGCCGCTTGGCGTACTGCCGGGAGCGCAGCTTGACCTCCTCCGCCCCCTCCGCCGCCGGACGGCCCTCCGCGATGGCGGCGGCGATCTCCTTATAGCCGATGGCCTGCATGGCGGTGCATTCCCGGGAAATCCCGGAGGCCAGCAGCCCCCGGACCTCCTTCTCCAGCCCCTGGGCCATCATGTGGTCCACCCGGCGGTCGATGCGCTCCCACAGCCAGGGGCGCTCGCCGAAGTTCAGGGCGATGGTCAGGGGGGTGTATCGGTTGGGCAGGGCCCGGCTGTCCCTGTCGTGCTGGGTGATGGTTTTCCCCGTGGCCAGGTACACCTCCAGCGCCCGGAGGGTGCGCTTCTCGTCGTTGGGGTGGATGCGCCCGGCGGCCTCCGGGTCCGCCCGCTCCAGCTCCGCCCGCAGGGCGGGCAGGCCCTCCGCCCGCACCCGCTCCTGGAGGCGCTCCCGCAGGCCGCTGTCCGGCGCAAAGGGGGCGAACTGCCGCCCGGCCACCAGGTTGTCGAGATACAGCCCCGTCCCACCCGCCACGATAGGCAGCTTTCCCCGGGCCAGGATGCCGTCCACAATGGGGACGGCCTGGGCCACATAGCGGGCTACGGAGTAATTTTCCCGGGGGTCGGCCACGTCCAGCATGTGGTGGGGGACGCCCCGCATTTCCCCCCGGGTGGGCTTGGCGGTGCCGATGTCCATGCCCCGGTAGACCTGCATGGAGTCGGCGGACACCACCTCCCCGTCCAGCCGCAGGGCCAGCTCCGCCGCCAGGGCGGTCTTGCCCGAGGCCGTGGGGCCGCAGATAACGAGAATATTTGGCTTCATAGAGACCTCCCGGCGGTGGTCAGGTGTGCCCTGCGCCCTGGGCCCGCTCCAGCTCCGCCCGGGCGTGGCGGTGGCCGTGCCGCCCGTCTGTGACGTAGTGGTTATGGGCGTGGACGTGGGTGACGGTATGGACGTGGGTGGAGCCGTCGTGGGTGTGGGTGAAGGTGTGCCGGTGGGGATGGGTGTGGCTGCGGATCAGGGTATCGGCCGCCGCCAGGGCCGTCCCCGCCAGCATGACCGCCAGCGCGGCCAGATACAGTGCCGACAGCCGCTCCCGGAGGAATACGAAGGACAAAAACGCGCCGATAAAGGGGGCGGCGGCGTAATAGGCGCTGGTTTTGGCGGCGCCCAGGGCGCTCTGCGCCCGGACGTAGAGGAAAATGCTCAGCCCATAGGCCACAAAGCCCAAAAGCAGGGCCGCCGCCGCGGCGGGAGGGGTGGGCAGGGCCTCCCCCCTGGCCAGGGCGATGGCCAAAGAGCCGGTGCCGGAAAAGACGCCCTTTAGGACGACGATTTCATAGGTGCTTTTGGAGGAAATCATCCGGGTGCAGTTGTTCTCAAAGCCCCAGCAGGCCGCCGCCAGGAGGACCAACAGGGAGCCGGGGGAAAAGCGCAGGCTGTCCGCACCCTGGAAGGACAGCAGGGCGCTGGACAGGGTGATAAGCCCGATGGCCGCCCACAGGCGCTTGGACACCCCCTCGTGAAAGACGAAAAGCGCGATGACGGCGGTGGCCGCGATCTCAAAATTGCCCAGCAGGGAGGCGCTGGAGGAGGAGCCGGCGCGTATGCCCATCATCAGCAGGATGGGCGCGGCGATGTCCAGCACGATCATGCCCACTACAAAAGGCAGGTCCTGCCTGGAGAGCGGCCGGGCCTGGCTGCGGTCTTCCCGGCGGAACAGGGACACCAGCCCAATGCCCAGCCCCGCCCCCAGGTACAGCAGGGCGGCCATCATGGCCGGCCCCACGTCCCGCAGCAGCAGCTTGGACACCGGCACGTTGACGGCGTAAAATGCCGCAGCCAGCAGGGCGGACAGGATCGCTCTCACATGTTTCACAGGAAGACCCCCCAAAAAGCGAATGGCGCATTTTTATTTTAGCACAACTGCCCCCGCTGTTCAAGACAGGGCGCCGGGGTAAAATTGCGCCCTTGCGCCGGGGGCCGTTCCATGATACAATATACTGTCTGTATACGCCCATAACCAAGAGAGGAGCCGCTGTATGAATACCAACTACGACGTGATGGTCCTGGGCACCGGCGAGGCCGGCATCTACGCCGCCTATGAGCTGGCGCTGAAATGCCCCTCCGCCCGGGTGCTGGTGGTGGACAAGGGGGCGGACATCTACCGCCGCCAGTGCCCCATTGTGGCGGGCAAGGTCCGCACCTGCGTCCAGTGCAGGGTGTGCGGCACCATGTGCGGCTTCGGGGGGGCGGGGGCCTTCTCCGACGGGAAATTCAACTTTACCACCGCCTTCGGCGGCTGGCTCACCGACTTTTTGGACCAAAAGGAGGTCATGGACCTCATCGGGTATGTGGACAGCCTCAATGTGAAGCACGGCGCCACCACCGAGGTGTACTCCACCGCCACCCCCCAGGCCCGCGCCCTGGAGCGGGAGGCGCTGAAATATGACCTCCACCTGCTCCAGGCCCAATGCAAGCACCTGGGGACGGAAAACAACCTGAAGATCCTCACCAGCATTTACGAGGCCATCCGGGACAGGCACACCTTCCTGTTCGACACCGCGGTCACCGCCATTGAGGCCAGGGAGGGCGTTTACACCCTGGTCACCGGGGGCGGGGAGCGGTTTTCCGCCCCCTACCTCATCGCCGGGCCGGGGCGCTCCGGGGCGGAGTGGTTCGCCAACCAGTGCAAGGGGCTGGGGCTGGAGCTGCTTAACAACCAGGTGGACATCGGCGTGCGTGTGGAGCTGCCCGCCGCGGTGTTCGAGCACATCACCGACGTGGTGTACGAGTCCAAGCTGGTCTACCGCACCAAGCAGTACGGCGACCAGGTGCGCACCTTCTGCATGAACCCCTACGGCCACGTGGTGGCGGAGAACGTGGAGGGCATCAACACCGTCAACGGCCACTCCTATTCCGACCCGGCCCTGAGAAGCGAGAACACCAACTTCGCCCTGCTGGTCAGCAACCGCTTCACCTCCCCCTTCAACGAACCCTATCGTTACGGCAAGCATGTGGCCTCCCTGTCCAATATGCTGGCCGGCGGTGTGCTGGTCCAGCGCTTTGGAGATCTGGTGGGCGGCCGGAGGACCAACGCCCACCGGATGGGGAAGTCCTTCGTCCGGCCTACCCTCACCGCCGCCGTGCCCGGAGACCTGTCCCTGGCCCTGCCTAAGCGTCAGCTGGACGACATCATCGAAATGATCTATCAGCTGGACAAGCTGGCCCCCGGCACCGCCAATTACGACACCCTTCTCTACGGCGCGGAGGTAAAATTCTACTCGTCCCGGCTGGAGCTCTCCCCAGAGCTGGAAACTGCCCTGCCCGGCCTCTTTGCCGCCGGGGATGGGGCAGGCGTTACCCGCGGGCTCGCCCAGGCGGGCGCCTCCGGAGTTCAGGCCGCCCGTGCCATCAGCCGCCGGGTGGCAGAGGATGTCTGAGCCTTGAAAAAGCTTTTGTCGTTTCCCCCCGTCTCCTTCCTGCTGGAGGCCGTCAGCCTCTATTCCAGCCGGGGCGTGGGACAGACCGCCGCCGCCCTGTCCTACTTCCTCGTTCTGACCCTCTTCCCCCTGCTGGTGTGCGTCAACTACAGCATCGGCCTGCTGGAGCTGGATTTTGAGGAGATCGTACTGGCCCTGGACCAGATTCTGCCAGACCAGGCCCTCTCCGTGATTCAGGACTACCTGGATTACATCGCCGTCAACCAGTCGCCCCCTTTGCTGATTGCCAGCCTGTCCACCCTGGTGCTGTCCGCCTCCGCGGGCCTGCGCACCCTTCTGCACACCATGGACCGGCTCTATGACGCGCCCCCGCCCCACCCCATCAAACGGGTGGCCGCCAGCGTGTTCCTCTCCCTGCTGTTCCTGCTGACTATTTATCTGTCTGTAATCGTCATCTTTACCGGGGAGTGGTTTTTCTCCCTGCTGGAACAGCACCTCCCCCGGAAGCTGGTGGAGTTGCTCCCCCTGAAGGTCCTGGGCAGTCTGTGGCAGTGGATGCGCTATCTGCTGCTGTTCTGCTTCGTGCTGGTGCTGGTGCTGGCCGTGTACCGGGCGGGCGTGCCGAAAAAATTCTACGGCAAGACGCTGCTGCTCTGCGCCCTGCTGTCCGCCCTGGCCCTGGTGGCCTTTTCCGTGCTGTTCTCCTGGTTCATCGACCTGTCCTCCCGCTACTCCCTGATTTACGGCTCCCTGGCCTCCATCATTATTTTGCTGGTGTGGCTGTACCTGTGCGGCAACATTTTATTGCTGGGGGCTGTAATGAACCGGGTCTGGCGGCAGCGGCAGTCCTTGGCATAATACGCCCCCTCCCGCCATATACTGCTGGCAAGGGAGGGGGATTTTTTTATGCCAATCCGTGAGCGACGCTGCGCCACCTTGGGACTGGCCCTGGCGGCGGTCCTGTTTTTACTGCCCCTGCTGCTGGTCCGGGGCGGGCCTGTTCCCCTGGAGGATGAGGCCCTGCTTCCCCCCGCCACCCTGCCCATCGACCGCACCCCCGCCGCCATTACCGCCTCGCGGGACAGCGGACGGCCTGTGCGGCTCCAGCGGGCCGACGGGACGGTGGAGGAAATGACCATGGACGCCTACCTCTGGGGGGTCGTCGCGGCGGAGATGCCGGCCTCCTTTGAGGAGGAGGCCCTGAAAGCCCAGGCCTGCGCCGCCCGGACCTACGCCGCCGGTCTCCAGGCCAGAGGGAGCAAGCATCCGGACGCGGACCTGTGCGACGACAGCCGGTGCTGTCAGGCCTACACCGACCGGGACGACGCGCTCCTGCGGTGGGGCCTCAGCGCACAGCTCTACGCGGACAAGATCACGAACGCCGTGGAGGGGACGGACGGACTGGGGGTCCTGTATCAGGGCTCCCCCATTCAGGCGGTCTTTTTCTCCTCCGCCGCCGGGAAAACCGCCGACGCAGTGGAGGTGTGGGGCAGCTCTGTGGACTACCTCAAAAGCGTGGACAGCCCGGAGGGCGACGAGGTCCCCAATTACCACAGTCAGGTGGTCCTGGCCCCGGACGACCTGAAGGCCCAGGCGCTGGCCGTCTGGCCCGGCGCGGACTTCTCCGGCGGGCCGGAAACATGGCTCC
>OFGR01001968.1_pt1 | contig 14716 bp, 15 predicted proteins | sample 1521811 | NCBI WGS metagenome assembly OFGR01 (sample SAMEA3504098, study PRJEB24116) | mouse gut metagenome | biome: mouse gut; feature: mouse-associated habitat; material: faeces | place: Denmark | collected 2011
CGGCGGTTCATCCTCTTAAGCGTGGCGTCGCAGCCGCTCTGCAGCGACAGATGAAAGTGCGGACACACTCTGGGAAGCTTCGCGATAGCTCCCGCAAACTCTTCCGTAATGATGCCCGGTTCCAGCGACCCCAGGCGGATCCGCCTGATCCCGGGTATCTCATGTACGGCAGCGATCAGCCCAAGCAGGCTGTCGCCCGTATCAATGCCGTAAGAGCTTAAGTGTATCCCTGTCAGAACGACTTCCTTATAACCGTTGCCGGATAACTGCCGCACCTCCCTGACCACACTGTCACGGCTGCGGCTGCGGACGCGCCCTCTCGCGTAGGGAATGATACAGTAAGAGCAGAACTGGTTGCACCCGTCCTGAACCTTCACATAGGCGCGGGTATGCTCCGCCGCGCTCGACAGCTCCATCTCTTCATATTCCCTGACCCGGCTGATATCAATAAGCTCCCTGCGCCGGTTCCTTGTATCCGCAGGCTCCTCTCCCTGATGATCCTGCCTTGCGGCATCTTCTTCCCTCCTTGGCTGCATGTCCTCATAAGACTTCAATATCTCGATCAGATCCTTCTTACGGTTATTCCCGATCACGATATCCACGCTCTCGTCTAACTCCCCCTGCTTCGCCTGAACATAACAGCCGCACGCCACGACGACTGCCTCCGGGTTCTTCTTCCTCGCCCGGTGCAGCATCTGCCTCGACTTACGGTCCGCCATATTGGTGACCGTGCAGGTATTCACGATATAGAGGTCCGCCTTCTCCTGAAACGGTACGATCTCATATCCGTGCTTCGTCAGCATCTCCTGCATCGCCTCCGTCTCGTACCCGTTCACTTTGCACCCCAGATTATGTAATGCCGCCTTCTTCATAATGTCTCCTCTTCTTCAGACCGTATTTGGATGCCATGATCACATTATGCACATTGCCGGAACATCCGTCTGATATTTCTACCCAACTTTAGCAAATTGTTTCTTGACTTTTCTATCTCTTACTCTTAATATGGATATACAACAGTTTCTAGCAAAAGGCTGCTGTACACTAAAACACAACACAGAACATAAACAGGGAGGTATTTTCCAATGAAAACAGTTCAGATATCTTTAAACTCTATCGACAAAGTAAAATCTTTTGTAAATGACATCACCAAATTTGATTATGACTTCGATCTGGTATCCGGCAGATATGTAATCGATGCTAAGTCCATCATGGGTATCTTCAGCCTGGATCTTTCCAAACCGATCGACCTTAATATCCATGCGGATACGGCAGTGATCGACACGATCCTTGATGCACTGCAGGCATATATCTGTGAATAATCGCCGCATGAACTCATAAAAGCCTTTGTTGAAGAGCCGGTCTGTTCCCCAGACCGGGTCCTTTTTATTTTGTCTCTTATTTTACCTCTATGATCTCCGCTGTGTCTACAGCCCTATCAAACAGCTCGTCGATCTTCTCCTTAAGCTTCTCTTCCGAACGGCGGATGACCTCCACGCTCGGCTTCGTCACCGGATGCTTCGCAACAAATATGGTACAGCAGTCCTCATAAGGCTGGATAGAAGTCTCGTAGGTTCCGATCTTCTCCGCGATATTTACGATCTCCTGTTTATCATACCCGATCACCGGCCGGTACACCGGAACCGTACATACGTCGTTGGTCGCCGCAAGACTCTGCATGGTCTGGCTTGCCACCTGTCCGATACTCTCGCCTGTGATCAGCCCGAGACACCCGTCCTTTTTCGCGAAATACTCCGCGATCCTCATCATATAGCGGCGCATTATGATCGTCAGCTCATCATGCGGGCACTGATCATAGATATATAACTGGATATCCGTGAAGTTCACCACATGGAGCCTGATCGGTCCTGCATATCTCGACACGATCCTGGCCAGATCCACGACCTTCTGCTTCGCACGTTCGCTGGTATAAGGCGGCGCATGGAAATAAGTCGCCTCGATCCCGACTCCCCGCTTGGAGATCATATAGCCTGCCACCGGGCTGTCGATCCCGCCGGACAGCAGAAGCATCGCCTTCCCGTTGGTTCCCACCGGCATCCCGCCTGCTCCGGGAATGATCTGGGAATAGACATATATCTCGTTCCTGATCTCAACATTCAGCATCACGTCTGGATGATGCACATCCACCCTGGTCTCCGGAAACGCGTCAAGGATCGCCTCTCCCAAGTCACAGTTGATCTCCATTGAATTCTTCGGATAAGACTTCCTGGCACGCCTGGATTCCACCTTGAAGGTCAGATGCCTGTCTGGATACGCCTCGTCCATATAGGCAACCACATCCCTCTTAAGCTGTTCAAAACCGCGGTCCTCCATGCGCACGACCGGACAGATCCCCACGATTCCGAACACCCTCTTAAGATTCCCGATCACATCCTCGTAATCATAATCCTCCCCGCAATCCACATAGATCCTGGCCTGGGACTTATGAACCTCAAACTCGCCTTCCACATCCTTCAGTGCGAACCGCACCTGCCTGACGAGCGCATCCTCAAACAGATAGCGGTTCTTGCCCTTGATCCCAATCTCACCGTATTTTATTAAAAAAGTATGATATCTCATATTCCTTCTCCTGTCTGTTCCCGCCGCGGTCAATGCCTGGTATATTTCCGCAGCTTCGGTACTATATTATATAGGGTATCTAAAGTATAGTCAATCTCCTCCGGCATTGTAAATTCTGACATACTGAACCTTAATGTGGCATCCAGGAACTCCTGGCTTGCCCCGATACCCTTCAGTACGCCGCTGACCTGGGGATGATTGGACGCGCATGCCGAACCGGAGGATACATAGATGCCTTTTTCCTCCAAGGCATGCAGGAGCACCTCGCTTCGGATACCTGCAAAGCCGACGCTGATAATATGCGGCGCCGACGTCTCATCGTACAGGCCGTGAACGGTAGTGTCCTCTATCCGGCTGACTCCCTCGATGAAGTGCTTCTTCAGATTCCTCATCTTCGCCACCTTCACATCCAAATCCTGGTAAATAGTCCTTGCGGCAAGGGAGATCCCCGCGATCCCCGGAACATTCTCCGTGCCGGAGCGGACATTCTTCTGCTGCTCGCCGCCGAACACGATAGGCTTGATCTTCACATTCTCTCCGATGTACAGTACTCCCGTTCCCTTAGGCCCATGAATCTTATGGCCGCTGACGGAACACAGGTCCACCTTAAGCTTCTTGGGATAGATCCGGTATTTGCCGAATCCCTGGACCGCATCCACATGGAACAGGATGTTCTTATTATATGCCTTGACGATACTTGCCGCCTCCTGGATCGGCTGCACAGAACCGACCTCGTTGTTCACATACATGATCGACACAAGGATCGTATCCTCGCACAGCGCTTCTTTGAGTGCGTCAAGCCTGATCCTCCCGTAACGGTCGACCGGAAGAAACGTCACCCTGAAGCCTTCTTCCTCCAGATGGCGCATGGTATTGATGATCGCCGGATGTTCGATCGCTGAAGTGATCAGATGCTTCCCCGCCCGCTGATTCGCCGCGGCAGCGCCCCGAAGCGCCAGATTATCACTCTCCGTACCCCCGGAGGTAAAGAAGATCTCCTTATCCTTCACCTTCATGAGCTTCGCAAATGTCTCTTTTGCTTCTTTTATATACTGCTCTGCCGCAACACCTTTTGCATGCATGGAGGACGGATTGCCGTAATCCTCGCACATGACCTTCTTCACGATCTCGCCGACGCACTCGTAGGCCTTCGTCGTTGCAGAGTTATCCAAATATACTTCTCTCATTCATTTCACTTCCTGATTATTTATTTTCTTACTACCAGAATATGTCTGTTACTCCTGTAAGGTCACACACAGCCGCCAAAGAGTTGGCCGGACGCCGTATCCGCTTACTGCTCCAGATGGAACATCAGAATGGACAGCGCCGTAAGCCCGGCGGTCTCCGTCCTTAAGATCCGTCTGCCCAGAGTAACCGCCTTCGCGCCGCACTCCAAAGCCCTGTGAACTTCTTCCTTCTCAAATCCTCCCTCAGGGCCGATGAACACGGCGACCGACTGTCCGGGCCTGACTGCCTCTATGATCTTCTTCGTCTCCTCCATGCCGCTGCACAGCTCATAGGGAATCAGCACAACATCCAGCTTCCCCGCATATTCAAGCGCTTCTTCGTAGGTCATCAGAGAAGCCACTTCGGGGATATAGCCCCTGCCGGCCTGTTTTGCCGCGCTCCTTGCGATCTCCTGCCAGCGCCCGGTCTTCCTGGCCGCTTTCTTCGCATCAAGCTTCACCACGGAACGCCTAGTACTCACCGGAATCACCTGATACACGCCAAGCTCCACAGCCTTCTGAACGATCAGTTCCATCTTATCCTGCTTCGGAAGCCCCTGAAACAGATAGATCCGAGAGGACAGTTCCGTATCCACCTGCATACTTTCGAGGATTGCAAGAACCGCTTCCTCCTCCTCATACCCTTCTATCACGCACCGGTACTTAAGATTATTGCCGTCGCTTATCATCAGCTCTTCGCCGCTTCGCATCCGAAGCACATTCTTCATGTGGTTCACATCCGAACCTTCTATATAGATCCGCCCCTCCTTAACCTGAGAAGGCGTTACAAAAAAATGCTGCATCTCTTCCCCTAATTCTTTCTGGCTGTCACCGACACCCACTCTCCCTGACGGTTCACTTCCAGGATCTCCAATCCCGCTGCCCTTACCGCTTCTGTGACGACCGTCTCCTTCTCGTCTATGATCCCACTGGTGATATAGATCCCGCCGGCCTTCATCTGATGGACGATAACCGGAGTCAGAGGGACCAACACATCCGCCAGTATATTAGCCGCCACGATATCATATCTCTCATACCCCACGGCATCCTGCACGGCCTTGTCGTCTATGATGTTCCCGATCATCACCTCATACTGCTCCTTAGCTATCCCGTTGACCTCCATATTCTCATGGGTCGCATCAATGGCGCAGGGATCAAGATCCGTCCCCACCGAATATTCGGCGCCGAACTTCAGCGCAAGCATGCCGAGTATGCCGCTGCCGCAGCCTACGTCCAGGATACGCTCCCCGCCGGAGACATATTTTTTCAACTGACGGATACATAACTGGGTCGTCTCATGGGTTCCTGTACCGAAGGCTGTTCCAGGATCAATATGGATAACCAGTTTATCCTCATCCTTCTCCTCTACCTTCTCCCATGAGGGGATGACAAGGATATCGTCAATATAAAACTGATGAAAATACTGCTTCCAGTTATTCACCCAGTCCACATCCTCTGTCTGGGATTCCTCGATGGTACACTCGCCCACATCCAGATAAGCGCGCATTTCCCGAAGCTCCTTTTGCACGTTCATCAGAATACTCCCCTTATCATCTTCTTCCCCCAGATAAAATGTCAGATACGCCTTGCCGTCATCCTCCGGCAAGTCCGGCAGGATGTCCACAAACATCTGCTCTTTATCCTCCTTGGTCAGAGGCACCCTGTCCTCAATCTGCACACCCTGGATTCCCAAATCCATGAGCATACTGCTGACAATATCCTCCGCCTCTGTCGTCGTCGTCAGCCGAAACTGATTCCATCTCATAACCCTTCTCCTCTCCTAAAAACTCAACTCTTTTTGCCAAGCCCTCTTATCCTCAAACCAAAGCAGAAGCATCACCCTGCAAGCTCCAAAATTCCCAGATGCTCAAGCAGAATCTTAAGCCCCATCAAAATCAAAATAATTCCACCCAAAAGCTCTGCCTTTGCCTGATACTTTGTCCCAAATATATTGCCTATTTTAACACCTGCCACGGATAAAGTAAACGTTATAACGCCAATAAAACAGACAGCCGGAACAATATTTACCTTAAGGAAGGCAAACGTCACCCCGACCGCCAGGGCATCAATACTGGTAGCCACCGCAAGCCCAAGCATGGTTCTTATATCTAAAGCCTCCTCCGCCTCCTGGCAGCAATCCCCTGATGCAAATGCCTCCCGCACCATATTTCCGCCTATAATCCCCAAAAGGACGAATGCAATCCAGTGGTCAACGGACGTAATCACATCCCGAAACTGTACGCCCAGGAAATACCCTATAAGGGGCATCCCTGCCTGGAATACCCCAAAATATGCACCCACAAGGGAGGCCTTCCTCCATGTACATTTCTTCATTGACAGTCCCTTACAGACGGACACGGCAAATGCATCCATCGAAAGTCCAACTGCAATCAAAAACAGCTCAATGATTCCCATGAAAGCTTAACCCCTTTCTTTTGTAAAATCTAAACTAATCCCATTTCTGCTTGGCCCATCCGGCAATCCGCCAAAAATCCAGCACTAACTCCCCGCCAAAGATATTGATTGGAATCTGGGCGTCAATGGGATAAATGGCAGCCTCCCCCGCACCCTCCAGAAAATATACCAGCGCCTTTTGGGTATAGGGGTCCACAATCCAGTATTCCCGCACCTTTGCCTGCTCATATTTGGCCAGCTTGACGATATAGTCCCGCCGCTTGGTCCCAGGAGAAACCACCTCCAGCACAAAATCCGGCGCACCCATAATATTTTGCCTGACAATCTTCTTTGGGTCACAGACAATTACCACATCCGGCTGAAGCATGGTCTTTTCGTCGCTGTCTAACTGAACGTCCACAGGGGAGATAAAAGGCGTACACGTTCCGTCACGTTCTATGATATGGTTCGCAATCTGCCGATGAACCTCTGCAGCCATCAACTGGTGAAAGGTGGTAGGCGCCGCCATATCATAAAAATATCCGTCAATCAGCTCGACCCTTACGTCGTCCGGAAGGCTCCGGTAATCCTCAATGGTATATGAGCCTGGCTTACGCTTCACCCCATAGGCAGCAGACGCTTCCTTGACCACCATTTTATCCCGAAAAGCATTTTCCAGCTCATTCCACACCCTGTAATCTACATTTCCCCCATTGCCTTCAAATATCTTCTGTACGGTTTCCTCAGGGATACCGGATAACTCTGCAATCTGAAAATATGTATATCCCCACTCCTGTTTCCTGCGTTTCATTTCCTGAATCGTCATAACTCTTACCTCCTGGCGCCTGCCTTTTATACTCCAAGTCTATGTATTACATTTCAAATACCGCCTTTTTAGCATTCTCTAAAAGCTTCTTTGCTTCATCCTCTGTAAGTCCATATTCCTGTGAAAGCAATGCAAATTCTTTCCCGACCCAGGTATCTGATACCGTCATGTTATCGCTGTTCACCGTCACTTTTATCCCGCGGTTTAAATACTCCCGAAGGGGATACTCCGAAAGACTTGTGACCGCCTTTGTCTGTAAATTGCTGGTAGGACACATCTCCAATACGCAGCCTCTTTTGGCAAGCTCATCCATCAGCCTATGGTCCTTGACCGCGCATACCCCGTGGCCAATCCTTAAGGCGCCCATGTGAAGCGCCTTCCATATACTCTCCGGCCCGTCCGCTTCTCCTGCATGGATGGTAAAGGGCACCTTAAGACTTCTGGCAAGACGAAACTCCTCCTCATAATCCCTGGTGGGATACAAGGCTTCCGCGCCTGCCAGGTCAACCGCCACTACGCCTTTGCCAAGGAAATGGGCCGCTGTCTGCACAGTCTCCATGTTGGCCTCATGAACCTCCTCTCCCCGCATACAGCAAAGGATTGCCTTGAGGCGGATGTTGCTTTCCTTAACTGCCCTGTGAAGCCCTGAAAGCACCGCCTTAACTGCCTCTGCCTGTGTCAACCCTCTCTGCCTGTGAAGCTGGGGCGCAAAACGGATTTCTCCATAGCAAAGACCTTTTTGTGACAGCTCTATTCCAAGCTCATAAGCCGCCAGACTAAGGTTTTTATTGCTCTGTAAAACTGCCAGCGGCAGGTCAAAGCATTTCAGATATTCATTAAGGCTCTCACAATCCCTTTTTACAGTAAGAAAGGGACGAAGCCCCTGCGGTGTGTCCGCCGGAAGCTCTATATCATCTCTTTGCGCCAACTTAAGAAGCGTTTCTGCCGACAAGGAGCCGTCCAGATGGAGATGTAAGTCTATCTTACCATACTCCTCCATTCTCATATCAGCTTCTCCCACTCCTTCTCTCGAAATCCTGTGACCACTGTGTTATCTGTCACCAGAATCGGACGCTTCACCAGCATACCATCCGTGGCCAGCAATTCGTACTGCTCCTCCTCAGTCATATCGGGAAGCTTGTCCTTTAACTGCATCTCCCGATAAATCATACCGCTGGTATTAAAAAACTTCTTCAAAGGCATCCCGCTTTTCTGATGCCAGTTCTTTAATTCCTCTTTGGTGGGATTCTTCTCCTTAATGTCCCGTTCCTCAAACGTTACCCCCTTTTCCTTAAGCCATTTCTTCGCCTTCTGGCATGTGCTGCACTTCGGATAATGCACCAATAACATATTTTCTTCCTCCTTCAATTCATCTCTTTGATTCCTGTATTCAATTCCTGCTCAACCTCATCCAATTCCTTTAGGATTTCCTCCTGCTGCGCCCCGAACAACAGCTTCTTATTATAACGATTGTACTGTTCGCAGTCATTGTCCTTCAAAAATTGAACGCTGTAATAGTTTGTATTTAATTCCGTCACAAAGGCCACCATCTCCTGACTGTCCCCGAAGGCTTCCTCCATAAAATCAAAGGCACTCTGAAGCGCGCCTAAGGTATCTTCTACCATCTTCTCACGAAGTTCAGTCTCCTGTCCAAACATTTCTTTAGTACGGGCAAATGCTTCCTCCCCTGATAAATATTCCTTTTTCTGAACCTGAAGATATTCTTCCAGAGTACATAAGACTTTTCGCCAAATTCCATCCTCCGTCCTGTTAAGCTGCTCGGCTTTCCGAAGCCCAGCGTATTTCTCTGACACCTCCCCAAGCACCTGATTTAAGTCCATGCACTCCTTATATCGAAGCAGTTCTTCATAGAGCAAGGTCACAAATCGTTCTTCTGTAAACCAATCCTTAAACATTCCTCCAAGCTTACCAATCAGCATACTCACAACGCTTAAGCGCTCGTCAAAAGCGGCGTATCGAACCTTCTCTATGGTCTCCTTTGTGTACTTGCCCTCCACAATCCGTTCAAGCCCGTAGTCCCGTTTATATTTATCATATAATTCCAGATAATTGGCAAAATCCTTCGCAATCTTCCAGTGCTGGATATACTGATGGACCACCTCTCGGTCCGCCTGTTTACCCAAGACCTCACAGGCTTTTAAGAATTCCGACAAATCCTCCCAGCCGCGGGCAGTCGCAAATACCTTCCCGTCTACAGTCGTCTCAATCCGGTAGAAATAATCCCGCCGAAGCTCAAGGTACGCCATGACTGCAGGATGAATTTCCACCTGATAGGCATACTCCTTCCATACCTCATAGTTTTCCTCCACGTCGATTTTACGGATTCTGTCAAGGGTCACGATATCAAAATCCCGCACAGACTTATTATACTCCGGTGGATTGCCCGCCGCCACAATGACCCACCCCTTAGGCACCTCCTGGTTACCAAAGGTCTTGCATTGAAGAAACTGAAGCATAGTTGGGGCAAGCGTCTCGGAGACACAGTTAATCTCGTCGATAAACAGGATTCCCTCTTTGATTCCCGTTGTCTCAATCTTCTCATAGACAGACGCAATAATCTCGCTCATAGTATATTCAGTGGCCGAATACCTACTGCCGCCATAGATTTTCTCACGGATAAAAGGCAGGCCAACGGCGCTCTGCCTGGTGTGGTGGGTAATGGTATAAGCCACCAGCCCAATCTTACATTCCTTGGCAATCTGGCTCATAATCTGGGTCTTTCCAATGCCAGGAGGCCCCATCAGAAGAATAGGCCGCTGCCGGATGGAAGGAATTTTATAGCCTCCGTCCTCATTTTTCAGCAAATATGCTTCGATCGAATCCTTTATCTCCTGCTTCGCACGCTTGATATTCATACTGAATCTCCTTTTTTGTACACCTTTATTTCACCAGCTCTTCCTCTGAAAGAATCAGCTTCATGGCCCACGGCGGCACGTCCACATCCTCATAGTCATCCTTAAGAAACACAAACGCCGTCTCAAAGGGAGGCATCTTTGCAGGATACGCCCCTTTTCCGTCGGTAAAATAGATTAGTCCCTTCAACTGCCCGAAGGCATGGCAATGCATCAACTCCTCCACGTATTCAAACGCCGGCCCAAAATCCGTACCGCCCTCGCCCTTAAGCTCTAAGTCCTCCATATATTCCTTAAGCTCCTCCCCACTGGTAATCACCTGGTCCGTCTGCACCTGGTCGTCACATTGGATGATATGAATATTCACCTTCCTGAAAAAACTGTTACTTTCACTGAGCACACTATAAGTCTCCTCCAAAAACTTCCGCACCAGCTCGCCAGAGCAGGACATGGAGGTATCGATTACCACCGCAAATTCCTCCACCTTTCTGGTTTCCTTCCATTCAAGAGGCTCGACCAGGGGCATATTGCCATACAATGAAAGTCCGTAGGTATAGAACACATAGTCAAAAGAATCCTCGTCTACTGCCGTTTCCTCCCGCAGTACCGAGAACTTCCTTAAAAACTGCCGGTAATCAAACCGTTCCCGATTCTCCACCCGAAGCTTTCCAATCAAATCTCCTGTTCCCGACGACATTTCCTCAGGAAACGTCTCCATCTCCGTCTCTATCCGTTCACTCACGTCCTGCCATCGGTTTTCAATCTCCTGCTGCTTCTTCTGTTCATCCTCCCTGGGCCAATAACTGTGGTCATCCACCCTGAATTCTGCCTCCAGTCGAAATAGCTCATCCTCAGACAACTCCCACATATCCAGCACGCCATACACCTTCTCTGACGCCAAAACCTTAAGCTCGCTTAAAAGCCTTCGATAAGTTTCCCGCCGAAGCAGGGAACGGCTCTTAAGGATACAGCGGTGCTGCATATCGTCAATCATGGATTCCGCGGCAATATCGCAGGCAAGGGAGTAGAGACGCTCTTTTCTCCCCTTTCTCCTGGTAATGTGGTGAAAAATTCCATGGAGAACCAGATGAAGATAGATCCGGTTCACCATCACCCTATTTTCTCGGTAAAGTCCGCCCAGGTATTGGGGATGGAAGTACAGAAAAAGCCCGTCCGTCCCAAGCCCTTCTGCCCCCACATCCATCACAAAGGCAAGGCTTGAAAGAGCTACATCCAGAAAACGCATTTTCAGATACAGCTCATTGCGTGACACTGTGAGAATCCTCCTGCCGACTGCTTCCAGTTTTTCTCCTGCTGCCATGCCGTTCTCCATGCTTCACCTTCCTCTACAACTCAAACTTTTTTCGCCCTCTTGGAAACTTCTTATGCTTCTCATCCATCAGAACACTTAAAATCTCCGTTTCCTTACGTTCTGCCGCCGCGCTAATTCCATAGTTAAGGGCCGCCTCTGTCCAGTATCCTCCTGTACCAAGAAAACGAAGTCCCTCCACATCCTCCTGCCCAATGAAATAATCCACCGCAGCTTCCAAATGCTCTCTCACATAAGTCTCGTAACCTTCCCTCGCATTTGACGTCAGCCGAAAGGGATAACGCAGGCGGTTAAGAGCCAGCTCTGCCACAATCTTAGGCTTCTCCTGCACCACTGTATGGAAGAAAAGCTCGTCGTATTTCTTAAAATCCAGCTTTCTGTCATAAAAACATTGACGATAGTAGCCGCCAGCCCCGTGGTGTTGGGTAAACAGAATTCTGGCCGGCGTATTCTCCACCGCCTCCTCATAATGCTCTGGAAATAAAAGGGACGCCATTCCCTCCTCAGAATAAAAAAGCTTCACCCGAATGGCAAAACGCATCTCGTCCAGAATAGATTTCAGACAGCTTCTCTCTCCTCTTTGAAAATGAAGCTCAACCTCTGACAGATTACAGCCGGTAAACGCCCCGCCGCCAATCTCAAGAAGACTGTCTGTCAATACCAGCTTCTTTAGATTCCTACAGCGGTAAAATGCATACCTGCCAATCTCTGTCACCTGGGACGGCAATCGTATCTCCGTCACCATACTGCCGCCAATCCTGACACTCTCGCTCTTGGAAAAACCTTGTCCGGTTTTCAATACCAGAGACTCCTCCTCCTGCTGGTTCTCGGCAAATGTATAGTCCCCAATTCCATTTACCCTGATTCCTTCAATCTCATCCGGAAGCGCCACCCCTCCGTCCATACCGTAACATCCTGTAATCAGGATGCCTTTTTCTGTTTTCTGATAATGAATCTCTGGACAGATCTGTCCCTGGTCTTTTTCTATCATTGCCATTCTTTATCAGTAATATCCTCTCCACATATTTAAATACATCTGAATATTCGTCCGCACATAAAGCCACAATATTTCAAAAAGTCTCTGCTTCTTCGGATTTTTAGCGGCAGCCATCACATAAGGAACCCCTTTGGACCTGGTATAATGGTCTGCCTTTCTCAGATGCCATCCACTGGTCACCACAACGCAGTCATGGAAATTGCAGTTCTGCATCATCCGGCAGGAATACAGCATGTTGTGATAGGTGCTGACCGCCTGCTTCTCCTCCAAAATGTACTCAGCAGGCACTCCAAGCTCTATGGCATACCGCTTCATGGCCTCTGCCTCCACAAAATCACTGTGAACCGCCGCACCCGACATAATCAGATACTTTACCTTCTTCTCCTTCCAAAGCTCTACGCCCTTCTCAACCCTTGCCTTCAGCGTGTCGGACGGCTCGCCGTCCTCCTTCACCCGACAGCCGCAGACGATAGCGCAGTCATAGCTGTCCTGGTCCCACCGCTTTTTGGGTGAACGGAAGATGACACAGAACAAAAATATATGGGCCGCCAGGAATCCAGCCGCCATCCATTTGATTTTCTCCTTTGTTTCCTTCATTATTTTACCTCCGCAACTTCTTTTTTTCGGATACGGGCAATTAATTTGCTTCACATTATTATTTTTATCATATCATGATTTATTATAAATAGCCATACACTTTACACACTCTTTTCACATACATTCCAAGGAAATGCATATACATACTATAACAAACTTAAATGGAGTATCTATGTCATCCTTTCACAAATACCTCAAACCATTCGCAATTACTCTGCTTTTCGTTTTATCTTATTTCGCCGGACGCTTGGTTGCCATTCACTTCTCTCCCGAAGCCTCCTCTCCCTCCGGCTCTCAAACCATTTCTTCCAAAATCATACCAGCCGCAGAAAACTGGGGCCTTAGTTTTCAGGAGGAGGGCAAGACTCCGGTTGGCAACGCAACCTTTGATGAGCTAAAGCAATATGATACCTACTACGCAGAGAATACGGAGGAGAAAAAAATCTATCTGACCTTTGACTGCGGATACGAAAACGGAAATACTGAGCCAATTCTGGACGCTTTAAAGAAGCATAAAGCACAAGCTACTTTTTTCGTTGTGGGAAACTTCATTTCCACAAGTCCAGAACTGGTGAAGCGGATGCACGAGGAAGGGCATATTGTAGGCAACCACACCTATCACCATCCCGATATGTCACAGATTTCCACGAAGGAGGCCTTTGAAAAAGAGCTGAAGGATGTGGAAAGTCTCTACAAAGAGATTACGGGAAAGGAAATGGTCAAATATTACCGGCCCCCTCAGGGGAAATACAGCACCGATAATCTTAAGATGGCTAAGGATATGGGATATCATACCTTCTTCTGGAGTCTTGCCTATGTTGACTGGTATCAGGACGACCAGCCCTCCCACGACGAGGCTTTTGACAAGCTGCTTGGACGTATCCACCCTGGCGCCATTGTTCTTTTACATAGCACCTCCAGCACCAACGCCGAGATTTTGGATGAATTGTTAGGAAAATGGGAGGACATGGGATATACCTTCCATTCCCTGGATGAGCTGACTCAAAAAAAGAGGTAAATAAAATTTAAGATATTCTCATTGAACGGCTGTATTTCCTGATATAAAAAACCGATTTCGCGGGGCATAACAGGATTAGATAAGGGTATTTCCATCAGACAGCCTGATTTTAACTCATACTCTACAAATTGCCTTACAACGCAGGATATCCCTATCCCCATTTTTGCAAATTCAATCAGCATGTCCATCTCATTTACCTCAAGGATATGCAGGGGCATAATATTATTTTTTGCATAGTAAGCGTTAATATGCTTTCGAGATACATTATCTTGATTAAGAAGCATAATGTTCGCATATTGAAAAATCTCATCATTTTTACAGCTCCATTTTTCTCTATAAGCAGGGGTGCAGACAAAAATATACTCAATCATTCCCATGGGATGATAGACATACTTCCCAAGGCTTTGTGGTTTCACTACCAAAGCCAAGTCAACGCTGCACTCCTTGAGCATCACCTGGGCTTCTGCCGAGGACGTACAGGTAATCGCCAGCTCTGTGTCCGGATATTGTTTTATATATTCCTTTAGATAAGGCATAAGGAAATGTTTGCATAATACATTGCTGGTGGCAATCCTCAGATATCCCGTATAAAAGGGAAACCTAAGACTTTTCTCCGTATCCGTAAGCATATGAAGGGCCTTCTTCACACTGTCGTATAATAATCTTCCCTTTTCTGTCAGCTCTACTCCCTTTGACCTTCTGATAAAAAGTGTGGTGTAAAGATTTTCCTCAAGCTTTTTTATGGTAATACTGACTGCCGGCTGGGAAATGTAGAGGGAAGCCGCTGCCTTGGATATGCTTTTATGTTCTGCAACGGAAAGAAAAATTTTGTATCTTGTAAGATTTTCAAATGTATCCATAGACCCTCCATATAAATA
>OFGR01001970.1_pt1 | contig 14699 bp, 14 predicted proteins | sample 1521811 | NCBI WGS metagenome assembly OFGR01 (sample SAMEA3504098, study PRJEB24116) | mouse gut metagenome | biome: mouse gut; feature: mouse-associated habitat; material: faeces | place: Denmark | collected 2011
CAGGTGCTGCGCGGCGGGCGCGGCAAGGCCGGGCTCATCAAAGTCGTCAAGGACGCCGAAAGTGCCAGGGCCACGGCCAAGGCCCTCTTCGAGTCCGAGCACAACGTCCGTATGCTGCTCGTCGAAGAAGCCGTGGACATCGAGCGGGAAATCTACCTCTCCGTGACCGTGGACCCGGTGGAATCCAAGGCCATGCTCATCGGCTGCGCCGAGGGCGGCGTGGAAATCGAAAAGCTCGCCGCCACCGAACCCGACAAGATCGTCACCGTGCGCGTGGACCTTGCGGAAGGACTCGGCGGCTACCACGTCAACAACCTCATCTACGGCATGGGGCTCTCGGGCGACCTCGGCAAGCAGGTCGGCGCTGTAGTGCGCGGCCTCTTCAAGACCTTCCGCGCCTACGACGCCCAGCTCGCGGAAATCAACCCGCTCTTCATCACCAGGGACGGCAAGGCCATCGCGGGCGACGGCAAGCTCATCATCGACGACAACTCCGTGTGGCGGCAGCCGCACTATCCGCTGACCAACGACTATTTCGATTCGGAAGTCGAATACGAGGCGGCTCAGGAAGGCATCCCCTACCTCCAGTTCAACGGGGACATCGCGCTCATGTGCGCGGGCGCGGGCCTGACCACCACCGTCTTCGACCTCATCAACGACGAGGGCGGCAAGCCGGCCACCTATGTGGAATTCGGCGGGGCCAACTACACCAAGGCCGTGCGCACGATGGAACTTTGCCTGAAGACGCCCAGCAAGGTCATCCTCGTGGTCACCTTCGGAACCATCGCGCGGGCCGACGTCATGGCTCAGGGGCTGGTGGAGGCCATCAAGGTTCACCAGCCGAAACAGCCCATCGTTACCTGCATCCGGGGTACCAATGAAGAGGAAGCCTTCGCCATCCTGCGCGACGCCGGGCTCGAACCGTTGACCAATACCGAAGAAGCCGTGCGGCGGGCTGTGGACATCGCCGCCGGGAGGGTTTCATGAGCATTTTCATCCATAAGGACTCGCGCGTCGTCGTGCAGGGCGTCACCGGCAAAGAGGGCGCGTTCTGGGCCAAACACATGAAGGACATGGGCACGCAGGTCGTCTTCGGCGTCACCCCCGGCAAGGAAGGGCAGGACGTGGACGGCATCCCGGTCTATCACAGCGTCCGCCGGGGCCTGAAGGACCACCCCGCCGACGTCGCCATGCTCTTTGTGCCTCCCAAGTTCACCAAGGACGCCGTCTTCGAGGCCCTCGACGCGGGCATCCGCAAAATCTGCACCATCGCGGACGGTATCCCGCTGCATGAGGCCATCCAGATACGGCGCGCGGCCCTGTCGTGCGGGGCAATGGTCGTCGGCGGCAACACCTCGGGCATCATTTCCGTGGGCGAAGCCATGCTCGGCACCATTCCCTATTGGATCGACCGCGTGTATAAGAAGGGCCACGTCGGGGTCATGACCCGCAGCGGCTCGCTCACCAACGAAGTCACCGCCGAGATCGTCAAGGGCGGCTTCGGCGTCACGACGCTCATCGGCGTAGGCGGCGACCCGGTGCCCGGCACCCGCTTCGCGGAACTCCTCCCGCTCTATGAGGCCGACCCGGACACGCACGCCGTGGTGATCATCGGGGAACTCGGCGGCACGATGGAAGAGGAAGTCGCCGAAGCGATGGAAGCCAAGGTCTTCACCAAGCCCCTCGTCGCCTTCATGGGCGGCCGCACGGCCCCGGAAGGCAAACGCATGGGACACGCCGGGGCCATCGTCACCGGCGGGCGCGGCACGGTGAAGGGCAAGACCGAAGCCATCGTGAAGGCGGGCGGCAAGGTCGCCAAACGCCCGAGCGAAGTGGGTTCCCTCTTGAAGGACTTCCTCGGCTGATTCTTCGGGGAGCGCGTCGGCGCTCCCCCCTCCGGCCCCTGCGAAAGAGCGCCTTTCCGTTCCGCGCCCCGCAGGGGCCCTTCCGTCCGACGAAACATTACAGGGAGAGGTATTATGCGCTGCCGCATCGTACGCCTTTTGGCTTTCCTGTTCAGCCTGCTTCTGATTTCCGGCCCGGCTACGGCGGCGGAACGGCTCCAGACCGCCTGGATCGGCGAACACGAATCCTTTCTGGTCTGGTACGCGAAACAAAAGGGCTGGGATAAGGAAGTCGGACTCGATCTGCGTATGCTGCGCTTCGGGTCTGGAGAGAAGATCGTTTCCACCCAGAAGCAATATGAATGGTCCATCGCCGGATGCGGGGCCGTGCCCATGCTCATGTCCGCCATGAAGGGGCAATTCTACGTCATCGGCGTCGGCAACGACGAATCGGACACCACGGCCATCTACGTGCGCCCGGACAGCCCCGTTCTCACGAAGCAAGGCGCGAACGGGCTCTATCCCAAGGTACACGGCGACGCCAAGGCGGTCCGGGGGAGCATCGTGCTGTGCCCGCAGGGAACGGCGGCCCACTATCTGCTGGATACGTGGCTGCACATCCTCGGCCTGACCGAAAAGGACGTGACCTTCAAGGACGTCCTGCCCGGCCCGGCTGTGGACATGTTCTCGAAGGACTTTGGCGACGCCATTTCCATCTGGGCCCCGTCCACCTACGCCGCCGACCGCAAGGGCTACAAGGTCGCCGCCCTCTCCTCCGACTGCGGGGCGCGCCAGCCCATCCTTCTGCTCGCGGATCGCGCCTTCGCGGACGCCCATCCCGAACAGGTCCGGGCCTTCCTGCGTATGTACCTGCGCGTGGTCGACGTCATGCGCAAGCAGGGCGTGGAAGCCTTCGTCGACGACTACGTGCGCTTCAACAAGACGTGGGCCCAGCGTCCGCTCAGCCGCGAAGAGGCGCTGGAAGACCTGCGTATCCATCCCATCTTCACGCTCGACGAGCAATTGGCCCTTTTCCATCCACAGGCCGGACGCCTCCGCGACTGGCTGCGCGGCATCATCGGCTTCTACGGACGCCTTGGCACCCTGAGCCAGCAGGACATCCTCAAGCTGAACGAGTTCGGGTACCTCAACGACTCTTTCCTCAAGGAACTGCAATACTGAGAGCCGCCCTTCGGAAGGAAACGCTCGCAAAAAACCATTTCTTCATAGGATTGAAGAAAAAGAACAGCAAAAATGCAGCCGTCCGCCATAAGGAGACCCTTTCCGCCTCGTACGGCCACCACACGGGAAAAGGGCTTGGCGGCAAGCGGTTTCATCAGCGCCTGACCGAGGGGCTTTCCTAGAAAAACACCTCGGACGAAACGAGAAGCGCCGTCTTCGGCATGAAGGCGGCGCTTACGCGTAGAGGGGGCGCACCTGTTTGGCTCCGGCGAAAACGCAGGGGAAGCCTGACGGAACGCCGCCCTTTATTGCTCCATCTATTAGCTGGATTCATAAGAGAAGTTCCACCCGCCCCTTTTCTAAGCACCCTTTGGGAAGGTTGAGGTTCCACTCCGAAAGCTTAGCCTCCACAGGCTTAGGCTCCTAACGGCAGCCCCTTGGACTGGCCCCATGCGTGGCCGCAAAAAGCTCCTCCCTGCGAGGGAAGGGTGGATGCGAGGAGGGACCGGGCATCAACGGCCTACCGATTTTCCCCTAAAAGCAGCCATTGGGGGCAAAGTGGCTGTGCGGCGGAGGAAGCGGAATCTAGCGGGAAGCCTCCGCAAGGATCGCCTCCATGCGGGGATCGGAAGGAATGTCGGAGGTCAAACGGACTTCCTTCGCCTGCATGGTCAGGCCCCATTCCCACGCGAAAGGCTCGCCGGGCTGCGGCAGCGCCAGAAGATCGATGACCATGACGCTGCGTCCGTCCCGATCCGCCCGGGACCAGAGGAGGCCGGGGGCCTGCGCGTTGACTTCCGCCGCGAAGGGGGCACCGGGGCCTGCGCCGAGCAGGACATGAAAACGCTGCTCAAGAGCCTGCCTGACGGCGTACTCGCCCTCGAATCCCCAGGGACTGACACCGATGCGGACCGTGGCGTCGGAGGCGGCGTCAGCGGCGGCAAGGACCGCCGCAAGCAGCTTCGGCGTAGGCGTCTCGCTTTCCCGCGTGCCGCCGACGGAAAGCGGAGGAAAGAAAATCACCGCCACGGATTGCCCGCCGACGGTCAGCCGCCGCGTGACCGGGCTGTCCACCGCCTCCACGAAACGAGCGGGGCGAGCGTCACCGAACCACGCCGCAGCGGAGGACGACAAAAGGCCGCAGTCAACGCCCAGTGCGTCGTAGACGGCGCGCACGGCCTGCGGCGAAGCGTCGCCCGTCTTGGCCGGATCGGGAAGTTCCGTATCCGGGGCGAACTCGTCCGCGCCGACGAGGGTCAGCGTGGGCACCGGGCGTCTCCGGTATGCTTCAAGGATAGTGGCCCGCCGGGCCACACCGCCTACCAGCGTATGGCCTCAGGAGGGGCAGGGATGGAGCGCGCCGCGCGAATTGGCGGCGTAGAGGATGCGCAGAAGAGGCGCGGCCGGGCCCGAAAGCGTGGTGCCGTCATCAGCGGCAAGGAATCCCGGCGCGGCGTCGGCACGGCTTGCGCGGGCCGTGAGCACCAAACAGCAGAGCAGCAGGCACATGACGAGAAGGCCGGGGGAGAGCCTCTCCCCCGGGCCTCTGCGAAAAAGGCTTCTGTCCCCAGCGTTCACTGAGACCCAGCCCTGCGAACCGCGCTAGGCGTTGAGATATTCTTTAAGTTCCTTCCCGGCGCGGAAGAAAGGCAGGCGCTTGGGCTCCACCGCGACCTTTTCGCCGGTGCGGGGATTGCGGCCCGCATAGCTGCCGTATTCCTTCACTTTGAAGCTGCCGAACCCACGGATTTCCACACGGCCGCCCTCAAGCAGGGATTCCTTCATGCTGTCCACAAACGTGTTGACCACGAGGGTCGCCTCATCCAGAGAAATGTTGGCCTGATCCGCCAGAGCCTTGACCAGTTCGCTTTTGTTCATGACAACTCCATGAAAAGTGCAGTATTGCCGCAATATACATAAGGCAATGGGCATGAGCAAGAGGATTTCTAAGAGAATTTCCTCGAAAAATACTTTTACTCTCACCATGTTGTGACGGCAAACGGCCTCTAGGAGGCGGCGTGGCCTTCCTCCGAGCCGTGCCGGACGAAAGCGCTTGCCCCCTTTGCGCGTATCCGGCCCTTTTTCCTGCGATTCTCGCGGACGCAAGCGTACCGGGCGCAGGCTTCAAGGTGTCCTCGTCCTTGGCCGTTTTCCCACGGGGCGCGTCTGTTGTTCAGCCGTGGAAACGAGCGCGGGGAGCCGTGCCTCTGTCCTGAGGCGTCTCGCCGCCAAGGGAACGGCCTCCGCCGCGCTCCTGCAAGCGGACGCGCGAATGAGCCGCGCCGCCACGGTTGCGCGGGGTCTTGCAGATAAGGCTTTTCGGCAATGCCAGCTTTGGGCGCACCGCCCCGGTTGCGGGGAGACTTGCCCTCTCCCGACAAATGAGCAAGAACGAAAGCCCCCCATTCCGCCTGTAGGGGCAAAACGGGGGGCTGAAAAGGCCGCAGGGAAGAGGCGGCCTCGGTACGAGGCTTACTTGTTGGTGTGCCGCCAGAGCAGATAATCGCGCAGCAGCTTGTCGATGCGGCCATCAAGCACGGCGTCGGTATCCCCGATTTCGCAGTTGCTGCGGTGATCCTTCACCAGACGGTAAGGCTGCAAGGTATAGGTGCGTATCTGGCTGCCGAAGCTGATGGCGTTCTTGCCCGCATATTCGGCCTGCCGCGCCGCGTCGCGCTTGCTCAGTTCCAGTTCGTAGAGGCGGCCGCGCAGGATGCGCATGGCCGAATCCTTGTTATGGTGCTGCGAGCGCTCGTTCTGGCACTGGACGGAAATGCCCGAGGGCAGGTGCGTGATGCGCACGGCGGAATAGGTGGTGTTGACGCCCTGCCCGCCGGGGCCGCTGGCGCAAAAGATGTCGATGCGCAGATCAGATTCCTTGATCTCGATTTCGATGTCATCGCCCGCATCCGGGATGACGTCCACGGAGGCGAAGGACGTATGGCGGCGGCCGGAGGAGTCGAAAGGCGAAATGCGGATAAGGCGGTGGATGCCCCGCTCGCCCTTGAGGAAACCGTAGACGTTTTCCCCGGAAATGCGCATGGTCACGCTTTTGATCCCGGCCTCGTCGCCGGGCAGGAAATCGAGTTCCTCCACCTGATAGCCGTGCGCGTCGGCCCAGCGCAGGTACAGGCGCTGGAGCATCTGCGCCCAGTCCTGCGCCTCGGTGCCGCCCGCGCCGGGGTGGATTTCGAGGATGGCGTCCATGTGATCCTCTTCCGAGGAAAGCAGGAGATTCATCTCCGTCTCCTCAAGAAGCTGCCCGAGGCGCTCGATTTCCGCCTCCAGCGACTCAAGGGCTTCGGCGGCCTCGTCGCCTTCCTTGATCTCGGCCCCACCGGAAAGCTCCTGTGCCATTTCCTGCCATTCGAGCATGGAATTATGACAGTTCTTGAGTTCGGCAAGGCGGCCCAGTTCGGATTCGAGACGGCTTTTCTCGCGCAGGACCGGCGTAAGCTTCTCGGGCGCGCTCCACGCATCGGGCGCGGAGAGCTGCTTTTCTATTTCCTCAAGGCGTGCGGACTGGGAAGGCTGGTCAAAGACGCCCCCAGAGCGTCTCGAATTGCGAGGAGAGGGCCGCGATGCGGCTTTTCAAATCGGCAAGCTGAAGCATAGGCATCCTTATTGTTCTTAGTGTGGGTTATATGAGTGATGGCGCCCCGTGGAAGGCTCGCGGCGTCTGGAACAGATGGACGTTGACTTTGTAAAAAGTCAACGTTGGCCTTCTGCCAAAAAACGCCATTTTTGACAGAGTCCACGCCATGTTGTGGCGATCCACACCTGCGTGTGGTCAGAGCCGTTTCAACATGAAACGGCTCCAGACGCCGCTGCCCCGGCTAGGGCGGAGCCGCCGGGCAAGGGCGGCAAGGCCAGGCAGGAGGGCCAGCCCGATCCACGGAAGCCACGGTTCCAGGGCAAAAAAGACGGTGGTCTCCGCCAACGGAACCACGGCATGGGACAGGCTTTCCGCCCGGAAAAGGCCGGTGCGCGCCGTGACGTTCCCATAGGGGTCCACAAAGGCGGAAATGCCGGTGTTGGTGGCACGGGCCAGCCAGCGACGTTGCTCCACGGCCCGCAGCACGGCGAGGGAGAAGTGCTGCTCGGGCGCGGCTGAGAGGCCGAACCATGCGTCGTTGCTGATGTTCACCAGCAGGTTGGCCCCCTGCGCGACCTGTTCGCGGGCCAGCTCGGGGAAGATGGATTCATAACAAATCAAGACGCCCAAAACAAGCGGCCCACCATCCGCCGCCTCGGGCCGGGACAAAGCAGCGTCCGGCGCCGGGCGGGACGGGAAGCCCTGCCCCCTGCCGGGCGGGACGGCATCCGCCTTCCCGGAGGCAAGGGGTTCGGCGCGCGTGGCCTCGCCGGGCCGGGGATCACCCGGTCCACTGTCCGGGGAAAGGGCGGCATCCGCCGAGTACGGCACCGCAACTTCTCCGGCCCTAGTGGAAGCACCGGAGGAACTCGCGCCGCCTTCCCACGGCGTCTTTCCGGCGCCCCCGGCATGGGCAGAAAACAACCCGGACGAGGCATCCCCGGCGCGGGGGGAAAGGGGCGCGGATGCCGCGTCACCGCCCCGCAAGCCGCCTTTGCCGGACAATAAGGGCAGCGTCAGGGGCCCCGTCCTCTCGCCGGGCACGAATTCCCCAACGCCCTGCAAAAGGGGCCGAAGGAAGGGAATGTCCAGATAGGGCGGCACGTATTCCCCGAAGGGCACGAGATGGGCCTTGTCGTACCAGCCGAGGTCCGCCCCCGTGGGAGAGATGAGGTAAGCCCGGTTGAAGGTGTCCGCCTCGCCGTCCGCGCGGGGTCTAAAGCCCGGCGCGCCTATAAGGAGGGCCGTGCCGGTCTCCCGCGCGAACTGCCGCAAGAGCGCCGGAAGTTCCGCATGGCGCTGATAGTCGAAAGGCATGGCGGTTTCAGGCCAGATCAGCAGCTCGGGGCGCTCGGCGGCGGGTACGGACAGGGCTTCCCGGCTCAGGGATAGGTAGCGTTTGACCGTCAGCCGCTGCATGGCCGGTTCCCATTTCACGTCCTGATTGAGGCTGCCCTGCGCCAAGGCCACGTAGCGGGCGGGGCCCCCGGACGGCGCGCCCGAGAGCGCCCCGAAACCGTAGGCCGCGATCAGGGCGAAGCCCGCAGCGGCCAAGCCCGCGAGACGCAGCCCCGACGCGCGAGAGGAGCCGGAAAGACGGCCCGCCCCTTCCGCGGCCAGACAGGACAGACCCGCGAGAAGGCCGCCGAGCCCGTAGGCCCCGATCACGGACGCAAGCTGAATAAAGGGCGTCCACGGCGTGAAGGCCGAAGCCAGCGCCAGCCACGGAAAACCGGTCAGGAACCAGCCCCGGACCCATTCCAGCACATACCACGCCACGCCGAGCGCCAGACAACGCCGCCAGACGGGTTCAGTCCGAAAGGCGTGGGCGAGCGCGGCGAAAAGGCCGCCGTACAGTCCGACGTAGGCGCCCATGAGCAGGGCGCAGGGCGCGGCCAGCACCCACGGCAAGCCGCCGAAGTCATGCACGGGGATGGCGAGCCAATAGAGGCAGGCGGCGCTTCCGGCCATGCCGCAGAGCCACCCCTGCCGCAGGGCTGATTTCCAGCTTGTGGCAGATATCCCAAGCGCAAGCAGGGCGACCGGGTAGAGGAGGGCCGCCGCCGGAAACCAGAGCAGCGGGTTGGGCATCCCGAGCCACAGCCCCGCCGCGCCGCAGACTGTCCAGATACATCTTTTCATGAGCCAAGCAAGCCGGAAGAGAGGGGAAAAGTCAAGTGTGCGGGACCTCCTTCTCATGCCGCCGCCGTGCGTCCCCTTCCCCGGGGGAAAAAGCCTGAAGTCCCGCCCCGCGTTTCCGCCGCCCTGTGAAAACCTTCTCAATTAGACTGGTTAAACAACCAGTTGCGTCATTTCTCCCTTGACGCCCCATTTCTTTTGCGCCATGAAAAATACATCGGATGTAAGAGGGGGATTTTCCGCATCCTTACCGTCGCTTTGGGCGGAGGGCCGTCCCCTTCTTCCGTTTCCGCCCTTTTCCGGGGCCGCTCGGGAGGGAAGCCCGCCTTCTTTCCCGTCCGTGCCCTTGTAGTGTTACGGCCCCGAACCACGCTCCGGGAACGGCCGGCAGCCCCGTTCGGGTCAACCCGCAAGTCAAGTGAGGCGTCCATGTTGCAATTGCTCCTCTTCGGCTGCATCGTTTTCCCGCTCATCGCGGCTGTCGCTGTAGCCCTGGACAAAGAAGGAACCCTGCGCCGCCGTATTGTGTACGCCGGTACCGGGATCACCGCATTGTCCGCGCTCGGTCTGGCCCTCTACGGCAGCTTCGCGTTGCCCGTGGCCCCGGACAGCGCGCTCCAGACCTTCATGACAGTGCTCGATCTCGCCCTGCTCGCGTACATCCTGTACGTAGCGGTGAGCATCCGGCACCGGCTGTGCATCGGGCTGGCCCTCGGCCAGCTCGCGGGTATGCTCTATCTGGATTTCTTCATGCTTGAGGGCCATCAGGCCACCGCATTCCTCGCCGATCCGCTGGCCCTCGTCATGGTCCTCGTGATTTCCTTCGTGGGCGGCGTGGTGTGCCTTTTCGCACTCGGCTACATGCAGGAGCATGAGGATCACCTGCGCCTCGTCAAATCGCGTCAGCCGCGCTTCTTCTTTCTGCTGCTCCTTTTCCTGGGAGCCATGAACGGCCTCGTGCTCTGCGACAGCCTGACGTGGGTCTTCTTCTTCTGGGAAATCACTACCCTGTGCTCCTTCTTCCTCATCAGCCACGACGGGACCCGCGAAGCCAAGCGCAACGCCACCCGCGCCCTGTGGATGAACATGGTGGGCGGCATCGCCTTTGTCGGCGCCATGCTGCTCATGCAGAAGGCCATCGGCACTCTGTCCATTCAGGCCATGCTCGCCCAGTCCGTGGTCATGCACTCCACGGCGGCCATGCTGCCCCTCGCCTTCCTCTGTTTCGCGGCCTTCACCAAATCCGCGCAGCTTCCCTTCCAGAGCTGGCTTTGCGGCGCGATGGTCGCCCCCACGCCCGTCTCCGCCCTGCTGCACTCCTCCACGATGGTCAAGGCGGGCGTCTACCTCGTGCTGCGCCTCTCCCCGGCCTTCGCCGGGACCATGCTCGCGGGCATCGTCTCGCTCATCGGGGCCTTCACCTTCGTAGCGGCCTCGGCGCTGGCCTGCGGCCAGAGCAACGGCAAGAAAATCCTCGCCTATTCGACCATCGCCAACCTCGGCCTGATCATCTCCTGCGCGGGCATGGCCACACCGGCGGCCATCACCGCCGCCATCCTGCTCATCATCTTCCACGCCGTCTCGAAGGGGCTGCTCTTCCTTTGCGTGGGCACCATCGAACAGCACATCGGCTCGCGCGACATCGAATCCATGCGCGGCCTCTACAAGATCATGCCCCGTCTGGCGGCCATCACCCTCTTCGGCATCGTGACCATGATGCTGCCGCCCTTCGGCGCGCTGCTCTCCAAGTGGATCGCCATCGAAGCTTCGGCTGTTGCCCCGGCCTTCATGCCCGTGCTCGTGGTCCTCATCGCCTTCGGCAGCGCCCTGACCGTGCTTTTCTGGGCACGTTGGGCGGGCCTGCTGCTCGGCAACGATCCGCTGAGCGACAAGCGCCCCGTCCCCGAACACATCGACGGCTCCATGAGCTTCGCCCTGCGCACGCTCCTCTGGGGCGCGGTGCTGCTCTCCCTCTTCGTGCCGTGGATTTTCGGCGGCGTGGAGGCGAGCATTGCGGCGCTCTTCGGCATGGAAGGCCAGTTCACCGCGGAATGGGGCATCCTGACCAACGGGCGCGGCCTCTTCGCCGTCTATCCCATGTTCTTCCTGCTGGCCCTCGGCATGTGGTACGCGCTCAAGCAGGCGCGCAAGGCGGAAAAGGGCCCGCACGCCCTGCCCTACCTCTCCGGCATCCAGCTTGTGGAGGACGGCCGGGTGGGCTTCAACGGCCCCCTGAGCTTCGTGGAACTCAAGTCGTCCAACTATTATCTGGAAGCCTGGTTCGGTGAACAGACGCTCACCGGCAGGATCAACATCATCGCCATTGTCCTCATGGTGGTCATGCTGGGAGGTCTGCTCTAATGCTGAAGCTTATTTTCGCCCTCATCGCCGTCGCCGTTGCCGTTCCCGCGGGCGGGCTTCTCGCCGGGGTGGACAGACGCCTCACGGCCCGCCTCCAGTCCCGTCAGGGGCCGCCGCTGCTCCAGCCCTTCTACGACGTGCTGAAGCTCTTCGGCAAAGCCCCCTGTGTGACCAATCCGTGGCTGATCTTCTCGGCCTACGTCTCGCTCATGGCCTCGGCGGTGGCCTTGCTCATGTTCTTCATGCAGGGCGACATGCTGCTGCTCTTCTTCGTCATGACCGTGGGTGCTGTGTTCAAGGTGGCGGGCGCGCTGTCCGCCGACTCCCCCTACAGCAACGTGGGCGCGCAGCGCGAGCTTTTGCAGATGCTCGCCTATGAACCGCTGGTGGTCCTGACCTTCGTGGGCATTTCCGCGGCCACCGGGAGCTTCATGATTTCCGACGTCTACGCGCTGGACGTGCCGCTTTTGCCGCACCTGCCCTTCCTCTTCGTGGCGCTGGGCTACGCGCTGACCATCAAGCTGGCGAAATCGCCCTTCGACATCGCCTCCTGCCATCACGGGCATCAGGAAATCGTGCGCGGCGTGCTGACCGACTACTCCGGCCCGCAGCTCGCCCTGCTTGAGATTTCCCACTGGCTCGACGTCATTCTGTTGCTCGGCCTGTGCTCGATGTTCTGGCACACCAGCGTCACGGGCATGGTCATCCTGCTCGTGCTGACCTACGCGCTTGAAATCCTCGTCGACAACGTCTGCGCGCGCATGACGTGGACGTGGATGCTCAAGCACGCCTTCGGCATCACGCTGGGCCTTGCCATCTTCAACATCCTCTGGCTCTACGTCCGCTAGACCACCCGGACCTATCGGGAGTACCTCATGAATCTTACGGCACTGCACGACAAACTGTCCCAATACATCAACAAGGGCCGCCTCAAGTCCCCGTGGGTCGTCCACTACGACTGCGGCTCCTGCAACGGCTGCGACATCGAGGTGCTGGCCTGCCTCACCCCGGTCTTCGACGTGGAGCGCTTCGGCATCGTCAACATCGGCGATCCCAAGCACGCCGACGTGCTGCTCGTGACCGGCACCGTAAACCAGCGCAACAAGGACGTCCTCAAAAACATCTACGATCAGATGCCCGACCCCAAGGCCGTCATCGCCATCGGCGCCTGCGCCTGCACGGGCGGCGTCTTTCAGGACTGCTACAACGTCGTGGGCGGCGTGGACCGCGTGATTCCGGTGGACGTCTATGTCCCCGGCTGCGCGGCCAAGCCCGAAGCCATCATCGACGGCGTGGTGCTCGCCCTTGAAGTCGTCAAAGGCAAGCTCGGCCTGCGGGATATGCCCCATACGACCATGTTTGAATAAATCGACGACGCGCGGCACGCCGCGCTTTTCGGAGGAAGTATGCCCCCATCAGTCGCTCGCCTCGAAGCCGAGCCGATTACCCTTGAAATGGTCCGTCCCGTGGCCAAGGCCAATTTCGACGCCGGATACCGTTTCGTCACCCTCTCCGTGCACAACCTCGGCGACGGGAACCTCGACATCATCTACCATTACGACAAAAACCTGACCATGCGGCACTACCGCCTCACCGTGCCGCTCGGACAGGCCGTGCCGAGCATTTCGGACATCTATTTCTGTTCCCTGCTCGTGGAAAACGAAAGCCGCGATCAGTACGGCATCAACTGGGACGGCCTGATCCTCGATTTCCAGGGCAGCCTCTATCTGGAAAAGGACACGCCGCCTCCGCTGCTCCGCGGCCCTTCCTGCACCCTTTCCACCGTCACCAAAAAGTAGGGAGCGCGACATGTCCCGCACGATTATCCCCTTCGGACCGCAGCATCCGGTTTTGCCGGAACCGATCCATCTCCAGCTCGTCATGGAAAACGAAACCGTGGTCGAAGCCATCCCCAAGCTCGGCTACGTGCACCGCGGGCTGGAGACGCTGACCACCCTGCGCGACTACAACCAGATGATCTACATCGTCGAGCGCGTCTGCGGCATCTGCTCCTGCATCCACGCCCTGTGCTTCTGCCGCGCCGTCGAGCACCTCATGGGCGTCGAAGTGCCCCGCCGCGCCGCCTACCTGCGGATCATCTGGTCGGAACTGCACCGTATGCACAGCCATCTGCTGTGGCTCGGCCTCTTCGCGGACGCCCTCGGCTTTGAAAGCCTGTTCATGCAGTTCTGGAAAATCCGCGAACGCATCATGGACATCAACGAGGCAACCGCGGGCAACCGCGTCATCATTTCCGTCAACGTCGTCGGCGGCGTGCGCAAGGACCTTTCCCGCGAGCACCAGCGCTGGATTCTCGACGAACTCGACGTGCTGGAAGCCGAAATGCGCCGCCTCGAAAAGGTGACGCTCGACGACTACACCGTGAAAAAGCGCACGGTGGGCATCGGCGTCATGACCGCTCAGGAAGCCGTGCAGCTCGGCGCGGCGGGTCCGACCCTGCGCGGCAGCGGCGTGGCGCAGGACGTGCGCCAGACCGAGTACGAAGCCTTTGCGGAACTCGGCTTCACGCCCGTTTCCGTGCTCGACGGCGACTGCTGGGCGCGCACCAAGGTCCGTTTCCTCGAAGTGCTCCAGTCAATGGAAATCGTCCGTCAGGCCATCAGCCACCTGCCCGAAACCGAAATCAACGCCAAGGTCAAGGGCAACCCCACCGGCGAGGTCATCTCGCGCGTGGAGCAGCCCCGCGGCGAGTGCCTGTACTACGTCAAGGCCAACGGCACCAAGTTCCTCGAACGCGTACGCATCCGCACCCCCACATTCGCCAACATTCCGCCTCTGCTGCATATGGTGAAGGGCATCCAGCTTGCCGACGTCCCGGTCGTCGCGCTGTCCATCGACCCCTGCATCAGCTGCACCGAACGCTAGGAGGAATCCCGTCATGCTCATGATCAAGACCGTACTGCGAAACTTCCTGAAACGTCCGGCGACGCGCAAGTATCCGATGGTCAAGCGCGACCCCTTCAACAACTACCGGGGACGCCTGATCAACAACGTGGAAAGCTGCATCTTCTGCCGCATGTGCTCCAACAAGTGCCCGGCGCAGTGCATCTCCACCGACCCGAAGGAAGCCTTCTGGGGCTATGACCCCTTCTCGTGCGTCTATTGCGGCATCTGCGTGGAAGCCTGCCCGACCAAGAGCCTGTTCATGCTCTCGACCCACCGTGCCCCGGTGCCCACCAAATTCGTGGTTTACCACAAGGGTATCGCGCGCGTGGCCAAGCCGCGCCTTGCTTCCGTTCCCAAGGTCGCGCCGGGCGATGTGCATTCCGAAACGCCGCCGCCCAAGGTCGTAGCCGCAACGGAAATCCCGGCCGAGCCGCCTCTTGAGGAGCCCAAGCCGAAGCCCAAGGCGACCCCGCCTTCGACGCCGAAGAAAAAGAAGTAAACGCCTCCGGCAGGCGGAGTTCTGAGCCCCAAAATGCCTCTAGAAGGCAGGGTTCCGCACTGTACTCGCGGGGGAAGTTTTCGGAATAACGCTCACTGGCGCATCGCCCAAAATGAGCCGCTTCCAGCTTCCCTCAAGGTAAAAAGACTAGGCCGCACCAGCTTGTGCTGGT
>OFGR01001975.1_pt1 | contig 14678 bp, 10 predicted proteins | sample 1521811 | NCBI WGS metagenome assembly OFGR01 (sample SAMEA3504098, study PRJEB24116) | mouse gut metagenome | biome: mouse gut; feature: mouse-associated habitat; material: faeces | place: Denmark | collected 2011
CTTTCCCTACACGACGCTCTTCCGATCTAGCAACTGCTTTCTTTAGCTGCAGGATCGCCAGATCCTCGCCGCCTTGGGCTGCATACTGGAGACTCTGGTTATACTTTTTTACCGCCTGATTAATCTGCTCCAGCTCTCCCGGTGTCTCCTGTACCTTACTGATATAGTAATTTGCTATATTATCATGGGGCTTCACATTCTTGCTGATAATCCATTCCACAAGCGCCTCAACCACATCTCCCCGTCCATAGTATACCAGACCCAAAAGATTCATGGCCGCAACATTTGCCCTGTTATACTGAAGACTCCTCCGAAGAGAGGCGATAGCTCCAGACATATCCCGGATCTCTGCCCTCTTAATGCCGTCATTATACCAGTAATTTGACTGGTATACGAGTTTTGTCGTGTAATCCATATATCATTATTCCCTCTATTTGGTCTGTTCGACTACTTCGCGGATAATATCTGTCATATCCGTCATTCTATTAAAAAACGGATCTTCGACTGTCAAGTTTCGAAAATCACTGGCTGTAATTCTAAGCTTATGGATAAGATTTAAAAATATTCCATCAAGCTCCTTGTTCACTGTTCTCTCTGATACAGGACACAATTTCAGAAACAGTTTAAAATAATCCATAACCCCATCCTGCACTTTTTTAAAGCAGCAGATATTTTCATCACTCCTCGTTTCATGCGCATATACCGGCTGTCCGTTTCTATCAAAATCCACTACTGATGGATGCGGCGCTGTAAGGATTGTCTCAAGGATATAATAGTCTTCAAACATAGTACAGCCTTTTCCGTTCTCATATTCATAAAATGAAAAGACATCTATTCCTTGGTCCGCCATGTATTCAGGTTCCAACTGCATAAAGTAAAATCCGATTAAACGGCTTGGTACAATGCGTTGTATGTACATCTGCGTCGTTCCCCTTGCCACAAAATCAAAAAATGCAATTCTACTATTACTGACACCACGTATATCAATGCTTTCAATATATTTGCAGTAATTCTCCCGTGACCTGTCTGCATTATCAAAAATAATGTCCTGATAATCAGAAAGTCCTTTTTCTTCATCAGTTTCAATGTCAATACCAAAGCGCTCATGCAGATTCTCACGGAATGTCCCTCCAAACTTCATTCCATCCACATATTTAATATCATTTTCATTCATCATACCTGCACGTATCGCCGCCGTCCTTGAAGCCAGAAAGTATACGGATTCATCTTCCCTGCCTGATGCATCCATAAGGTGTGCATACATTTTCTTTATTAGATAACCGTCCCGCGCGCTGAACCATATACTGTCAAAACTGCTTTCCTCCATACACGTGGAAAACCATAAAACAAAATCGCTGATCATAGGCGCACACAGCAGATAGCCGATACTATAAGCATCTGATATTTCAATTTGTCTGTCCTCTTTCTCAAATTGAAATGGACTATTAAAAATACGTGAAACGAACATCCCTATTTTCAAACAGTCTATCAAATGTTCTGTAAATTTTGACAATCCAAGTCCGCCTGCATTTTCAAACATGTCCAATCCACTGTACACCTTGAATGCATCGATGCCGAAGCGTGTAGCGCTCTCTATATCCGCCGTAATATCATCACCAATATGGAGATACCGTTCTGCTTTTGCATAGTCTTTTAATACACGATATAGCATCTGCGTCTTGGTCGTCCCACATACGCTCGATGACAAGATACCTGCATACTCCCTAATTCCACATTTTTCAAGTATCTGTTCTAACTGGCTCTGGTTGTAATATGTATCCGAAACAACATATACCTCTTTCCCGCTGCATATAGTTTCTTTAAAAATATCACATACATCCCTGCGCGGTACAATCAGTTCAAAATCAATTTTCCACTCGATCTCAGCAAGCTCCTGCGCAGTAATATGCTCTATACTATCTAAACTATCCAGCATATTCTGATATATTTCAGTTAATGACGGAACTGATTTCCTTGACAACTCCTTTTCACTCTGAAGCCGTTTTCTGCTAAAATCTTCAATAAAATCGCTACTGCATATCCCCTTTTCCCTAAGCCTGCAGCCGGCATACTCCGCCACATCACTGGGATAAAGCGTTCGACGCATGACAAGCGTATCAAACAAGTCAAAGCTGATCACATCAGCAGCTTCTATCTTTGCCTTGAGTTCCGCCTTTGTCCTCCCCTTAATATCAGGAAAGCAGTACGTGCTCACCTTTCTCTCAAGCAAATTTCCGCCCCTGATATCCATCAGCGCAATACCCATCCTTCTGCAGTTATTCCCTATCTTCTTTGCAATCGCCCTGCATGAACCCGGCCGCGCGACTACCACAATCAGTTTTACGCCCAAATCAGCCGCCGCTTCAAATGAGATAATCTTTTTCCCGTAAAGCTCCCCTCTTTCCCTAAAACTATCCAAAAGTCCGATAATTTCATAATCTTTTTCCAAAACAGGCAGCACCCGTTCGGTTTCTATACCAAGCCCATATAACGCAACTTTTCCACCCCTGTAATCTTCAAAAAGCCTGTCCATACAACCACTACTGCTCCAATACATTCTCTATCAATTCCATAAACTGTTTTTCAAACACCACCATGGAAAAAATTTTTTCGTACACTTTCCTTGCCTTCTGCCCAATGCCTGACAATTTTTCCCTGTTCTCTGCACACCACTTAATTTTATCTGCAAGTACCTGTGCATCTCCGCTTGGAAATATAAATCCGTCTGTACTGTCATGAATATACGCCGCTGTGCCCGTCGCGTCAGACATGATACACGGAACGCCGTGCATCATAGCCTCTGCCACAACTGTTGGCATTGGATCTTGTCTGGACGGACATATGAGTATATCAGAACTGTTCAGCAATTCGTGGATTTTCTCGCGTCCCACGCTCCCAGTAAATACAATGCTGCTCATATCCATGCCCTCACCATGCATCCGTTCGCCAAACATAGTATCACCATGACCAACTATGTAAAATTCACATCTATCCTTGACTGTATCTGGCAGATTCCATACCGCATCCAGAAGTATATCCTGCCCTTTCCTCATTTCAAGGAATCCTATTGTGATAAATCTTATTTTACTTGAATCTGGTTTCTTTTTTTTCCCCGAAAAATCCTCAACGCCGTACAGGAGCATTCCGTACTGCATATCAGGCAGGAACTCCTTTACAGCATCAGCAGGAATCGGTCCGACTGACACTGCTGTCAGATTGTGCAGGTCAATCCTTCCGATCACATCTCTGTCAACGCCGTCATAGAAAAAACGCGCATCATGCAGCCACCATATGATGGGGATTCTGGTATCCCGCTCCGACAGAAAAACATGGAAATTCAAGGTATTGCATATGATAATGGAAAAAGTATTAACCCAATCTGTTTCTAACATCGTCGCTATCTGCAAATTCTCATCGATAATGACAGGGATCTCATTTTTGATAAGAGTTTCCCTCAGAGGCCCATCAATCATGGATGCATACACAACAGAAAAACCCCGTTTTTTCAACACTTCCGCTGCATGATACAGCGCAATTGCAGGTCCTCCCAGCGTCAAATCATGTGACATAAGCAAAATTTTAGGTTCTGCCGTCTGCTTGATCTTAATGATTTCCTCAGCATTTGGAAAGGATTGAAGCGGCCTTTTTAAAGAGTTAAAGTCAATCAGCTTATGCAGACTATAAAAATGATATATATGTCTTTCTTCTACACCTAGGTCAATAAGCTGCTTCTTCATTTGTCCTACATAAAAACTTAAAATGACGATAATATCATAGTTAAGTTTTATTCCATCCTTCGGCGACAAAACCTTCAGACCATCAATATAGGTATTCTGTTTCTGTTCCGAATTGTCAAGCAACGCAAGTATATCACTGTTCACAAACCACTTTTTATATCTGCGATAATACTCACCTGTTCCGAAAATCAAGATTTTCATATGCCCAATTAATACCGCCATTTCCGGGTACCCGACTGGCATGGCATCTTCAATTCCTGCCTCACATAGATTTTTTATCATTGTGCGCTGTACATTTTTATCATCGACAGCCACTACAAACATTCCTGTTTTTGGTATACAGCCATCTGATAAATCTTTTAACTCCGCTATCTTAATGCCACACAAATCATCTTTAGCACCAGACTTTTTCGTAACCACGATTTTAATTTTTGTTGTATCAACCCGCTTTACGAACAGAAGATATTTTACAAGAACCTCCGCGCACATTCCTGCGCCATAGATGACAATACCTAAAGCCTGCCTCAGCTTCATGAAAAAATCGCCAGCAAACGCATTACACTTCGTATTATATATCCCTATGCCAAATTCGGTCAGCCTGTTACTGACTGTATTCATAAGCTTAATATATATGTCTTTATCTTTTATTGACGCGAGATTTACCATCGATACTGACAATGCCATTTTTTCGTAGCTTTTCTGGAACAAACTGTATACACCCCTGTGCACCAGATTGTCTTTCAATCCCTGTAGAGCCGTAAAAAAAGAGAAGGGACTGCGGTCATTCGTCGACTGCAGGCTGCCAAGGTTATTAATGCGGTAGTATTCTAGCTTTTCATCTAAAATAGCAATCCTTTCCGCATATGTCATCGCGACATATACAAAAAACAAATCATTTGTCCGTGGAATCTGCTGAAACCAGATATTATTTTTAACTACAAACTCCCGCAGGAATAATTTGTTCATTGGACCAGAATGCGCTACCTGAAAAATGGTATCTTTTAAATCAACTGCTGATTTCACACCCTCTCCAAAATATGACGGATATACACTTTTCCATGAATCTTGTACTATCTTTTTAGCCTTATCATCATAGAGGTTTAAATCAAATATTAATATATTTGTACTCTCTGATTCAGCCTTGTTTACCAGCTTCTCAACCATATCCTCCCTGCAGAAATCGTCCGCATCAACAAAAAGCAGATATTTTCCTTCCGCAGCCCCTATACCTTTATTGCGTGCTGCTCCCGCATACTGGTTGTCCTGCCTGAAAAGCTTTATCCTGCTTTCTTTTAACCGATATGTTTCCAGTATGCTGTATGTACCATCAGTCGATCCGTCATCAACGCATATTATTTCCAGTGCAGAATAGGTCTGGTGTATCAGGCTGTCAAGGCACTCCGCTATATACATTTCTGCATTATAAACAGGAATAATCACAGATACCATAACCATTACCTCACATCCTCCCTAATCCATTTCTGCATCATAATATATTATATTGCCATTATGCGTTACCTCGCATAACCGATTTCTAAATTCGCCTTTTAAGTCATCATCTTCACAACAGATTACGAAAAAGTAATTTGAGCAGTCCAGCTTTTTTAAATCAACCATTGACAAAATATCAAGACAGTCCTCCGCCAGTCCGTTATCTAAAATATGCGCCTCACATATACCCTTTTTATTCAGCATCGTCTTGACGCGCTTTCCTACTTTACCATACGGACAGATGACAATCTCCTTTCCCTCACATACCGCCTTACGCACATGATAGAATACTGCTGCCTGTTCCGAAGTCCATAAAAGCTTTGCATACTTTTCCTGTGCCACTGCATAATGCCTATGCATTGTCTTTAGTATCAGCTCGTAGTCCGTATTCTTTTCAATTTTATTAGTATGTGCTTCCATATTTCGAAATAAACATTCCCACTTCTGTGCTGTTTTCTGACTGCTAAATTTCTGAACGCTCTGCGCTGCCTCATCACCCAGCCGTTTTTCTAATTCAGGATTGTCCAATATCGCACAGATCCCCTCTGCTGCCGCGCCTATGTCTCCCGCAGGCACCAAGATGCATCCGAGCCTGTTTTTTGTCAGCTCCAAATAGGGCAGCTCATACATGACAAGCGGTATTCCCAAAATCTTGCTTTCATAGACAGTCATCGGAAAACACTCATAAGCTGACGTCATAAGCTGTATCCTTGCACTTTTATAAATATCTGCTATATCTGCTTCGTATCCGCAGAAATATACATTATTTTCCAGTCCATGTTCTTTTATGCTTTTATTTAGCTCATTTATTTTCGCCCCGCTTCCGCTTCCATACATCCTAAATTTTGTCTCCGGATGCTTTTCTACTACAAGCGCAGCTATCTTAAGGACATCAAAATACTGCTTTGAATGCACGTCAAGCCTCCCTGCCCATGATATGCTGTCTTTAGGCATATCGAAACGAGCACTGCATAATTCTTCATTAAAGGGATTTTCTATGTAAAACGCATTAATTCCAAAAGTTTGCCAATATGTCACCTCTGAATGTGAAAGCACGACAAGCCCGTCTAATATCTGAAAAGCTGGTAAATGTGTCCAGAATAAATCATTCATATCGCAGAATCCCTGTGTAAACACCTGATGTTTTACCGCTGCAGTATAAATTCCCATCACATTTGCCTGCATGATGTCATACACAAAAAGTGTCTGCCTTACCCCATGATGAAGAAATAAATCCACGTTTTCCGTTTCAAGTATGCCAGCCAGCTCCGTGCAGCGTTTCATAAAGCTTCCTTCTTTATTCACTGCCTCGCTTTCGCCTGTGATCGTAAACCGCTTCACCCACTCTGGCACACAATAATCCTCATCTGATATTTTTTCAGTAATCAATATTGTTTCACATTGCAGACTGCGATAAATCGGAAACAGAAGTGATATCACACGCTGAACACCTCCGCGATTCATCACCGGATAGTATATTGCAATTTTCTTTATACTCCGCTCTGTCCTGTTTTTTCCCTGAATATTCTCCAGAAACTCCGATGCGCATCCCGCAGTGTCCTTTCCATATTTAAAATAATATTCTGTTACAATATCATATGCTTTCATGCCCAATGCCTTGTCCCTCACACTTCCCTGCCCAACTGTTCCGCCGGTTCCACATATACAGGGTTTTCAAGAGCCGCATTGCAGTAATCACATGGGCCGCATGACGGAACTGTATAAAATGAATACAGCCTGTCAGCCAGTCCTTCTAATTTGGAGCAGTCTATGTATGGACAGTCATCCATAATTTGCAGGACTGCCAGACTTGCCGCCCTTGCGCATGGATAAAGCCTATCCTCCCATAATGTTTTGCACAGATATCCCGAACCACACTGATAATACTGCCTGATCAGCTCGCTGCTGTCCCTGCCGCGCTTCCCTATTCCTCCCGTAGCTGTCCATTTGTCTGCAAATCCAAGTATGCTAAATCGTATGTTGTTTTCTTTCATGCATTCCATAAACCTGTCCTGATTTATCACATTTCCATAATTGCTGGCATGAACCGTAACTTTACTGTACGCAATGCGCTTTAATACTTCTTTCGAAGGAATGATTGTGGCATTTGTCGTTATCTCCACTGCCAGTACTTTTTCCTGTGCAAGCAGAAAATCCAGTACACCCGTAAGGTTATGCGCCGCAAACGGCTCACCGCCTATCAACTCAACACACGGAATAAAATCCACTGCATTTAATATGTTTTTTAAAGACGCCTTAATCTTATCTGCAGATAAATCACCGCAGTCATTGAACTTCCACATAAGGTTATTACACTCTTTGCACCTCAAGGAGCATTTGGGCGTCAATACGACTGTAATCCTTGGTATCGTATGCGCTTTTCTTTTCTGCAGACACGCTGACAGTTCATACGCGCTTTTAGTCCCTGACAGTTCCAGTGCTTTATCCATTACTGAATACTCGCTTAATCTGTCCAGCGCAGGCACTATGATTCTGTGACGGATACCAAGTTCTTTTTCTTTCCTGTAATCAACTTCAATAGGAAAATGAAAATATGCATAAGCGCTACTCGTTATTCTATCAAGCTGTTCTTTCATCTTACGCCACTTTGCCGCACAGAAAATGACCATGTGTCCTGACAAATCTTTTCCGCCCACTTCCGCAGGACGCATTACAGGTATGGATAATCCGCCATAACGGTACATTTCGCCCTTAAAATTATTATCCAAAATAAAATCAATTTTTTCATTGAATAATGGGTAGCACTGCTGAAAAGTTGTAAAGTATTTCCCACAGCCAAAAGCTATTATTCTTTTTTCCTGCAGCTCTTTTAACAAATTCACATAAGTATTTTCCATGCCCCTGCCGCTTTCCATTATCATACTTCATACAATACATCTTCTAATGAAATAATTGGACAATCCATTTTTTCAGAAAGCTGTTCCTCTATCTCATCGAAAAACGTAATTGCTGTCACTACTACTGCGTCTACTTGCTCAAAATCATCATCTGTTGATACAATATCCACGTCCGCATATAAAGAATCCGCGTTTTTGTCAATCGCATATGCAACTGTTACTCCGCTTCCCTTTAATTCATCTATCAGAGTCTCACCTGCATAACTCATACCGTAAATGGCAATCTTATTATAGCTGTTCTTTTCAAAATAGGAGGCAAGATTTTTTCCCTCCTGCTTTATCTTTACCCATTGGTTCATCATCAGAAAGAGCGAGAGATGCTTGTCCGACATCCTTTCAGCCTTAGCCACTTTATCACCAGCCGCCTTTCTCACTACTACGCCTCCAAGCACTGTGCCCGTCAATACAGATAAAATTACAGATGCTGCTTTTTTCATATAAATCCTCCATTTCCTCCATTAATGAAATATTGCATTTTAAACAATTGTATTCCAAACGCATAATCGTCAGCTGCTACAAATACCGTTTTGTGTGCCAGCAATAATATTGGTATGTACAATAATTGATAATTCCATGCATGATCAGCTGACTTACCATTGAATATAATGACGGACTATCTACTGCCACCATTATACAGTATGTGCCGCTCAAGCCTGTCAGTTCTTCAAAAGATATAATCCGCAGCCCGCACTTTACGCTTCCAATCTTCTTTTTATCATTATCTGCGAAAAAGACTGCCCTGTCTGCCAGAAGCAATGCCGCCTTCCTTCCAAACTCTCCCGCTCCAAAGATAATGAACTCTGCCTCCTTACTCACCGTAATTATTTCATTCTTATGTTCGGGTATAAGTTGGACAATGCCATCCAGCAGTGCAGCACTGCAGCCTCTTTTTATAGCATCCCCATACAGGCAGTATAATGCTTCCTTATCCTGCCTGAGTGTATTCAGGATATAACCCATATGTTTTTCCCTAAGCCTGCCTACCTGTCTGTCAATCAAATCCCTTTTGGTGGCATTTAAGCTCTCTCCGTGCCATCGATACTCATATAAAACCTTATCTATCTGATCAATTTTCCCGAATAATTTTTTGACTCTTATCCAATAATCATAATCCTCAACGCAGAACAAATCTGCATCATACCCTCCTACGCTCTCATATACTTCCCTTTTATACATGAAACATGCTCCCACATTGTTCTGAACGCAGATGTTATCTCCATAATTCAAATCCAGCTCCTGTCTATGTACTCCATATTCATCAATTCCATGCATTTTTGCATGAACCATATATGCACTGCTGTGTTCTTCAAAATACTGCTTCATAATCTGAAACGCATCTGGCAGAAACCTGTTATCATCAGATGTCCATGTCAGTAGTTTTCCCTCTGCAGCAGCAAAACCAATATTCAACGACTGAGGCAGTCTCATATTCACAGAATTATGTATTACCTTAATGCGCTTGTCCATGCCTGAATATTCATCAGCTATCTGCGGTACATTGTCATCAGAACAATCATCTACAATAATCAATTCCCATTTCTTATATGTTTGTTCCAATATGCTGTCCACAGACTCGCTAAGATATTTCCCGCCGTTATACGTCGGCAGAACAACCGATATCAAATCATCTGCCATTTACTGCATCTCCTATTCATATTAAAATTCAAAATCCGCATATTCCAATTCCAACAGTTTTCTGTAATTTCGGTTTCTGTCCACATATGCAATAAGACTGTTGCGCGAGGGAAAAGAATTGTCACAACGGAAAGGATATGAGACAAGCGAAGGGCATCTTTTACTGCATATTGACGGCTCTGAATCTATGTTCAAAACACCATCAAAAAAATTTCCATAACTTTTTGTAGAAATACAGCTGCTGAAACTGCCGTCATGACCTACAGTAAACATTTTCTGTCCTGCGGTACACAGTCTTTCCTCTTTATGCTCTCCGCGAAGCCAGCCCCATTCTTCCGGCGAAATAAACTGCATTATAAAATCCTTGTATTCCTTATAACGGGCATAGTCGGGATTATTGGCATACGCAAAATCGCCGGCAATATTTACATATACGCCAATGTTGTTAAAATAATCCACCATATCCATAACCGTCATATTATAATCATCCTTTAGATGACTAAGGTTGTACCTGCTTGCGACAAAATTTACCATGCCTATCATATCAAGCTCTTTGAGCATCTTAATTTTCTCAAATTCTTCCTCAAGCGTATGGTACTGCATATGGAAAGAGCAGTTCAATTTTATCTTGCTGCTAGGGCATTTTTCAGCTATCTTATCTGCAAAAAATACATTTGTATCTATCCTTATTCCAGGAATAACATGATCCATTTTCACCCATTCGCGCAACAGTTCATAAGTTCCCTCTATGCAGAATGGCTCTCCTCCCCAGAAATACAATTCTACATCATAATCGTCGAATTTCTTCATAGCCTCTACCCATTCATCCACTGAATGATTATCAAACATGGTCGCTCCGCTTTTTTTTACCTTCTCATCCACAAAACAATATTCACATCGGAAATTGCATCTCATAGTAGGTACAAAACGGAACATTACTGTGTCTTTTCTTTCCATATCCCTTCTCCCCTCTTTATCAGTATCACTTTTAATATTTTTATGCTTTCATGCCTATCCAGCTCAAACGCATACTTCCACCAAACTGCTCCGCCTGCCACAAATAATTTTTTCCATGGTTTCTGGCTGTAATGGAATACCGCCGCATGTTTCCGCAGATAGTGCTGCCATTTCCACGCATATACATCAGGCCTGCAGTTGTATTTTAATGGTGCATATGCCACTTCATCCTTCAAAATGTAGTTCAGAACACCCTGATCAGCATCAAAATAACCTATCTCCTTCTGTGCCGCAATACATTTTTCCCCAATATGATTTTGACGCATTTTAGATAAATTAATAAGCATGACTCCCGCATTAAAATATTTCCCATTTCTTCTAATCCCGACTTTTCTTTTCGCAGCCGTACCACATCGGACAGCCGCTTCCCATCTGCCTGCATCTGATGTTTTCTTAATATATTTTCTGCCCATGCTAGTATATCCTTCCACTACAACGGCAGTATGTGAAAGGAGCCTGCTATCCGAATACAGTTTTGTAATATCTCCTATTACTGCTATATCACTGTCAAGATACAAAATCTTATCTACAGATTCCGGCAGAAGCTTATCCATCATAAGCCTGTTAAATGTAGCAGGAGTCAGATGATCAGAGCTTATTACTCTGCATACATCATTTTCTCTCACAGGAACAACAATAATTTTCCTTTTAAGCGTTTTTGACATTACAGAAAAGAAATCCTCATCCTCTCTTCTTAAATTTGAGCCCAAAATGTATATGTCTTCCACACTGGAATTATTCTTTACTGCCGAATAAATCGTGACTCCTGTCTGAAATACATAATTACTGTCTGTAGACAATGCCAGATTCATTTATGCTCCATTCCTTTCGATGCTATCTAAAACATTAATGTACATATCCCGCACTTTTTTCTGCAGCACGAATATATTTGCTTCCATCTTTTTAAAGTATTTATCTCTATTCCTTTGGGCAAGCTCTGCTTTCTCCGGCAGCTTTTCCCATTCACCCAATTCAATCGCCAATTCCATAATTCCAAGCTGCTCGGCCAAATAGCTTACCTTTGGACAGTATAGGAATCACTCCCATAAGAGCCGCCGCAAGCACCACATGAAAACGCATTGCTATGACAGTATGGCATCTCTGTATTGCAGAAAGCACTTCTTCTATCTTAGATTCTCTGTCCAAGCATTTGTAATTCTCCACAGCAGCTTGATTGTCAAATATAATTTGCAAATTAGAAATTTGGTCATGGCTGTCAGGAATCAATATATTGCACTTCGCTTTTTTGGATGCATCATTAACCAGCTTCCAGTCAAACTCCCCCTGAACATCTGTATATGGTATATCTCTCAGATTTAAGCCTATGCCATTTCCCTTTTGAATGTTTTTGACAATCGTTTTGTTTGCAAATACCACATCTCCACTAAATATCACCTTTGCGCTGCCGCTTATCTCATTCAAATAGTCCCTTGTTGCAGCATCGCGCACATAAAAAAACTCCGCCTGATCCACCCAGTACTTCAATGCGTCCGTGTATTTATCATAGTTAAAAGTTCCTACCCCCAGACCAATTACGCCGTAAGGCACCCTGAGCTGTTCCTTCAGTTCTCTGATATTCTGAATGACATGTGGAACAAATCTCTCGATAATGCCTCCTCCTGCAAAAAGCATAAAATTACACTGGTTTGCATGCGCTGCAATGTCCACTGCCGAATCACCCACTTCATGTGATTCCACACAATACCCTGCGCTTTCCAAATACTTCCTTGTGGTGCTGTAAAGCAGGACATCTCCAAAATTATCTCCGCGCTGGTACCACAATAATAAAATTTTCTTAGCCCTCATTAATTCTCCTGCCCAGATTTGTTTTCCAATTTATGCAATATTATGTCTACAATTCTCTCAGAAGCCTTTCCGTCACCATATGGATTTGAAGCCTCCGCCATCCTGGCATACTCAGCCGGGTTATTTAATAATTTCCGACATTCATCATATATTTTTTCTTCACTTGTGCCAACCAGCTTTAACACCCCTGTTTTTAATCCCTCCGGCCGCTCTGTCACATCACGCATGACCAGCACTGGCTTCCCGAAAAAAGCTGCTTCTTCCTGTATTCCGCCACTATCGGTTAAAATCAGGTAACTGTTTGCCATAAAATTATGAAAATCCACAACGTCCAGCGGTTCAATCAATCTTATTCTTTCAATTCCACCTAAATATTTGACGGCAGCTTTCCTTATATCAGGATTCATATGGACAGGATATATTACCCTGACATCGCCGTTATCCTCCACTATCCTCTTAACTGCACGAAACATTCCTGCCATAGCATTTCCCATACTCTCACGCCTGTGCGCTGTAAATAATATCAGGCGGCTGCCCTCTGCCCATTCAAGGCATTCATGCTTATAATCCATGCTTATTGTCTTGTGCAATGCATCTATTACTGTATTTCCTGTTACATAAATATCTTTTTCTGCCTTATGTTCGCCCAGCAGATTATTCCTGGCGTCCTCAGTAGGCGCAAATAAAAATGTGGACATAATGTCTATAGCCTGTCTGTTATATTCTTCTGGAAAAGGCGCATATATATCATAAGTTCTTAATCCAGCCTCCACATGCCCTACTGGTATCCTCCTGTAAAATCCTGCCAAAGCAGATGCATAAGCTGTCGTCGTATCCCCGTGTACTAAGACAAGGTCTGGATGCTCCGCTTCAAGAATCTTCTGAATCCCGTCTAAAATTAATATGGTCAGATCAGATAAGGTCTGGCCGTGTCTCATAACTTCGAGATTATACCTAGGATGCACCTTAAATACTTCCAACACCTGATGCAGCATCTCCTTATGCTGTCCCGTAACACAGACTACCGTTTCCACTGTATCATGCCGTGCCAGTTCAGCGACTACCGGACACATTTTTATCGCCTCAGGCCTTGTCCCAAAGACCACCATTACCTTTATCATCCTCACCTCATCGTTTCCACATTTATAATCTGTTGTGATCAATCAGCGTGGAGTAAATGCCGTCCTCATATCTTAACTGGTTTTGAAACAGTTCTCCCAAATCTTTTCTCATAAGTATGTAATCCCATATTTCCATATGCTTTTTCACATAATTATTCCATGTCCATTCACGCACTGCACTGACCTTTTTTTCCCGTTTTCTCTGCAGATCCATAAAAGCATCCCGAAACTGTGCAACAGTTCTACATGGATAATCAATATCGCAGCCAGCGTCCAGATGAAATCCCTGCGGTGTGACAATTGTGCCTGCGCCTGCCGCCAATGCATCCAGATAACCCATACTTCCCTCATCAAAACCTGTATACAGAAAATAATCTATCTCCTGCATAAGCTCCACATAAATGTCATAGATAAATTCATTATAATATGCTACTTCAAATCCCTTATCCCCTAATCTGCCTATAACATTCTCCCATCCGCTTCCCATTATGATAAAACGGAAATAACTGCTGTCTATTCCTTCCAGAATATCCAAAATTGCATTTGCCCTTTTCCTTACATCGTAGCGGTCATAGCATCTGTGTGTTATTCCTATTACATATTTTTTCGCTTTCACCGCTGAATCATGAGCAGGATTGATATAACACAGCCTGTTAGCAGGTATGCCGTAGGATTTCAATATATTTAATGTTTCCCTTGACATGCATATGCCCATTCTCGCTGTTTTTAACTGTTTCTTTAATATATCCAGTTTTTTGTAGTCATCCAGATGCGTAATCATCAGTGTGTCATTTCTGTATGGCGTGTAAAATCCGCCCTGAATATGATGGTTTATGTCAACATCCGCCCTTGTATTTCCCGATATAAAAGCCTGTATGCCGTTTTTTTCCAGATACTGCTGCATCCGATTTGCAAATTTACTTAAAATCCATCCTTTATCATTGCAGACCAGA